>ENA-ORUB01002444-ORUB01002444.1-human-gut-metagenome-genome-assembly--contig:-NODE-2444-length-17518-cov-2.437897_pt1 | contig 17518 bp, 18 predicted proteins | sample MGYA00241918_ERZ509200 | MGnify/ENA primary metagenome ERZ509200 (study PRJEB26280, sample SAMEA2338853) | human gut metagenome | biome: human gut; feature: human-associated habitat; material: faeces... | reverse complement strand
ATCTTCTATGATAATGATTGAGCTGGAAGCGCTAAATTGGAGCTTCCAGCTCTTGTTTTATATATACGACATGTTTAAAGGAAAAGTCATTAAAAATTATTTTAGTGAAGAAGATGACGAAATTGAAGATTTAATCGATGAAAAAATGAATGAAAAAGGGATAGATATACCCATCTATATGTTCAGAGAAGTCATAAGAGAGAAGGGCGAAGGATGGGATATAGTTCAAATTAATAATTAGATTATTTATTTGAACTATGCCTCTACTTAAGGAAGCACATCACCTAAAAAATTAACCATGGTCTTTAAATTAATCGAAATGGCTTTTGTCGAAGCTGATGTTATCAATGAAGAATAATTTAGAGACCTTAGAGTGAAAATTGCCATCTGAGTGCACATAAGGGCATCCAAAACCGAAACCGAAATCGGATGTAACAATTTTGTCACATTTCCCTTGACGCCCCATAAATATCCATGTTACAATGGCACTCACCAGGGGGTATAAGGGGGCTGAAAAGTTCTCGTAATACCTAAATAAAAACACATAATGGGAGATGTTCCGTAGCTACTATGGGCTATGGCGCATCTCCTATTTTTCTGCCACATGGCAATCTCGATAAAATTGTCCAAAGGTATAACAAATTTTTGAACAGCAGAAAAAGTTATGCCAAGCTAGATTTCTCCCAACGGCTCTGCCGGTGGGTGTTTCCCGGCTTATGCCGTCCTCTGGCGGCATAAGCTCTTTAACCCGCACTATTTTAGACCCTAATATTTTCGTAAATTGCAATAATAAGTTGAACATTGATAACTAAAAAACCATATTACGAAGCAGACCGTCGATAGATACGATCCGGTTCATCTTCGAAGACCTCATCCGGCGTGTGGTAATTCAAGATCTTGCGCGGTAAACTGTTACACCACATTTCGATGCCGGAAATATAGTCTACGCCAAAGTCGCTGATCCGTTTGCCATTCGGAATGAATCTTCGAATGATGCCGTTGTGACGTTCATTCGTCCCTTTTTCGCAGGACGTGTACGGATGCGTGTAGTAAACAAGCGCATCTGCTGAGGGAGTTCGGGCTTTATGCGTATAGGGATACACACCCATCTGCCATGTCCGGCGGTCAGAAGCAGCGGCTGGCCATAGCCTGCGCTATCTTTTCGGAGCGCGGGATTCTGATCCTTGATGAACCAACCAGTGTTCTTGATGGGAAGAACATGCGGCTGATAGCGGAAAGCGAACTGAACCAATGCAGATACGGTGTGCGAACATGGACCAAATGATACCGAAAGCGTCGCAGAGCAACGAGTGAAAGAAGATTTTTCTTAACGCCAATTTTATAGCCTGCTTGATACTGTATAGAAAAGCTGTTTTTTCGCAAAGGGCGAATTGACGCGGAAAGGGGGAGAAACCATGTCGAAGAAATCTTTGCGCCTTCTTGTGATGATGCTTATCCTTTGCGCGCTGCTGACAAGCTGCTTCGCGTGGAATCTTTTATCTGCGGATAAAGCGAGCAAAAAAGTCAGCGACAGCAGAGAGATGAAAACGACAGGGCAGGACACTGTCACGCAGGAGGGAGAAGAAATGTATCAGGACACATCAAAAGACGTTGTATATTTGGCGGGCGGATGCTTTTGGGGACTGGAAGCGCTGATGCAGTCCATTCCGGGCGTCATCGACGCGGAAAGCGGCTACGCGAACGGCACCTGCGAAGCGGACGCGAATTATCGCAGTGTCTGCGCAGGAAACACCGGATTTCGTGAAACGGTGCGGGTTGCGTATGATCCGCAAAAAGTAAGCCTTGACGCTTTGCTTCTCGCGTACTTCTATGTCATTGATCCGACGGTGAAGGACCGTCAGGGTAATGATCGCGGCAGCCAGTATCAGACCGGCATCTATTACACCAATGACAAGGTAAAAGAAACGGTAGAACGCATCGCGGAAATCGAGCGCCAACGCAGCGAGAAATTTTTTGTAGAGATCACGTCTTTAAGAAACTACTATCCGGCGGAAGCGTATCATCAGGATTACTTACAAAAGAATCCGAACGGCTACTGCCATATTCCGAAGGAAGAAATGAAGCTTTTTTCGAAGCTTCGCGTTGATCCGGGCGATTACAAACGGCCGGCTGCGGAGGTGATTCGGCAAAAGCTGACCAAAGAGCAATATCACGTTACGCAGGAAAGCGGCACAGAGAGAGCTTTTACGGGCGAATTTTGGGATAAGTTCGAAAAAGGCATCTATGTGGATATTGTGACGGGAGAACCGTTGTTTTCCTCTGCCGACAAATTCGAGAGCAGCTGCGGCTGGCCGGCTTTCTCCAAACCAATCGAGGCACCGGCGATAACAAAACTGGAAGATAACAGCCATGGCATGCGCAGAACCGAAGTGAGAAGCAGGGCGGGGAATTCTCATCTGGGGCATGTGTTTAGCGGAGATTCTGAATCTCCAAACGGCGTGCGGTATTGTATCAACAGCGCCGCGCTGCGCTTTGTACCGTACGAAAAGATGGAAGCGGAGGGTTACGGCTACCTCAAATATTTGTTTGAAAAAGAGCGTGGAGCGGAGAGATAATTCTCCCGCTTCAAACACGCTTTTGTTGCACTTAATGATTCATTTGACCTGAAAAAGGGTAAAATAAGGGAAACACAAAGAAAAGGAGGAACGCTTATGCTATTTCAGACAACCAGAGGACAGGAAGCATTGCGGGCGCAGATTCGCCAATTCGCGGAGGAAGAAATCAGACCGCAGGCTTTCTTGATGGATCAGAACAATGAATTCCCGGAGGAGGCAATCCGTAAACTGGGTGAGCGCGGGTGGATGGGACTTCCGTATCCGTCCGAGTATGGCGGCGCCGGGCTTGACGTCATGAGTTACGCGATTGCGGTAGAGGAACTTGCCCGCGTGGACGGCGGCGCGGGTGTCATCCTGTCGGCGCATGTTTCGCTTGGTTCTTGGCCGATCTTTGCGTTCGGAACAGAAGAACAGAAACGTAAATATCTCGTGCCGCTGGCAAAAGGAGAAAAAATCGGCGCATTCGGACTGACCGAGCCGAATGCCGGATCAGATGCCGGCGGGACGGAGACGACAGCGATCGACAAAGGAGACCACTGGCTGCTCAACGGCGGTAAAATTTTTATCACCAATGCGCCGAAAGCGGATACTTATGTCGTTTTCGCGGTGACAACGCCGGATATCGGAACCAGAGGAATTTCAGCGTTCATCGTTGAAAAAGGATGGAAAGGATTCACTTTTGGTGATCATTACGATAAAATGGGCATTCGCTCTTCCACAACCGCGGAGTTGATTTTCAATAATGTCCGTGTCCCGAAGGAAAATATGCTCGGCAAAGAAGGGGAGGGCTTCAAAATCGCCATGGCGACACTGGACGGCGGCCGTATCGGCATCGCAGCACAAGCGCTCGGCATCGCGCAGGGCGCATTTGAACACGCGCTTGCCTACGCGAAAGAGCGCGTACAGTTCGGCAAACCGATCGGCGCGCAGCAGATCATTTCCTTTAAACTGGCAGATATGGCGACAAAACTGCGCTGTGCGCGTTATTTGGTTTATTCGGCAGCAGAACTGAAGGAACAGCATGAACCTTACGGGATGGAATCCGCGATGGCCAAAATGTATGCGTCGGATATCGCGCTGGAGGTGACTAACGATGCCCTGCAGATTTTCGGCGGATCAGGATTCCTCAAGGGCATGGAGGTCGAACGGGCGTACCGCGACGCAAAAATCACGACAATCTATGAGGGAACCAACGAGATTCAGCGCGTGGTCATCGCATCGCATCTCCTTGGAAAAATCACGCGCGAGCGCAGTGGCGAGAGCCGTTCGGCAGCGAAAAAACCGGCGCCGATCACAGGCATCCGCAAGAAGATGATTTTCGCAGATGGCGACGCGAAGGAGCAGGTGGAAGCACTGGTCGCAGCACTCAAAAAAGACGGCTATGACTTTAGCGTAGGGATTCCGGCGGACACGCCGATCTCGCAGGCTGAGCGGGTAGTCTCCGCAGGGAAAGGCATTGGCGAAAAGAAAAATATGAAGCTGATCGAAGCGCTTGCCCAAGCTGCCGGCGCGGCTATCGGATCTTCCAGACCGGTCGCGGAAACGCTCAAATATCTTCCGCTGAACCGGTATGTGGGCATGTCCGGTCAGAAATTCAGAGGTAATTTATATATTGCCTGCGGAATTTCCGGGGCGGCGCAGCACCTCAAGGGCATCAAAGACGCGTCCACGATTGTCGCGATCAATCAGAACGGCAATGCGCCGATTTTTAAAAACTGCGATTACGGTATTGTCGGCAATCTCATGGAGGTTCTTCCGCTGCTCACGGAAGCCTTGGGAACAGAACCAAAAGAACCGGCACCTCCGATGGTCAAGATGAAGCGTCCACAGCCACCGAAGCCGGAGCCGATCGGTGCGGCTTACATCTGCAGCGGCTGCGGCTATGAATATGATCCGGCGCAGGGTGACGAAGCGAGCGAGATTCCACCGGAAACCCTCTTTGAACAGCTGCCGGAGGATTGGGTGTGTCCGGAATGCGGCGAGGGCAAAGAGCAGTTCATCAAAGCATAAAAAAACGGAATCGAGAAAGGAGAAAAGAATCATGTATTGTGTACGAAAAGTAACGGAGGACTTATACTGGGTCGGCGCGAACGACCACCGCTTGACTTTGTTTGAAAACTGCTTCCCGATTCCGCGCGGAGTCAGCTACAACGCGTATTGTCTGCTCGACGAAAAGACCGCCATCTTTGATACGGTTGACTGGTCCGCGTGCAGACAGTTTCTGGAAAATCTAGAATATGTGCTGCATGGACGTCCGCTGGATTATCTGGTCGTCAACCATCTGGAGCCGGATCACGCGGCTTGCATTGAGGAAGTGCTTTTGCGCTATCCGGAGGTCACGATCGTCAGCAATGAAAAAGCTTTTCTGATGATGCGGCAGTTCGGCTTTGCTGTCGACGCGCATATCTGCGTGGAAGTCAAGGAAGGCGATACGCTTTGCTTCGGCAGACATACCATCACCTTTGTTTTCGCGCCAATGATCCACTGGCCGGAGGCGATGGTCAGTTTCGATCTCACGGATGGCGTCCTGTTTTCGGCTGACGCGTTCGGAACTTTCGGCGCGCTGGACGGCAAACTGTTCGCGGATGAGGTGGATTTTGACCGCGACTGGCTTGATGACGCGAGACGCTATCTGACCAATATCGTAGGGAAATACGGTCCGCACATTCAAGTTCTGCTCGGCAAGGCAGCAGGCATTTTGGATCAGATCCGCTATATCTGTCCGCTCCACGGTCCGGTTTGGCGTGATGATTTGGCGTATTTTATTCAAAAATATGACCTGTGGAGCCGCTATGAGCCTGAAACGGAGGGCGTGCTGATCATCTACGCGTCGATGTACGGGAACACGGAGGCCGCGGCACAGGCGCTGGCGGCGAAGCTTTGCGATAAAGGCATGAACCGTGTGGCAGTTTATGATGTTTCTTCAACCCACAAATCCCAACTGATTTCGGAGACCTTCAAATACAGTCATGTGGTGTTGGCATCCGTCACCTATAATCTGGGAATCTATCCGGCGATTCACGACTATCTGATGGATCTGAAAGCGTTAAATGTGCAGAATCGTACTTTCGCGCTGATCGAGAATGGTTCCTGGGCGGTAAAATCCGGCGATCTGATGCAGGAATTCCTGGACGGACAGCTCAAGCGCATGACCGTCCTTACTGAACGCCTGTCGATGGCTTCCGCGCTGTCTGCGGATAAGGCCGGTGAGCTCGAAGCGCTGGCTGACGCGATTTTGGAATCCATGCAGCAAAAGGCACAGGAAGCGGGAAAATGACCGGAGAAAGTTTGCGGATATTCCCGTTCTACCGGTTTTTCGGCGAAACGATGACGATTATAACACACAGGGTAAGAAATGAAACAAAGTTAAAAGAAAATAGTTGAACGATAACGGTGCTTGCGTTACAATATCTGTAATAGGGGGGTGTTTGCACATGGAAAAATCAGCAGCCTTGAAACGCCTAAAAAAAAGATGCTTGTGCATGGTTCTGAGCTTACTCCTCGCGTTTGGCTTTGCAGCAAATGAGGCATTCGGATTCGAGTTTCCGCTTGATGCGGACGAGCCGATCCTGAACGAAACGGAGATCGCGCTCTCAGAAAAAGTCATGAATCTTGAACTCGCCGTACGCACCATGAAAACAAAGAAAAAGAACGTTAAAGTAGTCGTTCAACCGAGTGCTGAACTGGAGGCACTCATCGATGAAGCAGAGGCAGAGGGCTACGAGATATATTATAAGTTCTGCCGATCTGTAAGAAAACATTCGCGTTACATTACATGGCGTACCCATGAAAAAAATGTATATGTCAACAAGCAGGGAATCCGCGGAAAGAAGTATTATTATAAAGTACGAGTGATTCTTTATGTCCGCTACGGCAACGACCATTTCAAAATAGCGGAAAGTGAATTGAAGCAATGCAGATACGGTGTGCGCACATGGACCAAATGATAGCGATGCGAAGCTTAGGGGTTCGAAAAGGTTGCAGCTCACAACAAAAGCCTTGAAATTTTGATAATTTCAAGGCTTTTGCTGCATCGGCAGCTGCAGCCGTTTATTTTTGCTGCTTCTGCTGGGTGGTGAGGGTCAGTTTCGATAGGCAGTACGGGCATCTGAGATGTCCCTGCGTCAGTAACTCCGTAATGGTTGTCGGAATAAATTTGCCGCAGTGCGGGCATTTCAGACCCGGGATTGACTCCACGCCTCCCCTTTCGTCAAATTTGCCGCCCGAAACCTTGTCAAGCTCGTCCTCGCTAAGGATAGCAGTCTTGTCCTTTTCTACTTTTTTCATATCATGTCCCTCCGATATTATTTTGTCTGTGCGTGATCGCTCAAATTTGATTGCTGTGCCTTGTTGCTTATCGCTTTGCTTCCGCCTTCTGTTTATTTATACGATCAAAAAGAAAAAAAGGCTAATAGCATTGCAGCTGCACGATATAAGCTCCGCAGCTGCGATTGACTGATTGTTTAAATGTAGTATAACATATGGTCGAAAAAAGGAAAAGACTTTAAAAAGAGCGATAGGATAAAAAGAGAAGATGATTGAGACGGCAAGAATCGATATTTTTGAAAAATTTTCTCCGGTGGTGAAACTTTTTGCCGGGCTGCGAGGTATCATAAGTGAAATGCATTTCAAAAGGGAGGTATGCGAGTCTTGAAGGGCGCGGCATTCGAGGCGGCTGCGGAGCGGTATGCGGACCGCGTTTACGCAATTGCGCTGAACTATTTCAAAAATCCATACGACGCGGATGATATCGTGCAGGAGGTACTGCTCAAGCTCTACCGAAGTGATACTGCATTTGAGAGCGAGGCGCATCTCAAGCACTGGCTGCTGCGCGTGGCTGTCAACCAATGCAAGAAGATCTCGCTTTCGGCGTGGCGGCGACGCAACATCTCGCTGGAGGGTTATCTTGCGGGTCTGCAGGCGGAGCCAGATGCGGAAAGCGCGGTGGATGCGGCACAGGCAGCGGAGGAGGCAGAGCGCCGCAATGAGATCCTGCGGGCGATCTTGAAGCTGCCGAAAAAATATCGTCTCATTATACACCTCTATTATTATGAGGATTATGACACGAAGGAGATCGCGGGGATTTTGAGGATGAACGAGGCGACGGTGCGGACCAGACTGGCGCGCGGTCGCAAAATTTTGAAGGAGGTCTTTTCGGATGTATGACACAGAGCAAAACGAACAAAACAGACGCAGAGAACAAAGTCTGTACCGCGCGGCGTTTGCGGGGGTGCATGCCTCCGAAAGCTTGAAAAGGGAGGATTTTTATATGAAACATAATAAACCGGCAAGGGTGCGGGTCGGACGTCTGGCGTTCACCTGCATGCTGCTTGCGGCGCTTTTGTGCATGATGTCGATGATGGCCTACGCGGCGACTGACGGAGAAACGGCGAATCCTGTGACTGCGGTCAGGATCTATATCGACGGGCAGGAGGCGACCGGGCAGCTCACGAAGCAGGCGGATGGTTCTTATCAGCTGCAATATGGCGAGGAAGCGGACGGCGCGCAGGTGGAGATCGAATTGGCGCCGGAGGAGGCGTGGACGGAGGACTGCACAGAAGGCGGTCTGGAGTTTCGGCTCTACACGGAAACGGATGGCGAAGCGCAAGAAGATGGCGTAGACAGAGCTTAGAACTTATGATATAATTACTAAAAAGAGAAGAAAGAGGGAGGACTGCGAAATGAAAAAGAGTATCTCACTTGCGCTAATATTTATTTCTGGATTTTTGCTGTATTTCATTCTTTCGAGCTTATATCACTATCTTGCATAGGTTCTGCGCCGGATATCGGGACGAAACAAAGCACATGGTTTTGACCCTGTGCCGGACGTTGGTGCGGCGCAAATCAAAATGATTTTTCAGAGGACTTCGGTCCTCTTTTTATTATAAGGTGAGAATGATTTTCATAAAATCATCAAAATCATTGCAAAATGGGAAATGTAGGATAGATAGCTGAGAGCAGTGGGGTCATGCACCGGACGATGTTTGTGACAGGCGGGGCTGGTATACCTTGTGGAAGCAGTGAGCAGCAGCGGGGAGGCGTGTGCGGCTGTGAAGCGCCGGGCACGACAGCGAGAAATGGTGGAGGGAACGGTGCCTGCAGGTAAGAAAAACAGAAAAAAGAAAAATATTTTTGCAATAGGACTTGACAGCGCAAACAAAAAGTGATATTGTCTTAGGTGCTTAGGACAATATGCAAAACAAAAAGAGAAGACAAACATGCGGCGCGCAAGGATAAAAGCTGCGTGGCGCAGCGCGAAGGGCAGGCAGAGCAGGAAGCTTGCCCGCGCAGCGCGAATGAAAGCTGACAAAGCTGACAAAGCAGGTAAGTCGCGGGAAGCCGCATGCAGGACGCGCAAGGAGTGAAAAAGCAAACAAGGGGGTGAGAACATGGATTGGGAGCTGGACGACAGCAGATCGATTTATCCGCAGCTGAAGGAGCTGATCAAGCGCGGCATCATCGTAGGGGAGTACGCGCCGGGGAGTGCGTTTCCGACGGTACGGGAGCTGGCGAGTGACGCGGGAGTCAATCGCAATACCATGCAGCGCGCGATGGCGGAGTTGGAAAACGAAGGGCTTCTGATCACCAATCGGACGGCAGGCCGTACGGTAACGACCGATTTGCCGCTGATTGAGCAGATGCGTCGGGAACTGGCTGAGAAGCAGGTGGATACTTTCCTGCAGGAGATGGCATCTCTGGGATACAGCCTGCAAGGAGCCTTGGCAGAAGTCGCGGCGCGGATAGGGGCGGCGGCGCGCGCGAGCAGTGAGACGCGCATCGCCAGTACAGTGTCTGCAAGCAACGTAAGCAGCGCAGCTTGTGGAGACGATATGCGTCATACAGACGATGCTGATACTGCAAGCACTGCAGATGCTGTGGGCACTGCAGAAGCAGCGGACGCCTCGGATGACGCAGAGGGTAAAAATGAGGAAACGAAAGGGGATTATGACATATGAAATCGGAAATTTTAGTACAATGTGAACATCTGACCAAGATCTTTCCGGGGAAGAAGGCGCTGGACGATGTGAATCTCAAGATCGGCAGGGGCAAGGTAGTCGGGCTGCTCGGGCCAAACGGCTCCGGCAAGACAACCCTGATCAAGATCTTGAACGGACTGCTGCAGCCGAACTTCGGAAGCGTGATGATCGACGCGACACCGATCGGAACCTACACCAAGTCGCAGGTCAGCTATCTGCCGGACAAAAACTATTTTGCCGACTGGATGACGGTCAAGGACATCTTTGACCTGTTCAGTGACTTTTATGCGGACTTTGACAGGCAGAAAGCGCTTCGCATGTGTGATTCGCTGGGCATTGGAGAGGGCGACCGCATCAAGAGTATGTCCAAGGGCACCAAGGAAAAGGTGCAGCTCATTTTGGTGATGAGCCGCAACGCCCAGCTGTATCTTTTGGATGAGCCGATCGCGGGGGTCGATCCGGCAGCCAGAGATTATATCATGGGTACGATCATCAACAATTACGCGGATGACGCGACAGTCGTCATCTCGACGCATCTGATCGCAGACATCGAGAGAGTGCTGGACGAGGTGATTTTCTTAAAAGACGGGAGGATCGTCAGACACGAGACGGTTGATGAGCTGAAAGCACAGGAAGGAAAATCCGTAGATGAGGTATTTCGTGAGGAATTCAGAATGGGGGAAGTAAGATGACAGGGAAATTGATGAAGTACGAGTTTCGTTCGGTCTTTAAGCAGATCGGGGTGATTTGGGCGGCGCTGCCGGCTGTGGCGATTTTGACGAGCTTTACAGGCTGGATTTATGCGAGGTCGGCGCTGGCACAGGAAAACAATCAGCTGCTTGGGGCGCTGCTGGCAAGAATACCGATGTTCCTGTATGTGGGACTTTTTATCGCACTGGTGGTTGCGACACTGTTCGTCGTTGTGATGCGGTTCTACAAAGGGCTGCTCAAGGAAGAGGGGTATCTGATGCATACGCTGCCGGTCAAGGAATGGCAGCTGATCATGTCAAAGGGCGTGACCGCAACGGTGACGGTGCTGATCAGCATGGTGCTGGCGGCGGTGTCCATCATTCTGCTGAATCTGGTCGGTAATCTATCCGGAATCGGGGAACTGTTTCAAGCTGTAGGGGAGGCATGCCGGAAGCATCCGGAGAGTTTCCTGTACGCCTTGGAATCCCTGCTCGTGGTACTTGCCGGCATCATGACAGAAGTTTATAAAATTTACACATCGCTTTCTATCGGGCAGCTCATGGCGAAGCATCGGATCATTTGGAGTGTCGCGGCGTACATCGGCATCGGGGTCGTGCTTACCCTGCTTGGGTCGATTCTGCTGACCGCGTTTGAACATCCGATTATGCTGATTTCAGAGCGAATTTTTACGGATTTTGCTGATAACTATCATCAGATTGTGCAGACCGTTTTGGGCACAGCGTTTCTGTACTTCGCGGTGCAGATCGCGATCTTCCATGTGGTCAGCGAACGGATTCTCAGCCTGAAGCTGAATTTGGAGTAGGTGTACAGAAAGAAACGCGGGTCGCTTTGCAGTGTGAGAGGCTGCACGCGGCATCGCGGCGCTAGCGTTCGTGGCTGCAGTGCGGGTCGTGGGCAGCGTGGCAATGTGCGCAGCCGCAGCCGGCACCGTGCAGCTTGTGTTCGATGTGGATGAAAGCGATGTCGATGATATCGACGACATGCTGGTCGTCCAGCGAATAGAACATATTTTTACCATCTCGGCGGCTTTTGACCAGACCTTCGCTCTTTAAGAGACGAAGCTGGTGGGAGACCGCCGATTTTGTCATTTCGACCTCGGCGGCGATGTCGTTGACGCAAAGCTCGCCGCCGGCGATGGTACATAAGATTTTCATACGGGTCTCATCGCCGACCACGCGGAAAAATTCGGCAGCCTTGCTGATGAGTTCTTTGGAAATGTGCGACATAATTGTTCCTCTTTGTTAGCATGGATGACATTGGCATTGCTGCGCGGACGTGGTTTTGGCGCGCAGTATGCACGGTAAGGAATGGTGTGTGAGCGCGCAGGTTTCACTCGTTGATGCTGCTGCGCATGGTCTTGCGAGGCAGCATATAGCGATGCGAAGCAGGGAAGCTGCTGCGCGTGCCGCGAAGCCTCACGCATCCCGCATTACAGCGCGGAAGTCCTGGCTGCCATATTGAGAAAGGTGGCAGTGCAGACAGCCAGCTTTTTGCCGGTAGTTTTGGAGGTCAGCGAAGCCTCCGCGTGCACAAGGGTCTGTCCGGCAGAAATAATCCTGCCGACAGCCAAAATGGTATCGCCGGGCTGACCGGGGCGCAGGAAGTGCACCTGCAGGTCGACCGTCGGCGCCCAGCCGCCGACAAAAGCGGCGACAGTGATTCCCGCGGCATGGTCGAGCATGGTGGACAAAATTCCGCCGTGCAGGATGCCGACCCGGTTCATTTCCCAGTCTTTGACCGCATACTCGATCACAACGCTCTGCGCGTCCAGGTCATAGCTGAGATAGCGCGGCGCCATCATGCCGTTGACGATATGCGGGTTGCTGCGGTTTTCTTCTTCCAACAGGCGGAAGGTCGCTTCGCCCTCCGCTCGGTCAGTACATAAAACGGAGTAGCTCATAAGTTTATACCTGTGCAGCCTTTCCGCGTTCGTAGTAACGCTGCATTTCCTCCTTCGGCACCATGCTGCCGCCGGTCGCCCAGAGGATGTGTACGGCGTTTGCCATACTGTCTGTCAAGTCTTTGACCGCAAGATAATCTGACGCCTGCTGCACAAGCGCAGGACCCGGAAACGACGCGCAGGAGGATGGCTCGATATACAGATTTTCACTGTCTGCCAGTGCAGTAAGGTACGGATATAGTTTGGCGTCGTCTACCGTATAGCAGCCGTCGAGCAGGGTTTCCATGATGCTGCCGACCAGACCGGAGGCTCTGCCGACTGCGAGCCCGTCGGCATCGGTGATGCCGTCCACACCGATATCCGCGCAGCTGATTTGGTTGTGCAGGCCGGTAATCAAACCGAGTGTCATGCAAGGCGCATGGGTTGGCTCCGCAAAAAAGACATGGACATACGGACCGAAGACTTCCTTAAGCCCGAAGGTCACGCCACCCGGCGCGCCGCCGACACCACAAGGAATGTAGACGAAGACCGGATGTGCCGCATCCGGATGGATGCCAGCCCTTTCAAATTGACCGATCAGGCGCTTGACGCTGACCGCGTAGCCGAGAAACAAATCCGCGGAGTTTTCATCATCGACAAAGTGACAGCGCGGGTCATCCGCTGTTTCGCGGCGTCCCTGCGCGACCGCGACCTGATAGTCGCTTGGGTATTCGATTACCGTCACGCCTTTGCTGCGCAGGAGGTCTTTTTTCCACTGACGCGCGTCCGCGGACATGTGCACAGTGACTTGAAAACCGAGTTTCGCGCTGATGATGCCGATCGAAAGACCGAGGTTGCCGGTGGAACCGACCGCGACAGAGTACTGCGAGAAAAGGTCGCGGAAGCGCGCTTCGGTGAGGATTGCGTAATTATCATCTAAATGCAGCATACCCTTTTCGAGCGCAATTTTTTCGGCAAATTTGAGGACCTCATAGATGCCGCCGCGCGCCTTGATCGAGCCGGAGACCGGCAGATCGCTGTCGCGCTTGAGGAAAAGCCGACCGTCAAACCTATCGGTCATTTTGACAAGGCGTTCCTTCATGCGCGGGATTTCGGTCAGTTCGGATTCAATGATGCCGCCGGACTTGGCGGTTTCCGGAAAAGCCGCCGCGATATATGGTGCAAAGCGTTGCAATCTTGCCTCAGCGTCCTCGATGTCTGCCATCGTGAACGGCAGCTTGGCAGGCTGATCACTCTGCGGGTTGATCCAGAAGATTTCCTTGCAGTCCGCCATATCGCGGATGACAGGCTTTTCTTTGATGAGTTGGTTGATGTCCATGAGATGATCTCCTTTCTGTTGCGCTGCGGTGTATGCGCTTTAAGTGTGCGTACACGAGACAGGGCGGTGAAGTTTTAAATGCCGTTTGGGCAGTTCAGAAGCGGTCGCTGTAGTTGAGCAGCTCACGCAGATGTCCCCCTCTCACTTTGGGCTTGCGGTCGGTTGGCGGGGCGGCAGCGCCGCCCTGATCGTTTTCCTGCATAAAATCGTCATATGCATAGATCTTGCCCCATACACCTTCTTCGTCGGTGATCAGCAGGCCGAAGGTGCCGCCGGAGCCGTCGCGCGGACGGGAGAGGCTGCCGGGGTTCATCAGGTACACGTCACCAGTCTGGGTGTAGACCGCGCGGTGCGTATGTCCGAACAGCGCGCCGATGCAGTCATTTTCGAGAGCCTTGTAATAGAGGTTCTGCATGCTGAGGTCAACGTTCTGCATGTGACCGTGGGTGATGAGGAAATTGCCAGCCTCGGTTTCGAGGATTGAGAAGTCGGTATCCGCAAAGCCGCCGTCGCAGTTGCCGCGGACCGAAGCGACCGGCACACCGAGGCGCATGCGAATCTCCTCGGCATCTTTGCAGTAATCGCCGCAGTGGACGATGTAGTCCACCGGATTTTGTTTTGTGAGTTTGCGATACACTTCGTAGACACGGTCGCAAACACCATGGGTATCGCTGATTACGAGTATGCGCATAAATTCTTCCTTTACTTTCTGTTGTAGGTTGTATGTCATTTTATCTGAGCAGCGGCGTTCGCGGCATGTGCCGCAAGTGATTCCGCAGTGCTGTATGGGATTTCCCAAACGAGCGAGCAACGTGCTTTGCAGACATTTTGCAACGCTTCTGCAAAATGTCCAAAGGACGGCGAGTGACTTGGTGAAATCACACAGTGCGAGGACCTAACGCGCGGCACATGTCGCGGACGGTGCGCAGGGAATGCATGCGCAGCCAGCGGCGGTTCTGCGGGCGCTGCGCAGGGAATGCATGCGCAGCCAGCGGCGATTCTGCGGACGGTGCGCAGGGAATGAATGCGCAGCCAGCGGCGGTCCTGCGGGCGCTGCGCAGGGAATTACGAAAGGCGAAATTCCATCTGCACTGGGTTGTGATCGGAGTACGCGAATTGGGTATCGACGACGCGGCTTGTCAGTACGGTAACATTGTCCGAAACGAGGAAGCCGTCGAGGGTGACCTGGAAGTTCGTCTGCGGGTCCCAAGGGGCGTCCGCGTTGCGGCAGCTCGGCACCGGATTGTTCGGGTCGAGCGGCGCGATCAGACGAAAGCCGTCCGGGATATCCTCTGTCGGCAGCGGCTGCGCCCAGGAGTATGCCTCCCCGCTGACGCCGAAGATCTCCGGGCTGTCGCCTAAGAGGTCTTTGTTGAAGTCCCCGCCGCAGATGACGTAATTGCCTGCTTCGTATTCTTTGACCATGTCGTCGTAGAGCATGGCAAGCTGCTGATCGGCGATGGTCGGGTCGGTCGTATAGGCAGAGAGATGCAGATTGATCAAAATCAGTTCCTTGCCGTCTGCGGCAGGCAGACGGTTGACGCAGTAACAGCGGTCGAGGTCGAGCACTTTTGCGATGTCGGTCTGGATCGGCAGACTACGGCGCAGCGCCGAGGAGATCGCGTAATTGCTGAAGGTCTGCAGACCCGCTTTGGATGCGCCGTGCGGCTCCAAAATCGGATAGAACAGATACGGCGAGTCGTAGTTGATGGCAAAGGTCCAGTATTTCGTATGGTCTGCGTCCAGACTGCGGACCAGCATGGCACGCTCATCGACTTGATAGGAACGCGTCGCGGCGATGTCGACTTCTTGGATCAGCGAAAAATCTGTATCAAAATCCACGAGTTCCTGCCCGATGGCGGTGAGATTTTCTACGACGGCAGACTCACTGAACGCGCGCGAATATTTTCCCCCGTCCATAAAGAAGCTATAATCGTCGGTGTAAGCGCCGAAGCCGATGTTCCATGAGGTGAGCGAAAGCGTCTCGCCGATCGGCACCTGCGCAGCCTCCGCGGGAGATGTCTGCGCACTTTGCGATGCCCCGGCAGCCGTTTGCTCCGGACGGTTGACGTCCAGCACCTGATTGTCTTCGATGCGGTCGTAGCTGGCAAAGACGTAGATCACATAGCCGCCGACCACGAGCACGAGCACCAGCAGCACCAGCAGCAATATTTTTAACGGTTTTCTCATGTGAAGTTCCTCCGAAAGTTTCCTTTATCATCTGCTTTCATTTTACCATAATCTGCGCGTTTATCCAAGGGGGATTTACAGGAGAACCAAGGGAAGGCATGCAGGATATAAAAATCGGAAAGAACGATTGTTCCGTATGAAGGAATGTGGTATGATAGAAGCAGCGATGGGGAAAGAACAGGTATAGATGAACGAAAGGTGTATTGCGCTATGCGTATTTTTGACCGATTTACACTGGCAATTACGCCGACAATCCTGTACAATGGAAAAAGAACGCGCCGCGCAGGGCGGCAGCAGAGCAGAAAGCGTTACGAGAAAAGGAGAGAGGATGGCATTTACGCATTTACATGTACATACCGAATACAGTCTGCTGGACGGGGCAGCGCGCATCCGGGACGTGGTCGCGCGCGCCAAGGAGCTGGGCATGGAGAGTCTGGCGATTACTGACCACGGAGTGATGTTCGGCGCGGTCGATTTCTATAAAGAATGTAAGAAGCAGGGGATTAAGCCGATCATCGGCTGCGAGGTCTATACGGCGGCGCGGCGGATGACCGACAAGGAATCCGACAAGGATAAGGGACAGGGGCATCTGATTTTGCTTGCCAAAAATGAGACGGGGTACAAGAACCTGATCAAGATCGTATCCGAGGGCTTTATCCGCGGATTCTACTATAAGCCGCGCATCGACAAGGAGGTGCTGCGGGCGCACAGCGAGGGCATCATTTCGCTTTCGGGCTGTCTGGCGGGCAACGTGCAGCATCGGCTTCTGAACGGAGATTACGCGGGCGCGAAAGCCGAAGCCGAAGAGCTTTTGGAGATCTTCGGCGCGGGGAATTTTTATCTGGAGCTGCAGGATCAAGGTCTCGATGAGGAACGCGCGATCTATGACGATATGCTGAAGCTCTCGCGGGAGCTTTCGATCCCGCTGGCAGCGACCAACGACGTGCATTATGTGCGGCGGGAGGACGCCAAGGCGCATGACGTGCTGCTGGCGATTCAGACAGCGACGACGCTCGATGACGAGAAGCGGATGCGGTTCCCGAACGATGAGTTCTATCTCAAGAGCGAGGCGGAGATGCGGGAAATCTTCGCGGCTGTGCCGGAAGCCATCGAGAACACCAACGTGATCGCCGAGGCGTGTGCGTTTGATTTCCGTTTCGGCGAATATCACCTGCCGGAATTCGTGCCGCCGGAGGGTATGACGAACCGCGACTATCTGCGCAAGCTCTGCCATGACGGACTGATCGAGCGTTACGGACAAAATCCGGCGCAGCATCTGATCGAGCGTCTGGAGTATGAGATCGGCACGATTGAGTCGATGGGCTACGTGGAATATTTCCTCATCGTTTGGGATTTTATCAATTACGCGAAGCAAAACAAGATCATGGTCGGACCGGGGCGCGGCTCGGCGGCGGGATCGATCGTCGCCTACTGTCTGGCGATTACGGACATCGACCCGATCAAATACAATCTGATCTTTGAACGTTTTCTTAATCCGGAGCGTGTCAGCATGCCGGATATCGACATCGACTTCTGCTATGAGCGCAGGCCGGAGGTCATCGACTATGTGACGCGCAAATACGGTGAGGACCGCGTTTCGCAGATTATCACCTTCGGTACGATGAAAGCCAAGCAGGCGGTGCGCGACGTCGGCAGGGCGCTCAGCGTCAGCTATGCCAAGACCGACCAGATCGCCAAGGCAATCCCGTTTGAGCTGGGCATGACGATCGATAAGGCGCTCGCGACCAGTCCGGAACTGGCTGAGATGTACGAGTCCGATGTGGAAACGCGCGAGGTTATCGACATGGCGAAGGCGATCGAGGGTATGCCGCGTCACGCGTCCACG
>ENA-ORUB01002442-ORUB01002442.1-human-gut-metagenome-genome-assembly--contig:-NODE-2442-length-17520-cov-8.640080_pt1 | contig 17520 bp, 15 predicted proteins | sample MGYA00241918_ERZ509200 | MGnify/ENA primary metagenome ERZ509200 (study PRJEB26280, sample SAMEA2338853) | human gut metagenome | biome: human gut; feature: human-associated habitat; material: faeces... | reverse complement strand
TCCTGCGGCTGCCACGGCCATCACGACCACGACGGACATGAGGGCTGCAGCTGCCACTAGTGGCAAGCACCGCGGCGTCAACACGCTTCCGCGCGTGCGACAACCTGCGAACGAACGGCGAAGGCCGCCTGGAATACCATCCAGGCGGCCTTCGCCGTTGTCGACTCAATCAAGCCGTTATTTCTTATTGCGCATCTGAGCTTCCATCTGGCGCAGCAGCTCCATATCGGACTTGGGACCGCCCGTTCCCAGGCCACCCATGCCGCCCAGGCCCATGGCATCCAGACCGGGAATATTGGGCATGCGCATCTTTTTGCCCTTCTTACCCTTTTTGCCCTTCTTGCCGCCGGCCTGCGCCTGATTGGCCATCGTGCGCATGCGGCCCATCATCTTGTTCATCTCGCCCCACTGCTTCATAAGGCTGTTGACCTCGGTGGGAGTCACGCCGGCGCCCTTGGCGATGCGGGCACGACGCTGACCGTTGATGATAGACGGACGCAGGCGCTCCTCCTTGGTCATCGACATGATAATGGCCTCATTCTTATCGAAGATACCCTCATCCAGGTTGCCACCCATCTGGTTGAGCGCACGCTGGCCACCGGGGAGCATGCCCAGGATGCCCTTCATGCCGCCCATCTTCTTGACGGCCTTCATCTGGTCGAGCATGTCGTTCATGGTGAAGCCCTCGCGCAGCATGCGCTCGGCAGCCTCGAGCTGCTCGGCGTCGGCCGCCTCCTGGGCCTTCTCGATAATGCCGACAACGTCGCCCATGCCCAGAATACGCTTGGCCATACGATCGGGATAGAACGGCTCCAGCGAATCGGGCTTCTCGCCCATGCTCACGAACTTAATGGGCTTACCGGTCACCTGGCGCACAGAAAGCGCGCCGCCACCACGGGCATCGCCGTCGAGCTTGGAGATAATCACGCCGTCAAAGTCGGTACGCTCGGCGAAGGTCGAGACGACGTTGACGATATCCTGGCCGGTCATGGCATCGACGACCATCAGCACCTGATCGGGCTTGACGGCCTTCTTGATGTCCACGGCCTCCTGCATCATCTGCTCGTCGATCTGCAGACGACCGGCGGTATCGACGATGACCACGTCGCGCAGGTGGTCGACTGCCTCCTGGATGGCGCCCTTGGCGATATCGACCGGGTGCTCGCCGTCACCGCGAAAGACCGGCACGCCGATCTCGCCGCCGAGCGTGGCCAGCTGGTCGGCAGCGGCGGGACGGTAGACGTCGCACGCGGCGAGCAGCGGCGAGCGGCCCTGCTTCTTGAGCAGGTAGGCCAGCTTTACAGCCGCCGTGGTCTTACCGGAGCCCTGAAGGCCTACGAGCATGATGACATTGGGAATGCGGTTGCTAAAGACGAGCTTGCTCTCGGTGGAGCCGAGCATCTCGGTGAGCTCGTCGAGCACGATCTTGACGACGTTTTGCGCCGGCGACAGCGACTCCATGACCTCGGCGGTCATGCAGCGCTCCTTGGTCTTGGCGACGAACTCCTTGACGACCTTGAAGTTGACGTCGGCTTCGAGCAACGCCATGCGAATGTCGCGCATGGCCGAGGTGATATCGGCCTCGGTCAATTTACCCTTGCCGCGCAGGCGGTCAAATGTGTCGTTGAGGCGATCGCTCAGAGAATCAAACACTAGTCACTCCTTAATTGGACTCGCCCACCAGGGCGCGGCAGAAATCTTTGGCATTGAACTCCTGCAGGTCATCGACCTGCTCGCCCACGCCGATGCGCAGGATTGGGAGTTTGAGCTTCTCGGCCACGGCCATGGCGATGCCACCCTTAGCCGTGCCGTCCAGCTTTGTCATGATAATACCGTCCAGACCCAACGCCTCGTTAAACTCGAGCGCCTGGTTCAGACCGTTTTGGCCCGTCGCGGCATCTATCACGAGGACAACCGAGACGGGCATGGGGCCGGCGGCCATATTGGCGGCGCGCTTGCGGGTCACGTTGACCACCTTGGCAAGCTCGCGCATGAGCTCGGGGCTCGTGTGCAGACGGCCGGCGGTGTCGATGAGCACCAGGTCGCTGCCGCGCTTATCGGCCTCGTCGAGCACGTCGTAGCAAACGCTCGCCGGATCGGAGCCGCGGTCGCGCTTGATGACGGGAACGCCGGCGCGCTGGCCCCACACATCGAGCTGTTCGATGGCGGCGGCACGGAAGGTATCGGCCGAGCCGATCACGACGTTCTTGCCGCGGGCAGCCATAGCGCTCGCGATCTTGCCGACCGTCGTGGTCTTGCCGGCACCGTTAATGCCCACAAACAGCACGCAACTCGGCGTGTCGGCGAACGGATCGCGCTCGACGGGCACAAAATGCTGCTCGAGTTGCTCGGCCAGGGCGCGACGGAGTTGCGGGGCGGTCTTGAGGTTCTTCTTGGCCGCGGCATCGCGCAGGTCATCGGAGACCTGGATCGCGACCTCGGCACCCATGTCACCCATGACGAGGGTGTCCTCTAGGTCCTCCCAAAAATCCTCATCGACCTCGCCGCCAAAGTAAAAGACCTCGTTGAGGGCCTCGCGGCTGCGCTCAAGTCCGCGCGAGAGAGCATCGAAGAATCCCATTATGCATTCACGACCTTTCCAGTTTCGCGATCGAGTTTTTGCGAGACGACGCGACTGACGCCGTCGGCTTGCATCGAGACGCCGTAGAGGACGTCAGCGTCCTCCATAGTACGGCGCTGATGCGAGATAACCAAGAGCTGCGTATCGGAACGCAACACGTCGAGCGCGCCGATGAGCTTGGACAGGTTGGCGTCGTCGAGCGCGGCCTCGACCTCGTCCAGCACATAGAACGGCACCGTACGCGTGCGATACACGGCAAAGAGCAGGGCGAGCGCCGTCAGGCTCTTCTCGCCGCCCGACATGAGCATCATCTTGGTGATGCGCTTGCCGCGCGGCTGCGCCACGACCTCAATGCCCGTTTCGGCCGGATGTTCGGGGTCGGTCATCTCCAGATGTGCCTGGCCACCCGGGAATAGCATGGCGAAGATCTCGCGGAAGTTCGCATCGACCTTCTCAAAGGTCACCAGGAACGCCTTGCGCATCTTGCGATCAATGGCCACGGTGATCTTGGTGAGCGCCTTGCGCGCGCTCTCCAGATCGGCCAGCTGCTCCTCGATGTAATCGGCGCGGCGCTTGAGCTGCTCGTACTCCTCCATGGCAACCTGGTTCACAGGGCCCAGGTTGTTGATCTGGTGCACGAGCTGGTTGAGCTCGCGCTCAGCAGCGTCACGGTCGGTGGGCGCAGGAAGCATGAGCGCTTCCTCGAGCACCGTGGTGCCATCGGCGGTAATGGCCTTGATGGCCGCCTCTACCTGCACCTCGAGCTTGCCGCGTGCGACCTTGAACTCGTTTTGCGTCGCGGTGGCGGCATCGACCCGCTCCTTGGCACGAGCAACCTCGGCCTTGGCGTCTTCGATGGTCTTCTTAAGCGAGGCCGAGTCCGCCTCCTCGAGTGAAGCTTGGTCACGCAAGCGCGCGGCCCAATCCGACGCGCGCTCCAGCAGGGCCGAATAGCGCTCGTGCATGGGATCGACGCGCAGGCGCAGCAGCTCGAGTGAGCGCGAGGCCTGGCGTGTTCCGCGGATACGGCGGTCGATGCCCTCCAGGCGATGCTCCAGGTCGGGCACGCGGCCCTTCAGCGAACGCAGACGCTCGCTCGTCTGAGCCAGGCGGACCTTGGCATCGGCGAGCTTGCCGGCTGCCTCGGAATCGTCACGACGCACGCGATCGAGCTCGTCGTTGGCTTCGGCAATCTGGAGACCCAGATCGCTTGCCTGCGCACGGGCCTCGTCGCGCGAACGGGTGAGCTCGTCAACGCGCGGACGCGCAGCACGAACGGCCTCGGCGGCCTGCTCGCGGCGCTTGGAGATGCGTACGCGCTCGACCTCGGCATTGTTGGCGCTTTGCTCCAAGCGGCCGATCTCGGAGAGCAGCGAGCGGCGCTCGCCCTCAAGACGAGCAATCTCGCCGGCGGCATCGCCCTCGGCGGCACGCGCCTCCTCGACGGCCGCATTTGCCTCGACGACCTGATCCGACACATGCTCAAACACGGCAGCCAGATCGGGCTCAAGGCCCTCCAGCTCGCGAATGCGACGCTTGCGCTCCAGAGCACCCGAAGCCTCGCCGGCATCGAGCCCCACGCGCACCAAGCCGCCACAGCTCACACGGGCGCCATCAGGAGTCACGTAGGTCACGCCGTCAACGACGGGCGCGGCCAGCGCAGCAGCCAAGTCATCGACCACGTAATAGCCGCCGAGCAGGGCCTCGACAACCGGACCATACCCGGAACGCACGGACAGGCGATCGACCAGACGCGAACCGGCAGCGCCCTCGGCAGCAGCAGAGCCGCTCACGCCGCGCGCCATCAGCAGTGCCTCGCCCGAGGCCTTCTTTTGGTCCAGTGCCGCGCGACCGGCACGCTCAAGCGTGGCGGCGTCATCAAACAGCAGGGCGTCGATATCGCCGGCAAGCAGCTGCTCGACCAAGCCCTCGAGCTCACGAGGAGCCTCGAGCACATCTCCCAGACGACCCGAGACATCATCGCCCAGCGCGCCCATCAGACGGCTCACCAGCGGCGAGCTGTCGGCCATGCGGGCATCGAGCTTCTTTTGGCTGGCAAGCTCCGAGCGCACCTCGGACAGCTTGTTGCGTGCCTCGCTCTCGCGATTACGCAGGTCCTTCAACGCCGCACGGGCGACCTCGGTAGCCTCGCGCGCGTCGACCTGGGCTTGGCGAGCCTGATCGAGCGCGCCTTCGAGCTCCTCACCACGGTTGCGGCGGCTATCAAGCGATGCCGTGACCTCCTCGAGCTGTTCGTCGATCTGCTCCAGGCGCGAGGCGTACATGTTGTCCTCGACCTCAGCATTGCTCAGCGAGTCCTTCACCTTGGCGAGCTCGAGCGCGGCGTTATCGGCCACACGCTGCACATCGCGCTGCTCGCGCGTGAGCTGCGAAATCTGATTGTCGAGCGCAACGCGACGCTCGTGGAGCTGGGCGGCGGCAGGTCCGGCGGCGTCAACGTCGTCCTGGGCCTGCATGTGCGCACCGGTCACTTCCTCAAGCTGGGCACGTGCATCCTCGAGCTCCTCGACCACGCGACGGCGCTGATGCTCAGAGCTCGAGATCTGGCCGCGCATGTCGGACAGGCGCGACACCATGTTGTGGCCTTTTTCCTCGAGCAGGCGCATATCGGAGTTAATGCGGCCGACCACGTCTTGCATATGGCGGCGCTGCTCGCCCAGATCGCCCACAAACAGGCCCTTTTCCTCGAGCATGACCTGGAGCTTCTCGAGCTCGCGCTCCTTTTCGCCCAGGCGGTACTGCGCAAGCTCAAGCTCGGCAGCGCCCTCCTTGGAGCGACTCTCCAGGTCGTTCCACTGCGACTGCAGCGAACGAAGCTCGTCGACGGCCAGCATCTGCGTAAGCTCGTTCGCGCGCGAGGACAGCTCTTTGTACTTGCGCGCGCGATCGACCTGACGCTCCAGCGGCCGCAGCTGACGGGCGATCTCCTTATTGATGTCGCGGGCACGGGTCAGGTGCTCGTCCATCGATTTAATCTTTTTGAGTGCACGCTCCTTGCGGCGCTTGTGCTTGGAGATGCCGGCAGCCTCCTCAATAAGGGCGCGGCGCTCCTCGGGGCGGCTCTGCAAAATGGCGTCGAGCTTGCCCTGGCTGATGATGGAATGCGTATCCTTGCCCAGGCCCGAATCGTGCAGGATGTCCTGAATGTCCATCAGGCGGCACGGGCTCGAGTTGATGAGGTACTCGCTTTCGCCCGAGCGGTACATGCGACGGGTAATGGCGACCTCGTCAAAGTCGACGGGCAGCATATGGTCCGAGTTATCGAGCACCAGCGTGACCTCGGCGACACCCACCGGCTTGCGCGCCGACGAGCCCGAGAAGATGACGTCCTCCATGGCCTGGCCGCGCAGCTGCTTGGCACTCTGCTCGCCCAGGACCCACAGAATCGAGTCGGAGATGTTCGATTTTCCCGAGCCGTTGGGACCGACGATAACGGTCAGGCCCGGCTCAAATGACATATGGGCGCGGTCGGCAAACGACTTGAACCCTTTGAGCGTGAGGGACTTGAGATACACGGTTCCTCGCTTAAACAGGCTTCTTGTTAAGAATCACGCCGTTGGTGGTGTAGCCCATGCGGTCGAGCGCCTCGAGTGCAGCGGCCCCCTCGGCCTCCTTCTTGGAGGAACCGGTGCCGCGGCCCTGGCGAATACCGTCGATGAGCACCACAGCGGTAAAGGTAGGCGCATGTGCGGGGCCCTCGGAGCCGACCAGCTTATACGCGGGAGGCTCGTGGCCGTCTGCCTGCACGCACTCCTGCAAGAACGACTTGGGGTTCGCGGGGTGCTCGGCACGCTCGGTGGCCAGATGCGGCTTAAGCGTACGGTGGATGAACTCCGCCGCCGCATCCCAACCGGCATCCAGATACAACGCGCCCACGAGCGACTCGTAAACGTTCTCAAGCGCCGAGTGCAGGCCGCGCGCGCCGGTACCGGTCTCGGAGGCGCCAAAGATGATGATGTCGTCGATACCCAGCTCGTGCGACACCTCGGACAGCGTGGCGCCCGAGACAAGGGACACCTTCAGGCGCGTGAGCTTGCCCTCGTCAAACTCGGGATAGGACTCAAAGAGCGAACGGGCCACCACGGCGCCCAAAATGGAATCTCCCAAAAACTCAAGGCGCTCATAGCTGGCAGAGACCGGCTGGCCCTCGACGGCCGAGGGATGCGTGAGCGCTGCGCGCAGCAGCACCTTGTTATTGAACTCATGGCCCAGAATCTCCTGGGCGCGCGTGAGTCGTTCAGACAAAGCCAAGACTTAGGCCTCCTTGGCGTTTTCGATCGCGTCGACGGCGTCGGCGACAGAGTTGAGCGACAGCAGGGTCTCGTCATCGATCTCGAGGTCGAACTCGTCCTCGATGGCCGTCACCAGCTGCAGACGCTCGAGCGAATCGGCATCGAGATCGTCAAAAGTGGTCTCGTCGCTAATGTCGGCGACATCGGCGCCCAGCACGTCAGCGGCGATTTCGGCGATCTTATCGAAGATATCGGAGCGGTCCATAGCGCTTCCTCTCGTATGTCATGGAACACAACACAACACGGCAATCGGAGCCGCATTGCAATACGGCTCCGATTCTACCCCACACGGTACAGGTTGAGCCACGTAACGGGGCTCTTACAAAACGATACCGTCCATGGAATTGGCAACGTCCTGGACAAGCCCGGCACGTACGGCCTGGGCCGCGGCAAGCGTACCGTTCTTGACGGCCTCGACCGACGTGGCACCGTGGCCGATCAACACGACGCCGCGCAGGCCCAGCAGGATCGCGCCGCCCTTGGCGTCGCCCGAAAGCTTGGCTTTAATCTCGCGCATCTGCTTTTTGATGAGCAGCGCGGCAATCTTGGTGCCGAGCGAAGACATAAAGGCACCCTTGAGCTCCTGCAGCAAAAACTTGGCAGCACCCTCGGTGGCCTTGAGCGCAATGTTGCCCGACATGCCGTCGGCGACCACGACGTCATAATTACCCGATGTAAGATCGGTGCCCTCGCAGTTGCCCACAAAGCCGGGAACAGCGGCCTTCATGGCCGGGAAGCACGACTTGGTAAAGTTGGAGCCCTTCTCGTCCTCGGTGCCGTTGGCAAGCAGGCCCACGCGAGGATGCTCGATACCCAAAACCACGCGGGCATAGGCAGCACCCATCTGGGCGAAGCGCACCATATCGTCCACCGTGACATCAGGATTGGCGCCCATATCGCACAGCACCGTCAGGCCACCGGCACGATTGGGCAGTGCGTTGGTCAAGCACGGACGGACCGGCTGCTTCTTGCCCTCTGCCAAATACCTAAACGGCGTGACGTAGGCCGTGGCGGCAGCGGTCATAGCACCGGTCGAGCCGGCCGAGAAAAACGCGTCCGCATTGCCCTTCTTAATGGCACGGCATGCAAGCACGATCGAGGACTTGCGCTTAGTCATCACGGCGCGGATGGGATCGTCCTCCATGCTGATGACATCGGGGGCCTCCAGAGCCTCCACGCGGGCATGCGCTGCGGCAAAGGGGTTGACGATTTCGGCGGGACCGACGGCCAAAATCTCGATCTCGGAATCTGCCTCGAGCGCAGCCTCGATACCGTCGAGGACAACCTGGGGCTTCTCGTCTCCGCCCACAACGTCTACACAAACGCGAACGTTACTCATTTAATATGCTCCTTATACAAAAATGGCCGACTCATTGAGCCGGCCATTGTGGTTCCAGTTGGAACGGCATCGTATCCAGAGTATACAGTTACTCGGTAACGATAACCTCGCGGTCCTTGTAGAAACCGCAGCTGGGGCACACGTGGTGCGGGAGCTTAACAGCGCCGCAACGGGGGCACGTGGACTGAGCCGCAGCCGAGATCTTCATGTTGGCGGAACGACGGGTATGGGTGCGAATACGACCCTGCTTTTGTTTAGGTACGGGCATAGTGACCTTCCTTATGAACTATCCAGTGTGGCGATTACGCGCAAGTAGCGATACTACCACAGTTTTACTCGTCAAGCTTGAGATTCTTCAATGCTGCAAATGGATTTTCCGTGGCAGCGGCCCATTCGGCCTCCGCCTTGGCGGCGCAATCGCATTGCTCGACGTTGAGATTGATGCCGCAGGTGGGGCAAAGGCCGCGGCAATCGGGCTTGCACAGGACAACGAACGGCGTGTCCATGACGACCGCGTCGTTGATGGGCTCGCCCAGATCGACAATGCGATCCTCGCCCAGCAACTCGTAGCCGTCTTCGTAGGCCTCGGGGTCCTCGGGCTCCTCAAAGAGGTAGAACTCCTCGATCTCGCCTGCGATATCAAACGATGCGGGCTCCAGGCAGCGATCGCACTCGCCGGTGGCGTGAGCGCGGACCATGCCCGAAAGCAGAACACCGGTACCGGCGTTGGTAAAGACCACGTCGTAGGAAATGCCGTCCTGCAGCTGGTACTCCTTCTCGCCCACCGTGTAGGTGGCGACATCAACCTTACCGGTCAGCGGATAAGAGTCTCCGGGAAACTCGAGCTGCTCGGAAAGATCGACGGTTACGCTCGGGAACTCAGCCATTACCACTGACCGTTCTGCTGAGCGGCGCCCTCGTTGAGCTGCTGACGGCAACGAGTGACGGTGCCGGTCAGGCTCTTAAGGTTCTCCTCGAGGTGCGTAAAGACCTGCTCGGCGTAATCCTCGGCGGCATAGCGCGTCTCGCGCTCGTACTGCTGGGCACGGTCGCGGATATCGTCGGCCTGCTGCTGGGCTAAGCGGACGATCTCCTGCTCCCCGGCAATGGTGAGCGCCTGCTGCTGAGCATCGGCAATGATGGAATCGGCCTGAGCGGCAGCGGAGGCCATAAGCTCCTCGCGCTCTTTGAGGATACGGCGGGACTTCTGCCACTCCTCGGGATAGCTCATGCGGATCTCATCGAGGATGTTAAAGAAGACGTCGGCGTCGATAACCTTCATCTGGGCGTTCTTGCCGAACGGCGTCTTAGCCTCTTCGATGAGCCCCTCGAGCTCGTCGACAAGACTCACGATCCTGTCGCCAGGAAAATTCTCGCCCGGCATCCGGTCTCCTTTCATAGGTAACATGTCATCGTGTTAGTTTACCACATGCCACCAGGCAATAAAAAACGTCATGAAAAGCGATGTTTGAGCGCTTCGACCACGTTGGGCGGCACAAACGTCGACACGTCGCTGCCAAGCGAAGCGATCTGGCGCACCACAGAGCTCGAGATATACCCGTACTGCGGAGCACTCATGACAAAGATGGACTCCAACTCGCTATCCAGGCGATAGTTGAGGTCGGCCTGCTGCAACTCGTACTCAAAGTCGGTCATGGCACGCAGGCCCTTAACGACGGCACCTGCCCCCTGTTCACGTGCAAAGTCGACCAGCAGACCGGTGAAAGGCAGTACCTCGATGCCGTCCAAATCGCCGAGGGCCTCGCGGGCCAGCGCCACGCGCTCGTCGAGCATAAAGGTGGTGCCCACGCCGTTTTTACCCTGCGATTCGGCCACGGCGACGATCACGCTGGGAAAGATGCGGCGAGCTCGGCGGATCACGTCAATGTGGCCAAAGGTGATGGGATCGAAGGTGCCCGGGACGATCACGCGGTTGATGGTGTCATTCATGGGTGTCCTCCGAAGGCGCATCCTCGTCATTTTCATTCTCGTCAGCATGGTCGTTCTCGTCCTCGGCCGCCCAGCGCAGCAAATCAACCGAGGTAATGCCGTAGCGCTTCTCTCGCACGGTCTTAAAACCAGCTGGATGAGCGCCCGCATCGGATGCGGCATGCTCAAAGAGCGCGTAGGCCCCCGGAGCCAGCAGTCCTTGCTGGGAAAGATTTTGCAGCAACTCCTCGACCGGCTCGGCGCCAAAGGCATAGGGCGGGTCGAGCAGGACCAAGTCAAAAGGACCGCCCGGCACACGGCCGCGCGAGGCACTCGTCAGCACATCGCCGGTAACGACGCGCCAGCGCGAGCGGTCGCGGCACAGCGACTCGATATTCTTGGTGATCAGACGGGCGGCATTGCGATCGATCTCGAACGTGGTGAGCGAGCGGGCGCCACGCGAGAGCATCTCGATTCCCAGGGCGCCGGAGCCGCCAAAGGCGTCCAGCACGCGGACCTCGTCCAGATCGAAGTGGAACGCCGACATGACCATGGATGCACATGCCTCGCGCACGCGATCGGTCGTGGGACGGGTGACATCGCGCCCACGCGGCTCTTCGATCTTGCGGCCGCGCCATTCACCGCCGATGATTCTCATCCTCCGCTGACCTCCTTAAAGATATGTCGATAACGCGTGGCGACCGCATCGCGCAAGGGGCGCGTCGCCACGGAGTCAAGGTTGCAAGCATACCGCAAGAGCTCGACCGCGTCCAAATGGGCCCATTCGATAAGATCCTCGTCGGCGTCCAGGTCCACAAAGCGCAAGGTCACGCCGCCGTGCTGACGGTAGCCCAGGATTTCGCCCTCGTGGCGCAGGCGCAGGTCCATCTGGGCGAGCGTAAAGCCGTCCGAGGTCTTTTCGAGCGACTGGAGACGTTCTTGTGCCGCCGAGGCGCCGCCATTGCCCTTGGAGTGCGTCATGACCAGGCAGGTGCCCGACACGCTGCCGCGGCCCACGCGACCGCGCAGCTGGTGCAGGGCCGCCAAGCCAAAGCGCTCACCGTTCTCGATGACCATGACGGTGGCGTTGGGCACGTCGACGCCCACCTCAACCACCGTGGTCGAGACGAGCACGTCGATCTCGCCACGCTTGAAGGCATCGATCAAGCGGTCCTTCTCCCCCGCTGGCATGCGGCCGTGAAGGCGCTCAATGGTAAGTCCCGGCAGGGCCAGACGCAGTCGTTCGAGCTCGGTTGCCGTATCGTGCAGCGGTACAGGCACGGTCACGCGGCCCTCGTCGTCGCGGGCGATACCGGGTACGTCTTCCAGCTCATCGGCCGAGTCACTCGGCTCCACAAGCGGGCAGATCACGTAAGCCTGCTGGCCCTTTTCATACGCCTCGCGGATGGCACCGTAGGCCAGGTCGCGGCTCGACTCGGTGAGCACGCGCGTCGTAACGCCCGCCCCCGGAACAGGTCGATGGCGGATGATGCTCGTGTCCAGGTCGCCGTAGACCGAGAGCGCCAACGTGCGCGGGATCGGCGTGGCCGTCATAACGAGAAGGTCGGCACCCTGGCCCTTGGCACGCAGAGCATTGCGCTGGCCCACACCAAAGCGGTGCTGCTCGTCGATGACGACAAGCGACAGATGATTAAACGCCACGTTGTCCGAAAGGACCGCGTGGGTTCCAAAGAGGACGTCGAGCTCGCCCGATTCCAGCTGCGCATGGATCTGCTCGCGCTCGACCGCCGGCGTGGCACCCGTCAGGAGCGCCCAGGACATGCCAGCCTGGGAGAGCAAGGGACCGGTCTTATCGGCATATTGGCGCGCCAGCACGCCCGTAGGCGCCATAACGCAGGACTGAGTGCCCGAATCGGCCGCGACAGCCAGCGCACAGGCGGCGACGGCCGTCTTGCCGGTACCGACGTCGCCCAGTAGCAGGCGGTTCATCACGCGCCCGCCATCGCACATATCGTGCAGGATGTCTTGGAACGCGGCCTCCTGCTCGTCGCTCAGCGAAAACGGCAGAGCCTCCCTGAGCGCCGCCAGGTGCTCACCCGCGGCGTGGGCGTAGGGAGCGACTTCGACCAAGCCGCCGTCGTTGCGCAGGCGCAGCGCCAGCTGCAAGCAGAGGCACTCCTCATAGGCAAGGCGGCGGCGCGCGATATCGCGCTCGGCCATACTCGAGGGAAAGTGAATTGAGCGCAGCGCGCGGGCATTGCTCATCAGGCGGCGCTTGACACGCAAGCGTGCGGGAATCGGGTCGAAGGGATTGCCGACAACCTCGAGCGCGCCGCTAACGATGCGGCGCATCCACGCCTGGCTCACGCCATCGCTCACGTAATGGACCGGCAGAATAGTGCCCGCGGCACGCCCGTCCTCGAGCTTTTCGAAATGCGGAGAGGCCATCTGCTTAAAGCCGTAGGCAAACTCGACCTTACCCATCACGGCCAGGCGGTCGCCCTGCTTAAACTGCTGGGCAATCCAGGGCTGACGGAAAAAGGCGACTTGCAGCACGCCCGTCTCGTCCACCAGCGAGACCTCGGTCACCTGCATACGCGGGCGGGGCTGTTTTTGAACGACACGATCGACCGTGGCGACAATCGTGCACACGGTCCCGATGGGAGCCATCTCAATGGACCAGGAGCGCGTAAAGTCGAGATATCGATGAGGGATATGGAGAAGGAGGTCCCCCACCGTCCGAATTCCCAGACGGCGAAGGGCCTCCTCACGTTTACCCGAAACATATTTGAGTCGCGCGATATCCTCGTCGAGCGCATTGCTCTGGGCAAAGCGCTCCGAGACGCGCGGCACGGAGCACAGCTCGGACATGGGCAGATGCCTACTCGATCGAGAAGATCACAGGATAGAGCGGCTGCTCGCCACGATGGGCATCGATCTCCAAGTCGGGCTGAGCCTCCTCGATGGCGTCGACGATCTCCTGGAAGGCCTCATCGGACAGCTCCTCGCCGGCCAGAATCGTCAGCGCGTCGCCCTCCTCTTCCTCCTGCATGCGGTTGATGCAGTCGAGCGTGACCTGCTTCACGTCGGAGCCGACCACGTCGATGGAACCGGCAATGATACCCATGACATCACCGGAGTGAATCGGAGAGCCATCAGAGGCGCTGGAATCGCGCACGGCACGGGTGACCTCGCCATCGCGGACCTCGCTGATGGCGTCGACCATGGCAGCGACGGCGTCCTCAAGCTCGGAATCGGGCAGGACTGCGAACAGCGCGGAGAACGCCTGCGGGACGGTCTTGGTGGGAACGACGGCAACCTTCTTGTCGGTGCAGGCAGAGGCAGCAGCCTCGGCAGCCATGCGGATGTTGCCGTTATTGGGCAGGATGATGACCGAGGTCGCGTTGACCTGGTCCACCGCGCCCAGCAGGTCGGCGGTCGAGGGGTTCATGGTCTGGCCACCCGAGACGATCACGTCAACGCCGAGGGACTTGAGGATGTCGGCCTCGCCAGAACCGGCGGCAACGGCGACAAAGCCCAACGCCTTGGCGGGCTCAGCGGCCTTTTCCTGGTCCTCGTGAATCTTGGCGGTACGGTCGTGGGCCTCCATCTCCATGTTGTGGATAAAGACCTCGTAGATCTGGCCAAGCTGCAGCATGTGCTCGAGCACCAGGTTGGGCGTGTTGGAGTGCACATGGATCTTGTAGTCGGGGTAGGCACCCACGAGCAGCTCGCAGTCGCCCATGGAGCCCAGGAACTTAAGGCACTCGTCCTCGTCAAACGGGGCGTCGGCCTTAAAGAGGAACTCGTTGCAGTAGCGGAACTCCGAGCCCTCCCAGTCGTCGTTGGCCTCAATCTCAACGCGACCAAGGGCCGCGTCGCGGGCAGAGCCAGCGGAATCAAACGTGGCGGAGAAATCCTCGACAACGGTGCTGCGGCCAAGCGCGGCGGCAACAAAGTTCTCAAGGAAGATGGCAAAGCCAAAGGCACCGGAGTCGACCACGCCGTTCTCCTTCAGAACGGGAAGCAGGTCGGGCGTGCGGGCGACGGACTGATAGGCCTCGACGACGATGGCATCGAGCGCGTCCTCGGCCGAGAACTTCTTCTTTTCGCACTCGTCGGCCTTGGTCGAAACATCTCGCAGGACCGTGAGAATCGTGCCCTCGATGGGCTTGCGGACGGCCTGGAAGGCGACCTTGACGGCGCGGCGGAAGGCGAAGGCGATGTTGGCGGACGTGATAGGCTCATCGGCGGAGACGAGACCCTCGGCCACGCCGCGCAGGATCTGCGAGGTGATGACGCCGGAGTTGCCGCGGGCACCCATCAGGGAGCCGTGGGTGATGGCGCCGGCAATGGCCTCCATATCGGCATCGGCGGGAAGGGCGGAAAGCTCCTTGGTCACCGAGGCGAGCGTGAGCGACATGTTGGTGCCGGTGTCGCCGTCGGGTACGGGGAAGACGTTGAGCTTGTTGATCTCCTCGGCCTTGTCGGAAACGGCAGCCGCAGCGATCGGAAAACAGGTGCGAATGGTCTTTGCAATCATGGGTATTTGAATCTCCGTTTTCGGATGCTAGTTCAGACGGCTCTTGAGCGCGTCGATGTGAATGCCGATCTTAAGGCTGGCGGGATCGATCTGAGCGATCTCCTGCAGGGTGAAGGCAACGGAGCTCGAAAGATTGTGGCAAACGGACTTCATGTTGACGCCGTTCTCGAGCACGACGTGAAGATCGACCGTAAGGCCGTTCTCGTCGGCGGAGACAAGCACGCCCTTGCGGAGGCGCTGACCGGCAAGCAGGCGCACGCTCTCGGCGCCCTGGAGCTGCTCGGCCATACCGACGACGCCATAGCACGTCATCGCAGCATAACCGGCAATATCGGCAATAACGTCGTTCGAGACGCTCAGGCTGCCGTTAATGGTCTCAGACACAAGAATCTCCTTATCTGGTGCTCGCGGCACCATCTCGTGGGAGCAATCATTGCATTATTCTACAACGAGCGCGCCATGTTGAGGTGGTGGGTCGCGGGAATACATCCTCGACACGAAATGTTGATACGGTAACGTTCGCGCCAGGCGATCGCGGCATGAAAAAACCCGCCGCATAAGCGACGGGTTATACAACCTGGCTCCCCGGGTAGGACTCGAACCTACAACAGCGCGGTTAACAGCCGCGTGCTCTACCATTGAGCTACCGAGGAATTTAAAAGCCCAGCAGAATGGGCTGAGAAATTCTGGCTCCCCGGGTAGGACTCGAACCTACAACAGCGCGGTTAACAGCCGCGTGCTCTACCATTGAGCTACCGAGGAATAGGTACGTGCTCTCAAGCAACGAAGTTTATTATACGGACGAATCAGCTCAGGGCAAGAACTTTTTTGAGAATTTTTCCGACCTAGTCATTGGAGACGTCCCCGATGACTACATGAAAGCGCCCTCAAGCGGATGTGCTTGAGGGCGCTTCTTGCTTGACTAGCTTTCGATGTAGTCCTTCAGCTTGCTGGAACGGCTGGGGTGACGAAGTTTGGCCAGGGTCTTGGACTCGATCTGGCGGATGCGCTCGCGCGTGACGCCAAACTCGCGGCCGACTTCCTCGAGCGTACGGGGATGTCCGTCGACAAGGCCAAAGCGCAGCTCGATAACCTTGCGCTCACGATCGGCAAGCGAATCGAGCACCTGGGTGAGCTGCTCCTGCAGCATGGAGAAGCTGGCGGCATCGGGCGGAACGATAGCCTGGGAGTCCTCGATAAAGTCGCCCAGCTGGGAATCCTCTTCCTCGCCGATCGGGGTCTCGAGCGACACGGGCTCCTGCGAGATCTTCTGGATCTCGCGGACGCGGTCGGCGCTCATGTCCATCTCGGCACCGATCTCCTCGGGAGTCGGGTCGCGACCCAGGTCCTGAAGGAGCTGGCGCTGCACGCGGACGAGCTTGTTGATGGTCTCGACCATGTGCACGGGAATACGGATGGTACGGGCCTGGTCGGCAATAGCACGTGTGATGGCCTGACGGATCCACCACGTGGCGTACGTGGAGAACTTGAAGCCCTTCTGGTAGTCGAACTTCTCGACGGCGCGAATCAGGCCGAGGTTGCCCTCCTGGATCAGGTCCAGGAACAGCATGCCGCGACCGACGTAGCGCTTGGCGATGGAGACGACCAGACGCAGGTTGGCGCTGATGAGCGCCTGTTTGGCCTCGAGACCAACGTTCTCGATACGGGTCAGGCGACGCATCTCGGAGCGGGTAAGCTCAATCTCGCCCGCCTCGGCGGCCTCGAGCTTCTCGGTGGCCTCGAGACCGGCCTCGATCTTCATGGCCAGATCGACCTCTTCGGAGGCGGTCAGCAGGTCGACCTTACCGATCTCCTTAAGGTACATACGAACCGGGTCGCCGGTCAGCATCACCGTGGAGGCATCGATGCCGCGCACGCGCGAACGCGAACGGGACGTGCGCACGGTGCGCTTCTTCTTGTTCTTGGAAGAACCCATCTCGGCGTCGGCCTGACGGGCCATCTTAAGCTCATGATCGTCGAGCGAGCCGGAATCGTGCTCGTCGTCATCGAAATCGTCGGTATCGCTATCGTTATCGTCATCGTCGACGTCCATGGGGGCGTCGTCGTTTCCGCTCGCGGAGATAATCTGGATGCCGCTGTTGCGCAGCGCGGAATACACCGCGTTGAGCTGCTCATCAGTAACATCGATATCCTTCAGGGCGACCTGAATCTCGTCCTCGGTTACCGAAGTCCTGTTTGAGCCGTTGCCCATGAGCTTTGCAACGTAGGATTCCAGCCCAGTACCCGTGCTCTCACTCTTTTTTGGCACAGATTCTCCCTTCATAGTCCACAGGACTCAATACTTTAGCACACACATAGACGTCTATACCCAAAAATCAGACTGGATATAGGCGCAAATACGCTGGTTGACCACAACATCTAGGCCTGATCGGCGCCCGCTGTCTCCAAACCGATCAAACGGAACGGGTCAGCCACGCCGCCGATCGACTTTTGGAGCTCGCGCTGGCGCTGAGAATCTTGCATCGCCCGCATCGTCAGCACACGGCGCGCCTCATCGTCGAGCGACCGGTCCTGACGAAGCTTGGCCTGTGCGGCGCGCATGCGTCGCTTGATGGTGTAGAGCTCGAGGGTATCGAGCATAAACACGATGTTCGTCTCGGTGGGGTGCTTACTCGTCGACGAAATGCGCCCGGCGCTGACAAGCGACGCCGCCTCGGGACACACCGCGCGCGCCGCATCCATACACGCCGTGGGGTCGGTGCCCGGAGGCGTCGCGAGCACGGCCCACGCGATGGACTCGTGGCGCGGATCCACCCACTCGATCGAGCAGATGCGGTCGGCATACGTGCGGAACAGGTCGGGATAGCTCGTGAGCATCGTCAGCAGCTCGCGC
>ENA-ORUB01002428-ORUB01002428.1-human-gut-metagenome-genome-assembly--contig:-NODE-2428-length-17619-cov-2.814962_pt1 | contig 17619 bp, 12 predicted proteins | sample MGYA00241918_ERZ509200 | MGnify/ENA primary metagenome ERZ509200 (study PRJEB26280, sample SAMEA2338853) | human gut metagenome | biome: human gut; feature: human-associated habitat; material: faeces... | reverse complement strand
CGCGATCGGTACGCTGCGTTGCTCCGGTACCACTTAAGTCCACGCTAATTGCTGCCACGTTAGAACCAAGACCAATCTGCACCGCGTTCGTTCCTGCTGTGCCGGTTGTTGCGTTCGGACCGGATGCATTCTGTGTTGTCTGATAAAATACATCGGTAAAGTTTACTGTACTTCCACGGAAACCAACCGTATTTACGTTTGAAATGTTATTACCAATTACGTCCATCTTTGTCTGATGAACTTTCAATCCGGATACACCGGAATACAATGATCTCATCATAATGAATCACCCTCCAATTTTACTATCGTTATGCTCTCTCTGTCAGTCAAGAGCATGTATGCTTCCTGTTAAGGGCCAGCATATATTTGTTTTCAGTTAATTATCGCTCCATCGATATTGGTAAATACAGCATTTTTTGTGTCATTTACCGCAGTAATCACCAGATTATTCTTCACATTCACAATAAACGCAAAATCGTCAACCATAACTAAGGACTCTTTCATTCCTTTTGCTTTCGCCTTACAGGTTGCCTCTAACAGTCTTTCTTTCTGATCTGCCGACATATCAATCTGTCTGGTTTCTAATCGCTTTGACGCATGTTTGGAAAATAAGATTTCATCAAACGATGCCGTATTTGTCTGCACGGTCTGTTTTTTTACCTGTTTCTTTGTCTGTATCTGTTTTCCGGAAATCTTCTCGTTTCTGGAAATTTTCACATTTTCTTCTGCTTTCCAGAATTCTATAATATGGTCAAAGCCTGTATCTTTGCTGATTACAACAATTTTGCATTCTTCATCCTGACCTGTGCACTCTTTTCCTATCAGATATCCCAGATAAGATCCCAGATGCATATCTGCTGACTGATTTCCTGTCGGTACTTTATGTGTGACCAGCTTTGCTTCTCCGTGATCATTGATAATATCAAGGTCTATTTTTCTGCTGTTGTCTGTATAAAAAAGATGGATAATATCTGTTTCCCGTAATTTTTCGCATCCTTTGAAGCCTTCACTTCCTACATTTTCATAATCAATTAAATAATAAGTTTTGATAATCTTCATCCTCTCTTTATTTTTCTCTGCTGTATAATACTCTGTCATTTTTCAGCCGGATAATTCTTTCCTATTTTAACATGCATCTTTTATCAGCACAACCACATAGTGGCAGCTTTCCTGGTTAGTATTTCCTGGTTGTCTTTCCTGCCTGTTCCAGTCAGACAGAATATTATCATATCCACGAATAGTATTCCCATATTGCCACTATAATAAATTTACATACCTTTTGTGAAAAGTGACGGATTTTTATCAAATTTGAGTTGATAAATCTTTAACAAAATTCAAAAAAAACGCAAAAATCCTGTTGATTTTAAGCGTTAAATATGTATAATAGTAAAAGAGAAGCGATACCCATTCGCTTTTATGGTAAGGTATCTTAAGCCTGTTTAAACAGGCGCTTTCATTAACGAAGAAAAGAGGTTAAACGTAAGATGGCAAAAATCGATTTAAGCAAGTATGGCATTACCGGAACTACAGAAATTGTCTACAACCCTTCTTATGAAGTATTATTTGAAGAAGAAACCAAACCGGAACTGGAAGGCTTTGAAAAAGGTCAGGTCAGCGAACTTGGTGCAGTTAACGTTATGACAGGTATCTACACAGGACGTTCTCCTAAAGATAAATATATCGTTATGGATGAGAACTCCAAAGATACAGTATGGTGGACAACAGACGAATACAAAAACGATAACCATCCTGCAACTCAGGAAGCATGGAATGCAGTAAAAGAAATCGCTAAAAAAGAGCTCTCCAACAAGAGACTTTTCGTAGTAGATGCATTCTGCGGTGCTAACAAAGATACTCGTATGGCTATCCGTTTCATCGTTGAAGTTGCTTGGCAGGCACATTTCGTAACAAACATGTTCATCCAGCCAACAGCTGAAGAACTTGAAAACTTCGAGCCAGATTTCGTTGTATACAACGCTTCCAAAGCTAAAGTTGAAAACTATAAAGAATTAGGCCTTAACTCTGAAACAGCTGTAATGTTCAACATCACAACTAAAGAGCAGGTTATCGTAAACACATGGTACGGCGGAGAAATGAAGAAAGGTATGTTCTCTATGATGAACTACTTCCTTCCACTGAAAGGCATGGCTTCCATGCACTGCTCTGCAAACACAGATATGAACGGCGAAAACACAGCTATCTTCTTCGGTCTTTCCGGAACAGGTAAAACAACTCTTTCCACAGACCCGAAACGTCTCCTGATCGGTGATGACGAGCATGGCTGGGATGACAACGGCGTATTCAACTTCGAAGGCGGATGCTACGCTAAAGTTATCAACCTTGACAAAGAATCTGAGCCGGACATCTACAATGCAATCAAACGTAACGCTCTTCTTGAGAACGTAACACTTGATGCTGAAGGCAAGATTGATTTCGCAGATAAGAGTGTAACAGAGAATACTCGTGTATCTTATCCGATCAACCACATTGAGAACATCGTTCGCCCGATTTCTTCTGCACCGGCAGCTAAGAACGTAATCTTCCTGTCCGCAGATGCTTTCGGAGTACTTCCTCCAGTATCTATCCTGACACCAGAGCAGACTCAGTACTATTTCCTGTCCGGATTTACTGCAAAACTTGCAGGAACCGAGCGCGGAATTACCGAGCCGACTCCTACCTTCTCTGCATGCTTCGGCCAGGCATTCCTGGAGCTGCACCCAACCAAATATGCAGAAGAGCTTGTTAAGAAAATGGAGAAGAGCGGAGCAAAAGCATACCTGGTTAACACAGGCTGGAACGGAACCGGAAAACGTATCTCCATCCGTGATACCCGTGGAATCATCGATGCAATCTTAAGCGGTGCTATCAACGAAGCTCCGACGAAGACTATTCCGTACTTCAACTTCGAAGTTCCGACTGAACTTCCGGGCGTTGATCCGGCTATCCTGGATCCTCGCGATACCTATGCTGATGCTTCCGAGTGGGAGACCAAAGCACTGGATCTGGCTGAAAGATTCATCAAGAACTTTGCAAAATATGAAGGAAACGCTGCTGGTAAAGCACTTGTTTCCGCTGGTCCGCAGAAATAAATTTTCTGAATTGACCGAAAGGAAGCCCCTGACATGAAAGTGTCAGGGGCTTTCTTTTATGAAAATATCTGGAGAAATAAAATAGTTTCCTGCCCGAAAGTACAGACTGATGGGACAGGAAACTATTTTACAGCACACTCTAAAATAATGCAAAAAATTTCAGCACCACAGAGCGTGAATTGTTGCGTCACTGGTTTTCGCCGTACCCTGATACGCCTTCAAAATAGAAAATAAGGCAGATCAGCAGGACAAGAGCAGTTCACGTACCATTTCTGCATCAAAGGTAACAGAGGAAACATGGTTGACTTCTATCTGATATAACGCATTTGCTGCGATATGCTCAGCAGCCTGCTCAAGATCACGAATACCGCTTGTGTTTTCGTGGCAGGAGATTACGGCATCGAGTCCTTCCGGCGTCAGAATGCATTCCTTTTCTTTCATACCGATACGTTTTAACACCTTTGGAAGTGCATAGCGGGAGAAAATGATTTTCTTTTCTTCCGGTGTGTAATCCGGAATTTCAATCACAGCGAAGCGGGACATCAGCGGAGCACTGATCTGGTCCTTGTCGTTTGCGGTTGCAATCGGGTATACACCGACGGTCGGGATCATACATTCGATATAGTTATCGGTAAAACCAAGATTATCAAGAAGGGTCAGCAGAACATCTGCCGGGTTTCCGTTTCCTTTGCCGGAGGCAGCCTTGTCGAGCTCATTGATGATAAAGACGAGATTGGATTCACCAGCCATGGAAAAAGCATCCATGATGATTCCCGGTTTTGCGTTTGCGTAGATGCGGGAACTTCCGGTCAGCTGTTCCGGGTCATTAATCGAACTCATATCGAGTGTTGTCCACGGTAATTTTAAGATACGCGCAACGGCATAAGCAATCTGCGATTTTCCGGTTCCGGCAGGACCGATCAGTAACAGACCATAGGCCGGCAGCGTATGAGTCCGGTTAATCTGAATGATGGTTTCGATAATTCTCTGCTTCACGCGTTCCATGCCATACAGTTCTTCATCGAGGATCCGGCGTGCTTCCACTGGATCAATGGCTTCAAAATAGTTGCTTTTCCATTGAATATTCATCATCATGGAGAGGGCGCGCTGTGCGTGGCGACGTTCTTCGGGAGAGACTTCGTGGGAACGGGCAACAGCGAGGTTTCGACGAGCCCAAAGGCGGATATTGTCCGGCAGCGTTCTTCCGGCACAGTTCATAAAATCAGTGATAGATTGGATGCTGGTGAGCTTCATACTGTCACCGGTTTCCTCCTGATCCTCATCCTCAACTTCTTCTTCCGGTGCATTGCTGGCGAGAAGACGTTCGATCATAAACTGTAAAAATCCATCCTCAGCCGAAAGCTTTGCGCCGCCACCGAAAGCGATCTCGCGGATTTTGTAAACTGCATAACCGTCGGATGTTTGTGTGCCGGAAAGGCGGACATTGATATGGTTTTCACCGAGCCATTTTAAAAGGCTGACAAAACGTGCATCCACTTTTAGGATATTTGCGCTGCATGTTCCGTCCTTTTCATCAAACTCAAATGCAGTCTGCTTATTCTGATTGGTAAATACACCGCAGGAATGATGATCCGTTTGGATGGGTTTGTGAAAATACCGCAGGGATGATGCGGGAAAGCTTTCTCTTTTGTATCCAGAATAAGAATCGGCTGATCTGGAGAAGCAAACGGTGCGTTTGTGCGGAAAACAGTATACGTACATTCGGAAACTTTTGCTTTTTCCGGGGAATTGCTGAAATCAAAAACGGGCATGACAGAACCTCCTAATAAAATAAGTGCTTATTGGTACAATAAAAACAGTGTAGCACGAATTAAAAAATCCTGCAATCAATATGCAGGAATTTGTATTTTTATGCTATGAAAATATTGGGCAAGTGGATATTCGAAATGGAAGCAGGGGACTTACTAGATTCGGTTAAATTTTCGGAAGGCATAAAAAGCCCTCCGGGCAGGATCACACTGCGGCGGAGGGAATTTATGTCATCAAAGCAAGCTGTCGTAAGAAAGAAGCTCGCAAAACAGGAATCTTTCTTACACTGAAAAAGGAATGGCATTAGGAAACAGCGCTGGTTTTGGAAAATCCCGGAAGCTGTACCAGCACGATCGCTGCAAACATCAGAATACAGCCGGAGAACTCGCGACCGGAGAGAGCCTGATGCAGGAGAATCCAACCGGCAAGAACAGAAAAAACGGATTCCAGGCTCATCAGCAGAGAAGCCATGGTAGGATTTAATCCTTTCTGCCCGATGATCTGCAGGGTATAGCCGACACCTGAAGAGAGAATTCCGGCATAGAGAATCGGTATCCAGGCGTGCAGAAGGTTGGAAACGTTTACGGTTTCAAAGAGGAGCATACAGACAGCTGACAGGATCGAACAGGTAAAAAACTGAATGCAGGACATTTTGATACCGTTGACAAGAGGAGAAAAATGATCAATGACCAGAATATGTACGGTAAATCCGAGCGCACAGGCAAGCACAAGAAGATCGCCCTTCTGCAAAGAGAAGGATCCGTCTGTCATGCAGAGCAGATAGAGACCGGCAACGGCAATGAGAACTGCGAGCCAGACCTTCGGTTGTACTCGTTTTCGGAGGAACAGGCCGCAGACCGGAACAAGTACGATGTAAAGTGCGGTGATAAAACCGGCCTTTCCGACGGTTGTGTACTGGATGCCGATCTGCTGCAGGGTTGAGGCGACAAACAGTGCGATGCCGCAGAGAATACCGCCCGCCCAGAGCGTTTTTGGCTGTGTGCCATTTTCTGACGAAGCATCCGGCGGTAGGGTTCGCTTTTTACGCGAGGAGAAAAAGACAATCAGCGGAAGAAGCGTAAGTCCGCCGAGCAGGTTTCGTGCCGCGTTGAACGTAAAAGGTCCGACATAATCCATACCGGTCTGTTGTGCGACAAAGGCAGAACCCCAGATCGCAGCGGTCAGAAGCAGAAGCGCTGACTGTCGGTACTTATGAGAAACAGTATTCATAATAGAAAAAACCTCCTGAAATTGATACGATATTCATCATAGCACAAACAGATGGAAAAAGCGAACGGAAAAATGTCGGAAAAGACGGAAAAATGGTACAAATAATCATAATGACGAAATAGTGCAGATGTTGCGAAAATGAATATGTGAAAAGTGAGCAGAACAAAGAAAATTATAAAGGAAAAAATAAGCAACTCAACCAACGCAAAACAAAAAAAGAACACCAAAAACAAAAAATAGACACTGTTTTTCTAACAGCCTTTGTGTATAATGAACTCATCAAGCAAGAACGAAAACCTTAAGGAGGTAAAAAGTATGAAAAAGCGTAACATGAAAGTCCTTGCACTGTTAATGACAGTGACAATGGCAGGAACGATGCTTGCTGGATGTGGAGACAGTGGAAGTACAAGCACCGGTTCATCCGGAGGAGCAACAGCATCCTCCAGCGGAACAGCAGATGCATCAAGCGATGCCACAGCAGCATCTTCCAGCACAGCAGATGCTTCCAGCGAAGATACCACAGGTTCAGATGATGTGGTAGGAGAGCTTCCAAGAAATGAAACTCTTTACTTCGCAGGACAGCAGTGGGGTACCGTCAACGATTACAACCCAATGTCCGCAAACTCAAACAATGCAATGGTTATAGCACAGGGCGATGCTTCACGTGTACTTGTTTATGAAACTCTTTATATGTGGAATCCACTGGATGCAAAAATGTATCCGTTGCTTGCAGACGGAGATCCAGTATGGAACGACAATCGTACCGAGATCACAGTGAAAATCAAAGCTGACGCAAAATGGAATGACGGCACACCGGTTACTGCAAAAGATGTAGCAGCTACCTATCATGCACATGTAGATTACAATTCTTCTACCGGCGCTGAAATGAAGAGCTACATTGCAGATGTTGTTGCACAGGATGACAGTACCGTAGTCTTCAAGCTGACAACCGATGACTCCGGCGAAGCAGTTAACCCGGTTCTTGCGGAAAGATATCTGCCGATGCTCTACATCATGCAGGAAAATTATTTAAAGACCGTAGCTGACAGAAACAACAACGATGCTGAAGCAATTAAAATGGATAAGATGGACGATCTGGTAACTTCCGGACCGTACAAAAAATACTTTGACAATGACCAGAACGTAGTTCTGATCCGCGATGATAATTATTGGGGACAGGCAGATTCCATGTGGGGTAAGCTTCCGGTTCCGAAATATATTTCTCATCCGATCTTTAAAGATAACGCAGCAGCTACCACCGCATTCCAGAATGGTGATGTTGATGTGGCACAGGTATTCATCACAGACCTTCAGAAATTGTGGTTAGAGCAGGATCTTCCGATTTCTACTTATATTGATGAAGCACCGTATCAGCTGTGTATGACAATGCCTACCCTGTTCTTTAATACAGAAGTAGAAGGACTGGATCAGGTAGCTGTTCGTAAGGCAATCGCTATGGCAGTTGACTACGATCAAGTTATTTCTTCGGCAATGTCCGGACAGTCTCCTACTTTCGCAGATGTTCCGCGTTCTGTCATGAACCCGACCGATGCTGAGCAGGCTATGGTGGATCAGGATGCCTTAAAAGAGTATCAGTGGTCCAATGCCGATGTAGAAGGTGCTAAGAAGCTTCTGGACGATGCCGGAATCGTAGACACCGACGGAGACGGAATCCGTGAGTACAACGGAAAGAACCTTTCCTATAAGGCTGAGTGCCCGACAGGATGGTCTGACTGGAATGCAACCCTTGAAATCGTAGCAGCAGCAGGAAAGAATATTGGTATCAACATTGAGACCTACTTCCCGGAAGCAGCAAACTTTAACACCGATTACAGCACCGGAAACTTCGAAATCACCATGCAGTCCGGTCCTGGTACATCAGTTGCTAACCCGTACATGAGATGCCGTTTCTTCATGAGCTCTGATTACAACGATCTTGAGGTTAACTTCAGTGGTAACTTCGGTCATTATCAGAACGACCGTGTAGATGAAATTCTTGCAGCAATTCCTCATGAGACCGATGATGCAAAACTGAAAGATTACTATACAGAACTTTCCAAGATTATGCTGGAAGATTGCCCGTGTGTACCGTTGATGTACAGACCGCAGGTATTCCACGAAGTAAACGAGTCCGTATGGACCAACTATCCGCAGAAAGACGATGGAACCAATGTTCCTCCGATGGACTGCACCGATGGTTATGGCGTAGCAGCACTGTACAATCTGGAACTGATTGACGGCTGATTTGCCAAACAGAAAGAAAGCACACACTGAATTGTAACAGAGGCGGCCGGAGCCGGGGTGCTCCGGCCGCTTTTACAAAATCAGAAGGAGGGTTCCTCTATGAAAGGAATGAAAAAGTATTATACGCAGAAGATCATGTGGTATCTTTTGACGTTAGTCTTTGCAGTGCTGCTGAACTTCATTCTTCCGCGTCTGATGCCGGGCGATCCGGTTTCAACTATTGCGTCCAAATCGGTAGAAGGTATGACCGATGCGACTGCAATTCAGAAAGTATATGAAGACTATGCAGCGAAATTTGGTATTAACAAACCAATGTATGTCCAGTTTTTTACCTGGGTAAAAAATGCACTTCGCGGTGATTTCGGCATTTCTTTCAGCCAGTATCCGCGTACCGTATCCGATATTATTTCCAGTTCGGTTCTGTGGACCATATGTTTACAGCTTCCGGCCATTATTGTTGGATGGATTCTTGGTAACCTGCTTGGTGCAATTGCAGCTTACATGAAAGGTGTTTTCGATAAGGCAATCCTTCCGGCATTCTTGTTTATCAGTAACGTACCTGCCTTTGGTATGGCAACCGTACTTTTATTTATTTTCTCACTGAAATTACATATTGCACCTGCAGCAGGCGGCTATGCGAGCAGTATGATTCCGCATATGAGCCTTGCTTTTATGAAATCTGTGCTTTCACATTACCAGTTGCCGTTCTGGTCTATCGTAATCATCACAATCGGCGGCCAGGCTATTGGTATGCGTTCAATGTCAATTTATGAATTGAATGCCGACTATGTAAAATACAGTCGTTTCCTTGGAATCAAGGATCATACGATTGTGAAATATGTGTTCCGTAACGCAATGCTTCCGCAGATCACCGGTCTTGCAATGTCCCTTGGTACCATGATCGGCGGTAACCTGGTAGCTGAGATGGTATTCAGTTATCCGGGACTTGGAACAACGATGCTCTCAGCAGTTACCGGCCAGGATTATCCGCTGCTTTCTGCCTGTACGTTAATCATTACTATCATGGTTCTGCTGGCCAACCTGCTTGTTGAACTTCTGTATGCAGTCATTGACCCACGTGTCAAAGCATCCCAGCAGGATTAGAAAGGAGAATACGCTATGAAAAATACAATCAAACAGATTTTTCATTCAGGAAAATTCGTGACAGGATTTGTAATCTTCTTGGCAATTCTCCTGACTATTATCATCTATCCGCTTGTTGTGGCAAAAGATCCGCTGGCAATGATCGGAAACGGAAACTTTTTCAAACCGGGTACCTATCTTTCGATTCAGGACACTGTAAATTCCGGCAAAACGTATAAGATGAATGTTGATGCAACCGCATCCATCGTTGAAAGCAAACTGACAATGGACAACCGTTCTATGATGGCAGAATGGCTGGAAAAATACGGCGGTGTAGATGCCAGTGAAATCGATGTTACCGATGCAGAAGGTCTGATTGCTCTCTGGGAGGAAAAATATGACCCAAATGCAGAACAGAAAGGCCTTATCGCAGCAAAAAAGAAAAAATATCAGCGTCTCGACAAAGAGATCGATGGTATTTTAGAAGATGTTCCAACTATTATTGCCGAGAAAAATGAAGAGACCGGTGAGCTGGAAGAGGTTCAGAGCATCGACAGCAAGCAGTACATCAATGAAAAAGATGTCATTAACCGTCAGAACTTTGTTCTTGGTACAGATAACTTTGGTCGTGATGTTTTGACCGAGTTGATCTCTGCAACAGGTTCATCCCTGAAAATTGGTCTGGTTGCGGGAATCATTGCAACCGTGATCGGACTGTTCCTCGGACTTCTTGCAGGTTACCTTGGAGGTTTTGTGGACAACCTGATTCTGTTCTTTACCAACTTGTTCACCGTTATCCCATCCTTCGTTCTCTTGATCCTCATCTCCTACAGCGTAGGTGAGTCTCAGAGGGGAATCATGATGGTGGCACTCCTGATCGGAATTACCGCATGGCCGTGGACAACACGTTCCGTACGTTCCCAGGTTATTTCTCTTCGAAACCGTGACCATGTAAACCTTTCCAAGCTGTCCGGCCACAGCATGCTGCGGATTGTCCTTACCGACATCCTTCCGTACGTTGCATCCTACGTTGTCATGGCCTTCATTCTCCAGATTTCCTCCGGAATTCTGGCTGAGGCACAGCTTTCTATGATCGGACTTGGACCGGCAACCACAAAGACGGCAACACTTGGTCTTATGATGCAATGGGCAACCCAGTACAATGCACACTTAAACGGTGCATGGTGGGCATATTTCCCGGTCATTCTTGTAATCGCACTTATTTCATTCTCTCTTAACCTGATGAACACCGGTCTTGACCAGGTATTCAACCCGCAGTTAAGAGACTAAGGAGGCAGCTATGGGAAAAGTAATGCTGGAAGTAAACAATCTGAAAACGAAATATGTGACTCGTTTTCATGAAGATGTATACGCCGTAGACGGAGTCTCCCTGAAGATTGAGGAGGGAAAATCCCTCGGTGTAGCAGGTGAGTCCGGCTGTGGTAAATCGACGCTGGCACTGTCCCTGATGGGCTATTATTTCGCACCGCTTCACTACATCAGCGGCGATATTATCGTAGATGGAAGAAAAATTTCCGGAATGAAACCAGACGATGTCCGGAAAAATATTCTGGGCAATGAGATCGCCTACATTCCGCAGGCAGCAATGAATGCTCTGAACCCGACACAGAAAATCATCCGATTTGTAGAAGACGTTATTCATGCGCATGATCCGAAAATGCCGAGAAAGGATATTTATGATCTGGCAAAAGAACGTTTTCAGATCTTAGGCCTGCCGGAGGAGGTACTGCAGAAGCATGCGGTTGAGCTTTCCGGAGGTATGAAACAGCGTGTGATCATTGCCATGGCTCTGGCATGTAACCCCAGACTTCTTATTGCAGATGAACCCACCACTGCTTTGGATGTTACGATCCAGGCGCAGGTGCTGGAGCTGATGAGAAAACTTATCGCCGATGAGCCATCGTCCGCGCTGGATGTAACTTCCCAGAAAATGGTTATTAAAATGATGCGTGATCTGATGGAAAAAGGATTTATCAAATCCATGATCTTCATCACACACGAGCTGCCGCTTCTTTACAACGTAACCGATGATATTATGGTTATGTATGCTGGACAGATTGTAGAAAAAGGTACCGCAAAAGAAATGGTATTCGATCCGCTGCATCCATATTCCAAAGGTCTGATGGGATCGATCATCGTTCCGGAGGAAGGTGTAAGAGAACAGAAGCTGACTGCAATTCCGGGAACTCCGCCAAACCTGAAGCATCCGCCGGAGGGCTGCCGTTTCGCAGACCGCTGTCCTTATGCACAGCCAACCTGCCGCGGTATGAAACCAGAGGTCATCGAACTGCCGAACGGAAGAGAGTACCGCTGCCTGATGTCTGAGAGAAAGGTTCGGGAGGTGTATGCAAATGCGTGATGGTAAAGAATTAAAACCATGCCTCTCCGGAAGAGGCGTAACGAAAGTGTTTGGCTTTGGCGATGCAAAAACGGTCGCTGTAGACCATGTTGATTTCGATTTTCATGAAGGTGAATTTGTTTCTATCGTAGGAGAATCCGGATCCGGAAAAACAACCCTTTCGAAGATGTTGCTCGGGCTGATCAGCGTAACGGAAGGTGAAATTGATTTCCAGGGTAAACCAAGAGACATCTCGAACGGAAAGAAGAAAAAAGAGTACTGGAAGGGAATTCAGGCGATTTTCCAGGATCCGTTTGCTTCCTACAATATGTTTAAACGTGTAGATTCTGTTCTGCTGGATTGCATTAATATGCGCGGTGACAAGAATCTGCCGAAAGAAGAAAAAGAACGTCTGATGACAGAGGCCTGCAGCTTTGTAAACTTAAAATACGCAGAACTGACAAACAAATATCCATTTGAGCTGTCAGGAGGCCAGATGCAGCGACTGATGATTGCACGTATTTTCCTTCTGAAACCAAAGATTCTGCTTGCCGATGAGCCGACGTCTATGATTGATGCCTGCTCACGTGCAACGATCCTGGATATGCTGCTGAAGTTGCGTGATGAGATTAATATGACGATTATCTTCATCACCCACGATATTGGTCTTGCTTACTATGTATCCGATAATGTTTATATTATGGAGCATGGAAAATTTGTGGAATCGGGACCGGCAGAAGAAGTAATTCTTCACCCGACAGCAGCGTATACCAAACGTCTGATCAGCGATGTTCCAAAGATTTATGAACCGTGGGATCTGACAACAGTATAACAATGGTACGAAAGCTGTTTCCCTGGAATCATGCTTTGCGTCATATATGAGTCTTGCGAAAAGAGAGACGGTGCACGGAAAAAAAGTGTACCGTCTTCTCTTTTTGTCAATAATTTTTCTGAAAAAATTGCTTTTTAAAGAAAAAACTGGTAAAATTAGTAAGGTTACAGAACCGAAAAGAAAACTGGGGGATGAAAAATGCGAAACTGGTTTCGCGGACTGAAACTGAACCAAAAATTTACCGTAACAACGTTGATCTTTATTTTTATTCCGCTTTTTGGCATGATGTGCTTTGGGTTTAGGAGTATCAAAAAGAATGCCATAGATCATGGGGTAAATGAAGCAGTAACGGCAATAGATCTTACCTGTGCGGAGGTGAATGCAAAAGCGAATGCCTGCTCAATGGTTGTAGATACGCTGCAGGAGTATGAACCGTTGGAAAAATATCTTCTTCATCTCAGGAGGGGAGAGGAGATCTCGGAGAGCTATTATCAGCAATTTCGAAACAACAGCATCAGCATAATCGATAAAATGCAGGAGGCAATGCCAGATCTGTACCAGATCCATATTTTTGCCATGGCAGATGGTTTTCTGGAGCAGCAGCCGATCCTGTACCAGAAGGAAAAGATGAAAAACTGCGCCTGGTACCGAAGCTATCAGGGCGGAGGACAGTGGTTTTTTGACATACAGGAAAAAAATATTATCTCCGGTACAAAAAAAGAAGGTTCCCATTTGATGACTTATGTACGGGAACTGCGGGATCAAAGCGGAGGAAGGCTTGGCGTGATCGAGGTATCCATGCGTATGGCAGACATATTTCCCGAAATTTATCGATCCGGTGACAGCAGCTGGGCCTGCTTTGTTGATGAAAATTGGAATTTATATGACTGCGGAAAAACAGCGGCAGCCTGCAAATGGCAGTCCTATCGGGGGCTGATTCTGTTCCGGGCAGGAATCCGTGACAGAAAAGAGAGTCAGCAGAGCGCGGTGATTGACCGGAAAAACGTTGCAATTGTGCTTCGGAAAGTCGATAAACTCAATGGAATGTTTGTAACACTGACCAATTTGGATGATGCAACCGGAAACATGATCAAACAGCAGCAGAGAATGCTGCTTGAATTTGCCGGCTTCGGGCTGCTTCTGATTGTGGTGGTCAATCTGATTGTGCGTGGCCTGCTGAAGGAGTTTTATGACGTCCTGTGTGAGATGCGTCAGATTGACAATGGAACAACAAAGATAAAGGTTTGTTACAGCGCAGAAGAGATGCGGGAAATGAGCTATGGTATCAACGGAATGCTGGAGAGAATTCAGAAACAGAACGAGGAAAGCATCAAAAGGGAGGCAGCGCTGAAAGATACGGCAATCCGGGCAATGCAGAACCAGATTAACGCTCATTTTATTTATAATGTTCTGGAATCCATTAAGATGATGGCTGAGATTGATGAAGAGTATACGATTTCCGATGCGGTAACAGCACTTGGTGAAATGCTGCACTACAATATGCGCTGGAATAAATTTCTGGTAACCGTTCAGGATGAGATGAATTATATTCAGAACTATGTGGAACTGATGAATCTGCGGTATGATTTCACAATTACATTATCTGTTCAGATACCGGAAAATTTGTATCGGCAGGATATCCCCAAGATGTCTCTTCAGCCGATTGTGGAAAATGCAATCACACATGGAATTGAGGAGCTGGATGCAGACGCCGTCATTGAAATCAAAGGAATAGAGCATGAAAAGAGCTTTGAGATTGAAATCACAGATTCCGGAATAGGCATGTCAGAAAAGCAGCTTGCAATTCTGAGACGTAAACTAAGAATGCGCCTGAATTCAGATACACAGCCGAAACATGGAATCGGGCTTCGGAATGTACAGGACAGAATCCACATTCAATTTGGAACAGAGTATGGACTGTCAGTTTATACAAAAGAGCATTGCTATACGAAGGTGAGCATTCATCTTCCCATCACGAGGGGGAAATATTCTCCGATGGATCAAGAGGGTGACGAGAAAGAGGAAGAAAAAGAAAATGAATACACTGCTGGTTGTAGAAGATGAAAAATTGATTCGACAGGGAATCGTGGCGATGATCCGGCGAAGCAGCGTGCCGGTGGAGGAGATTCTGGAGTGTCGAAACGGAGAAGAGGCATTGGAGATTTTGAGAAAACAGAGGGTGGACGTCATGTTCACTGATATCCGTATGCCCAAAATGGACGGTCTGACACTGGTCAACAAAATGGAGGAGCTGTCACAGAAACCTGTTGTTATTGTTTTAAGTGGCTATGATGAATTTTCCTATGCGGTTGAAATGATGAAACATGGAGTTCGGGACTATATTTTAAAACCGATCAAGCGGGAGACGATAGAACAGCTTCTGGAAAATCTGGAACGAGAGCTTTCGGAGACCCGGGAAACGGAAGAAGAGGAAGAACGGTGCTTTTTAAATCAGCTCCGTTATCTGATGATGAATGCAGAAATGGCCGAAGAAAAAGAATGGATGGATATGGAAAGCAGGATCCGGCGCCACATCGGAAACGACAGCTTCCGGATCCTGCTGACCAGCAAGGCAAATGGGGAACGGTTTTCGAAATGCAGCGGAATTCTGCTGGAAGGCGTAGAAGGAGGAGTTCTGTATCTTCTGCCGGAACCGGAGGCAGAGCGGATCATGAAAGAAAAAGATGAGAGATTTTGTCTCGGAGTGGGAAAAGAACATCGTTCTGTGATGGAAATTCCAGAGGCATACCAGGAAGCACTGCTGGCCCGGGAAATGGCATTTATACAGAAAAATCCTGTGGAAGAATATCAGAAAAAATGTTTTGAGGAAAAGCCGGAGCTGGCACAGTTTCAGGAAAAATTTATTCTGCAGGTGCCAACGGACCGGGCAGATACTGTGCTGCGAAAAATGCGGAACTGGTATTTTGAGGCGGCGCATCAGAGGGTCTCCCCCTATCAGCTTCTGACAGTGACGGAAGCAATCTGCAAAGAACTGGATCTTTTTTACCGCATGCCGGAAAAACAGGAAAAATGTCCGCGTCCTCTGCAGTACCGTGATGCAGATCTGTTTCTGGATGCGTTTGAAGAATGGATACACGTTTACAGGGAAAGCCTGAAAAGTCAGACAGCCGGAAAAGAAAAAATGGAAGAGGCAATTTCATATATTCGGGAAAATTATGCAAAAGATCTGAATATGGCAATGGTATCTAACCATATTTGTATGAATTATTCGCTGTTTTCAGCAGCGTTTAAAGAACATACCGGTGTGAATTTTGTGAACTATCTGAAGGAGATCCGCATTGCGGAGGCAAAGCGTCTGTTGATTCAAACAGAAGATAAAATTACGGAAATTGCCAAACAGGTTGGATTTGAAAATGATAAGCATTTCATGAAATCATTTAAAACGGCATGCGGCGTATCACCGTCTGAGTTCCGAAAAGATTATAAAATGGTTTCCAACGGAAAGGGAGGACAGGATGAGTAAAGAAAAAGAAACCGGAAAAGAGAAGGGAAGAATCCGCCAGCTGGCGCGGTATTACATTCCATATAAGGGATTGTTTTTTACCGACATGTTTTTTGCAATGCTTGGAGCAGCCATTACACTGGTGATTCCGCTGATTGTACGGTATATTACGAGTACGGTTGTGGAAAAGCCGCTGGAGCAGGCAACGGGTGAGATTATCCGCCTTGGTATTCTGATGATTGCTATGGTTCTGGTTGAAATGTACTGTAACTTTTATATTGCCTATTACGGCCATGTGATGGGGGCGCGGATTGAGCATGATATGCGGAACGAGATCTTCGGCCATTATCAGAAGCTTTCGTTTGCTTTTTTCGATAACCAGAAGGTCGGCCATCTGCTGTCACGCATCACAAGCGATCTGTTCGATATCAGTGAGCTTTTACACCATGGGCCGGAGGATATTGTCATTTCGTTTATCAAACTGATCGGCGCGATGATTATCCTGTTTGTGGTAAATCCGATGCTGGCATGTGTGCCGCTTGTGGTTATTGTGGTGATGCTGCTGTTTGCCTTGGTAATGAACAGCCGCATGAAGAGTGCATTCAAGGAAAACCGCCGCAGAATTGCGGATATCAATAGTCAGATCGAGGACAGCCTTTCGGGGATCCGTGTTGTCAAATCGTTTGGAAATGAGACAGAGGAGATGCGTAAGTTCAATGCGGGAAATGACCGTTTTGTCGATTCGAAGAAGGTCAGCTACCGCTATATGGGAATTTACAATTCGGGAATGGGAGCCTTTTCGACGCTGATTACCGTTATTTCGCTGATTGTCGGCGCATTGCTGATGACAGGTGGGAAGCTTGGGGCGGCGGATCTGGTTACCTTTCTTCTGTACATCAACAACTGTACAGATCCGGTGAAAAAGCTGGTGAACTTTACGGAGCAGTTCCAGAATGGTTATTCCGGTTACGAACGTTTCCTGGAAATTATGAGCATCGCACCGGACATCCAGGACAAGCCGGATGCACTGCCACTGAAGAATGTGCAGGGAGAAGTAACCTTTGAAAACGTTTCGTTCCATTATGAGGAGTCGAAGGAAAACGTGTTAAGCAATGTGAATCTGCATGTCCCGGCCGGCGACTATGTGGCACTGGTCGGCAGCTCCGGCGCCGGAAAGACGACACTCTGTTCTCTGCTTCCGCGTTTTTACGATGTGACAGAAGGAAGGATTCTGCTGGATGGAAAGGATATCCGCGATGTGAAATTGAAGGATCTGCGCGATGAGATCGGTATTGTGCAGCAGGATGTGTATCTGTTTGCGGGAACGATCATCGACAACATCCGCTATGGCAGACCGGATGCGACCGACGAGGAGGTCATCCGCGCAGCGAAAGCGGCCAATGCACATGAATTTATCATGGAGCTGGCGGACGGCTACGACACCGATATCGGCCAGCGCGGCGTAAAACTTTCCGGTGGCCAGAAACAACGGCTTTCTATCGCCCGCGTATTCCTCAAAAACCCGCCGATCCTGATTTTCGACGAGGCA
>ENA-ORUB01002426-ORUB01002426.1-human-gut-metagenome-genome-assembly--contig:-NODE-2426-length-17633-cov-12.219820_pt1 | contig 17633 bp, 15 predicted proteins | sample MGYA00241918_ERZ509200 | MGnify/ENA primary metagenome ERZ509200 (study PRJEB26280, sample SAMEA2338853) | human gut metagenome | biome: human gut; feature: human-associated habitat; material: faeces... | reverse complement strand
TTAGCGCGGCCCTGTTTCAGCCCGACCGTTCCGTCGTGATGTCGTTGATTCAGTTTTAGGTTCTTACACCGTTATGAGATAGAAGCAGAAAACCCATGTGCTTTGAGCCAGGTACGAGCGATCTGCACTTTTTCTTCCGGTGCGTCCTTAATCTCGCAAATTGCTTTATAGACACCAGCCCAAAATACCACATCAGGTACGTTTGCACTGTCACTATCGCCATACTTCGCACAATACGCCTCAATCTTCTTCCTATCTAAGCTGAAAAGCGCCTCATTGCGCTCTTTCACAAAATTCGCAACTGTATTCATCTCTACACCTCCTATGTCTTTTCTGATATCGGCTCATCATCCAAGTAGAACCGAGTCACGTTGTCCTTGCCAAAAGTTGCCCGTTTAACTGCCAAGAGTGCAGAGACAACGCTATCTATACTCTCTGGCTTTGAAAAGAGCATTGCAATATCATCATGCGGATGATAATCGCCTTTGACGGTTTTACTCAAATCCGCGTCGCTATTAATCCCGCCGATTTCAGTCGGCTCACGATTCTGGAACACGAGCATTGCCTGTGGTTCTTCTATCGTTCCAGCCATAGAAACCAATATACTCACGTCTCCGTTTCCAAACTGGATACGATTTAAGTGCGTATATACCATCCTGATCTCACCTCACCACAAAAGTGTCTAATTCTATATCGCTTTTTCCATAACCATGTCGGTCATTGCAAAACGAAGGAGCTCCTCCGGGTTAGAACGCGGGTCTATCCACTCGTCTATTCTTTCTTTCGGAAAAATCAATGGCATTCGGTCGTGAATACGTCGCAACTCATCAGTAGGCTCTCTCGTCAGCACCGTAAAGACCGGAAGCGAATCTTCTATACGGTATAATCCTGCCAGCCAGGTCATAGGCGATCCATTAGGCTGGATCATATATTTGTCTCCGGTCTTTTTCTGTCCGGAATTACTGATTAAATGTTCCCATTCAAAATACCATGACGCAGGTATGATGCAGCGACGCTTTTCCCAAGCTTCTCTGAAGGTGGGCTTTTCTGCTGCTGTTTCCGTTCTGGCGTTGACAATCAGCGATCTGCCTGGAATCTGAAAGCCCCATTTCATTGGGAACGCAGCCCTATGACCGTTACGGTTTGGAGCTATCACGGGCACAACGTTTGTCGGTCTGATTTCCCCGGATGTAAGGATCGCATTGCCAGCTTTGATGTACTTACCGGAAAGCTGAGACCGTTGTACCTCCGCAATTATCTCGCGGATTTCTTCTGTATCGGGCTCAACATAAAAGCGTGTACACATACAGCCATCTCCTATTCAGGCTTGGATGTACACAGCAGGCACACCCGCTTTCTTGGCATAGTTGATCGTATTCCCGGTGCCACTTGGCTCGCCGTTATATACGGCAATTACTCTGGTAGACCGATCAACCATCCATTCATTTCGCTTTTGATACGCGTATTTAGAATAGCCGTCGCAGATATAGTGTACCTCGTCAGCCTTGTTTAGCAGTTTATGATATCTGTCCTTCCATCGGTCGTTCCACCGAGATTCAAAGCCAGCAAAAGGTATTGCGGCAATCAATTTGATATTTCGATTCCAAAACCGCTTCTTTAATACGAGTTCACCGGCCCAAATATCGACACAGTATGCCATTCCAGTAATGAAGGTTGTATAACCATCGTCAATGGCTTGATTGATAGCTTGCTTCAAGTCTTCCAAAATCTCTTTTTCTGACTTCTTGAGTTTGTTCTCGCGGTGCCCAGTAAAGCAGCAACATTTTGGTCTATTCATTTCCAATGTCATTGTTCATACCTCCTTAGTCTTCCGGATAATCTGTGGTCCAGTCTTTTTGGAATATCCCATCAGCATTATCAATGCGAAGGATATCCTCAAAGGAGATTCTTGTATTATCTACAAGAATACTCCCATAGAGTTCGTCCACATTCCAGCAAATACCCGTCAGCTTATGATATCGTCCACGAAGGTCATACGCTTCACTATTCTCATCAGCGCAAGGCACATAGTAGACTACCGTGACTTTAATCCGGTTTACTCTGGCCATCCTACCGTTGTATGTCATCCCTTTTAGGATTTGGAGTCTGCGATCAAGCTCGTTCTGGTCATCCTCGTTCAGCTCTATGCGATCACGATATAGAATATCTTTGGAGGCAATAGCCTCATTAAATCCTTTCAGGGCATCGAACGGCGAGAATATCTTGGCTCTCCGGCCTACGTCCATGCTCGGATGACGAGCTCGAAACAAATCAAACCGGTCGTGTTGCGGCTTTCCTTTCAGAAATACCTCTCGATAACGGAAGTCCGCTGGCATTGCCATGATGCCAATGCTGCTCACTTGAGTTCACCTCCTGCACCAGCAGGAAGTGGTTCAAGCTTTATGGCCACCAATCTGCTGATTTCTCTCCAATGTTGTTGCGCCCTCCATAAGGTTCATCCCCTTGAAAAGGGCGTTTGCGCCGAACTTCCGGCGCACTTCGAGCATAGCGCCCTGAAGCTTTCTGTCTCTTTCCAGTGCTTCGTAATCAATAAACATATTAAGCTGAAACACTCCGCTGTCTTCTTTCACATCATTTGCACAGACGCCTAATCTCCGATATAGAAGTCGGTGATCAGTCTTATCATCAAAAGATTTCAGTAGGGGCGCAGTGATGATCTGAATATTATTGGTGATGGTCGGAAGCTTGACGGTCCCATTACTGTGTTTAGGGTGGATTCTCCCGTAGAAATCCATACTGAGTGGCCCATCATAAGAAGGACACACCTCTAAACTTTTATAGTCGTAGGATACCCACCAGGAGCATCCCTGCGTCACAAGATTCTTTGAGAACATATCCGTGCAGAGGACCTCGATCATCTCCCGGAACACCAGACGAGCTTCCTGATACTTGTACGGTCTCGAAAGGACTTGACCATTGCTAAGGCAGTGCCCATCACTTTTATAGGATTTTATATCTGCCATCGTGACCGGTTCAATTCCCCAGGCATGGTCAACTAATATCTCACCGTCAATACCAAAGGTCTTGTAAAAGAACTCCTCATCCCACTGTGTTCGGGCCGCTATATCGCCCATCGTGAACATATAGGCTTTCTCAAGGCGTCTTGCTTTTCCATTGCCTATCTGCCAGAAATCCGTTAGCGGCTTATGATCCCAGAGCAAGAACTTATAGGAGTCTTCATTTAGTTCTGCAATTCTGACGCCATCTTTGTCTGCCGGCTGCTTTTTGGCAACAATGTCCATTGCAACTTTGGCAAGATAAAGGTTTGTCCCAATCCCGACCGTGGCTGTAATTCCTGTTGTTCGTAATACATCCCGGATCATCGTCATAGCCATGACATAGGCCGGATTTGTATTTAGTTTATTTGCTTCCTTCCTGTATGCGTGAAGATAACAAGTGCAGTCGATGAAGCACTCATCTATGGAATACACATGAATATCCTCCGGAGCAACATACCGAAGATAGATTCCGTAGATCTGTGCGGAGATTCTTTCATACTCCGCCATTCGCGGAACCGCAATAATGTAATCGACCTTTGTACGCGTTTTGGCCTCGTACTCTCTGATTTTCTGCTTCGCTTCAAAAAGCCTCGGCCTTCCTGGAACTCCTTTCGCCTTAAGGGATGGGGAAACCGCCAAGCAGATCGTCTGGTCAGATCGGGACTCGTCCGCAACCAGCAGATTTGCCTTTAGCGGATCGAGTCCCCGGTGTACGCACTCTACAGAGGCGTAATATGATTTCAGGTCGATACAGATGTAGGTCCTATCCATACAATTTCATATCACGTCCTTCCGTTTTTCTGAAGAACTTGATTATCTCTTTCATATCAGATAATCCTCAACTCCAAATCTTTGCGCTCTTCACCATTTGGAGCATAGATGTCGATCACATCATGCCTCCGTCCAACAACTGTACGGATCATTTCAGCTCCGCACCGGCTGCATTTTACTTTTATCTGGTTCTTCTTGTTTTTTAGCCCCGCAACTTCTTCCTTACAGTTCGGGCAATACCAGGTATATATCCTCCAGTCCACCAGCATCACCGTACTCCTTTATTTCTTATTTCTGCGGAAGCGGTACGAGCACTTGAACTTTACCCATCTGATAGCACGGGACTTTTCTTGTTTTCACGTACTTCATCTGCTGGGTTACTTCGCCGCAGCTCTCGCATTCCATCCATCCGTCTGTTTCTTCTAAGTCGAGAGACTTATTGATTGTGCCGCAGATTGGGCACTTCACATCAACCGCGTTCAAACAAAACATCTCCTATCAAGTTAGATTATTTGTTTTAGAGAGCCTTAATGACGTGACGAGCCACACCTTGTACCTTAAAGCTTCGATGTTGTACTTTTTCTTTTCGAGAAAAGCCTTTGCGATCTCGCCAAGTTCCTCACGGCTGTAATCGGGAAACTCAAGGGTAAACTGAATTCTTGACTCAAAGCCTGGGTTTGCGCTCAGCATTGCCTTCATTTCATCCTTGTAACCGGCAAGAATTACACAGAACTGGCCACGGTGATCTTCCATGCCTTTAAGAAGAACAGCGATGGCTTCATCACCATAGTTTGTTGCGCCTCCACTGATAGAGTTTGAACCGACCAAACTATAAGCCTCATCGATGAACAGCACTCCGTTCATCGCATCATTTATCTTTGCCTCAGTCTTTGGACCAGTCTCTCCAACGAACTTTCCCAGCAAGCCCTGACCATCAGTCTCAACCAATTTCGCCTCATCAAGAACGCCTGCATCATACAGAATTCTTGAGAGAATCCTGGCAACCTCTGTCTTACCGGTTCCAGGATTGCCATAGAAGCACATATGCAGATTGAAGTCTGCAGCGCCTTTGTTTTTCTTGGCGTAAGCTTTGATCTTTTTGATCATGCGCTTGACGGAAGCGAGACCAATTAGCTGATCCAGTTCTTCCTCTCCAGTCAGCACCTTCTTATCTGCGCCTTCACCAGATGTAGGCAGATTGATCTTTGCGTCCTGAATATATTTGTTTACATCGACGATACCAAGTTCCTTATCATCGGATCCGGCGCATCTGAGATTCTGGCACATAATAACCTGATCCAGGATATTACGAATCTCCCTGGCATTTGCGAAGTTCGGTTCCTTACGCTTGATATCCGTGATATCAAGAATCCTATTCAAGGCAGCATTTCCAATGGTGTAATGCCGCGTCTTCAGCATCATCTCAGTGATGTCTCTAAGCTCGTCTCTGGAGTAGTTGGGGAAGTCCAGAGTAAACTGAATCCTCGATTTGAAGCCAGGGTTTGTTGACAGCATCTGAAGCATCTCGTTCTTGTATCCGGCAAGGATCACACAGAACTTTCCGCGATAATCCTCCATTGCCTTGACAAGAGTATCGATTGCCTCTTTGCCGTAATCCGTAATGCCGTGATCAGAATTGTTGCCGAGAGCATATGCCTCATCGATGAACAGAACACCGCCCATCGCGCTGGCTATCACGCTCCTCGTCTTTTCGGCAGTCGCACCGAAATACTGGCTGACAAGTCCGCTGCGATCCACCTCAACAATCTTCTTGGTCGGCAGAATCTTGTTTTCATACAGGATACCGGCTATATATCTGGCAACTTCAGTTTTACCGCTACCGGGATTACCAAGAAAACACATATGGATGTTCAGATCATCGCTGTCCTTGTTGGAGAGTGCATAGGCTTTGATCTTTTTAATGCTTTCCTTGATTCCACTTAACCCAATGAGCTCATTAAGCTTTTTCTCGCTCTCACCGATCTTCAGAAGACCGTTTTTATTGACTCCCATGAAACCAAAGGAATCAAGCTCGATCATCTTATCATAGATCTCAAAGAGCTCGTCATCAGACTTATCTGTTAGGAAATCATAAGCATATATAACTTCATCCAGTTCGGAGTACCGCTCGGCAATCCTTCTCAGAAGCTCTTTTTTGACTGCATCATTTACTGCTACTACACCATCCGGGAAGGTATATGTGAACTTCTTAGCAAGAACGGGAACGGTCAAGATAGCTTCAACAGCACCCCAAAGAGCCTTGAGCATTTCACCCAACTCTTCAGAGCCGTCGGAGAAGATATCTACCGTATACTTCTTCGCCAAGACCTTCGAAACCTGTGCGCTGCACTGATTCAGATCACCTATATAGTCATTTCCTTCAGATGGCGTATAAGCTTTCTTCGGCTTTTTCTGATAAGCAGTACCATAGATGTTATTCTGCTTGATAAACTTCTTGATTTTATCAGAAAGTGCCGCAAGATCATCCAGAATTTTGTCCGCGACGCCAAGCAGTTCGTCATCTGGAGTTTCACAGTAGGCCAGTTTCAATTCCGGCGCTGTCCACTCGGGAATATCCAGCTTGATATCTATTACGGACAATGCTTCTTTCAGCACACTGTCCAATGCATCGATTGAATCCTTAATACACTGCAGGGACACTTGATAATCCTGTGCATAGTTTTCGTGAATATGCTTCCGAATCTGCTCTATCGATGTATTCAGCCGATCATAGAACATCTCGGTTTTCGTTGACGCACAGACATATCCCTGAATCTTTGCAAAAACAGGAAAACGGCTGTCATCGTCTGCTTTTTTGATAACATCAAACTCCTGAGACTCTGGATCCTTTTTCTTTGGCTCCTTGCGATAGATATCAAAAGACTGTTCCGGAATCTCGCTCAATTTGAGGTGTGCGATGAAATCCTTTATCTCTTTTCTGAAGATCTCGGCACGTTCATAAGGTGTTTCAAACATCTTATATCCGCAGACCGGGCAGCTGCAGGGCTTTTCACTTTCTTTCACGGCACCGCAGCTGATGCATTTGAACTCAGCCATAATCAATCAACTCCCAAGGCCTTCTTGGCCGCATCGACAGGCGTGGAATAGAAAATAACGCCGATCTCTTCCTTAAGGTCAGATCTCAACTTGTCATACTTTGCCTTGCTCTCTGCAGGAAGCATGATTTTCTTCGCCCCTGCATTTGCGGCGGTAACAAAAATCTCATCGAGTTCCGTAGTGATCGGCATCATGCTGCCGGACATCACAACACGTCCGCACACAACAAGTCCAGGAAGAACTGCGCGGTTCGCAAGGCCGGAGAACAGGCCGACAACCTCAGCAACAGAGATCTCATCGCTGACGCCACGGCTCTGAAGGTCGTTGAAATACAGACTATAATCGAAGTCCTCAGCTGATCCAGACACAAATTCTCCGGAGTGCTCATGGAAATAGTTGAAAGCTGCATTCAAACTGTCACGTACGCTCTTCGGAGATTTTGCAAGCCCCTCAACGTTCTTAAAGCTAAACGATCCCGTGCCATCGACCAGCTTGTTTTCCAAACGATATACGCCAAGTACATCGGAAATCGAGCGCCCGATACCATATACATAACCAGGCTTTTCAAATCCCTGGAAGATAAGCGTGCCATTAGAAACCTCAGGAAGCTCTACGACATGCTCTTCATTGGTATCCAGATCAATATATCCAAGATTGACGTCACTGAATTCTCCAGGAGTCATCTTACGAAGCTGTTCTTTTACGCGGCGACGGCATTCAATGGCATATTCGAGGATCTCACGAACCTCTTCTTTTGACATCTGCTCATCCGGATAAATCAGTTTCGCGAGGCCGGAGAAGGTCCTTCCAACGGCGATGGTATCACGGGTATTGAAGTCCTTGTTCAGTGCGAAATATTCACTGAACGAGTTGGTGAAATCATACTTTCTCATCGCATGACAGAACTCAGAGAAGCAGTCCGAGATCAAGCCATACTGCTTTGTGAACAGGCTGGATCTGAGCTTCGGCGTCTCCCAGCCAGGCAGATAAGCATGGATTCTATCAAAGAACGCAGAGTCGTTATTAAACGCTTCCGGGAACGGCTCAAACAGGTTCGTTGTACGCATCATATCGGCAACGCTTCTGAAAGTGTTGCCCTCAAAAGCAATCGATGCATCTGTGCTGATAGAGTCTGAACCTCTTGCAAAGCTTCCGTTTGCCATGTAGTTCTTCATGATCTGGATCATGTCGCCGGAGGCCTGCGTGATTCCCGCGACCTCATCAAAAGCAACGCAGTCCCAGTTTCCGACAAGTCCCACACGTCTGGAAGACATGTTATAGAACATGTTGGAAACCGTCGTGGTGCCGCTGCTCATCAGGATGGAATACGGAGACAGCTCACTGTAAACATGGGACTTGCCGGTGCCGCGAGGTCCAAGCTCAACCAGGTTATAGTTCTTCTGGATGAACGGGACGAAACGAAGCAGATAGTGTAGCTTCTCTTTTTGAGTCAAATCATCCGGCTCGTAGCCTGCGCTGCGGAGAAGCAGCGTAATCCATTCGTCTTTCGTGAAGTTAGCACGGGCATCTTTGATCTCATCCAGATCCAAATTCGGCATCTGGATAGGCTTAAGAGAAGAAATCTCGAACGGAGAATCGTACTTCGATTTCTTTTTCTTGACCTTCTTCTTTTTCTTCTGATTGCCGAAGATGTCTTCCTCAAAGGACTCCTGATCATCCTCGTTCTCTTTTTCAAGACCGACGTAATCGATCTTTACGATGCACCAGATACCACCAACCAGCAGTTTTTCGTTATGTACTACAAGATCAGAGGGAACCTCAAACGGATCCATCCTCAGATTCGTGAACCGAGCAACGTACTTATCCTCACGGTCATCAAATACGACAGTAATCTTATCGATGATCGTATATTGTCCATTTTCCTTGATTTTGGACTTAACATACTCGCTCTGATCAGGACGCACATAGTTCTCACTTAAGATTCTTTTGATTTTTCCTAAGCCGACTTCAATTGCTTCCTCATCATCCGTGGCACAATACATGCCAAGCAGATATTCGAGGACGTAGGTGGGCACGTTTGCACCTTTTTTCATCAGAGTGGTCAGGTCTTTTCTGACTACTTTTCCCGGAAAGTTATCCAGAACTTTCACATCAAAATCTGTCATTTTTACGCTGCCTCCTATCTTAGAAATCGAAGTCATTCACGAATGCAATATCAATTGTGAACTCGACTCTATCTGTTATGTTGGTTGTACCCTTCTCAACAACAGTCAGGTAATAGGTATCTGTTTTCTTAAAGTCCATGCTCTTCAGCGTGAACCTGGTTCTGAATACACGGTCAGATCCGTTCGTACTAGTCTTATCCGCTATCACCGTCTTCTTGTCGCTGACAGCCTTTCCGGACGCATCTGACATGTAGATCTCATAGGTAGCTGCAGTAATCTTCCCACTGACAGCTTCCTTCTGGTAGAAGTCAAGCGAGAAAATGCTGTTGGATACCTTGCGGCTCTGGCTGATCAGCTGGAGCTCTGCCTTCTTAACATCAACAAACTTCTTGGAAGAAGTGCGCATGTTCTTATACTCGATCACCGGCACAACGGATTCCTGAAGCGAAATACCTCCGTGTACATAGTTCATGCCGCCGCCTTGCTTCTTCATGCGAATGTTATCAAGCGGCGTAAACCCGACCAAGTCACTGGCACAGTGTGTCATAGGAATCTTCAGCATGTGATCCGCCGTGCAGTCGCCGTCTGCAATCACATACCTGCGATCGAGTTCGATAATATGACCGGAAACAAAGCTCTTTTCTGCCTTGTCGCTTTCATCAAGCGGCTTGTAGGAATACAGGAATCCGTGATCAGCAGTGATCAGGATATTTGTTCCGTTCATGTCGTTCGCAATCAGACGAACGAGTTTTTTCAGTTCGGTGACTGCCTGATCGCAAGCCTCGAATACCTGATCCTCTGTAGCGGCCTTATCGCCGACAGCATCAATTGCATTGTGGTAGATGTAAACGACTTGTGCGTTGCTGACGAGTTCCCGGCGTTCTGCGGTTTTCATTCCTAAGAGCGTCTTGTACGCGATCGCAACGTTGCCGTCATGTACAGTATTTAATATCTTTTGCCTTCCTGTAGTGCCTTCAGTGGGTTCTCCATCACAGAGGACTTTGATATCATCTGTCAGCTGTAACTCACGATGAGGTAAAAGCGAGGCCATCCCGAACTTTGTCACTGAAGGGAAAACAGACTGCATAGAAGATATTTGGGCTGCGCCTTTGGTTTCCCTAAGGAGCTTACTTGTAAGCTCAACGGCAACCTCATAGCGAAGAGCGTCGGAAATGATTACAAAAGCCCTACTGCCAGCGGATACGATCGGTTTCACGTAGGTCCTGTAAAAGTCTTCCTGGTTCGTAATACCCGGAAGGCGTGAATTCTGCGACAGTTCATCCCGGACAAGGGTTGTCCACTGGTTACCCAGCGTTGATAGATACCAGTTCTTGTAGAGCTTCTCGACATAGTCGGCAACGTTCTTATACAGGTCCTCCAGTACTGTGCTGGATTCCTTAAGACTCTTTCCGAAGGCGGCATGGAATTGCCGATAGAAATAATCCATCTTGCAGTAATTGCCGGTATATTCTTTCCAAAGCTTCGTATACTCAGCAATATGGAAACCGCCGATATTTGCCTGGTAGAACTGTTGCATCTGGGCGACCTGAAGCAAGCCGTCATAATAATACCGAACACGCTTGTACCATTTCAGCGTCCTGCGCTTTTCGACAGCAGCAACCATATCGTCCGCTTTGATGACATTCTCAGAGATCTCTGTCATATAACGGCGCAGGATGCATTCATTGATGCACGGGAAACACTCGCTGTTAAGAAGCTCCTGCACATCAAGGCCGTCAAAACGTTTTACCAGGCGGTGATGATCCTCTACGTCACGGGCGATCTCGTATAGCTCATCATCATCCTCAGAGTGCATCCACTCGTTGATCAGATCATAGCAGCGTTGCTGATGCGGCTCCGAAATCAATTTCTCCAGCCCGTTTAGGCAAGACGCTTTCATAGTCATTGAAAGTGTCGTAATCAGGATATGCGACGCCAACGCAATCAAAGAAACCTGATCTGGATCATGAACATATCCGGTGTAGCGGTCAATCATCTCCCAGAGAACAGATTCGTTGCCAAATTTTCTGATGTTCGTGATAGCTTCATTGCTTTCGATATCAAGCCCAGCCATCAGAATTGCGCGGATCACGCCGGATGCCGTATTGGAGCTTGTCCCTGAGAGAACGGCCAGAATATCGATATGTAACTGACCGACATTTGTGTAATTGCTATTGAATGCCGTTAGCTTCGCGACGCGTTCCTTGTTCTCAAAGAACTTGGAATAGGATTTCATTGCCTTCCGCATCTGCGGCGTATCTGACATGCCCAGCGACTGCATCCTGATGGAAAGCAGATCCGCTCTGAATTCCTCACTGTAAAGCTCGATATCAAGCAGCCAGTTATCCCGTATATCCGAGTATGAGAGAGGATTGTAGACAAGATAGTTGCTGTCCGTATCTGTTTCCGACAGCAGCTGCTTTGCAGCAAAGTTGTTCTTGCCGGTCAACTTGAGAACCTTGACCTCGTCAAGGCACAACTCGTCAACCAGATCGGAAAACTCTCCGTCTGGATCCTGCCAGAATATAATTCGCCGCTTATAGTTCTCTGCAAGCGGAACTGCGAAGCGGCTCCTTAGTGTTTGTTCAATGTTTATACTCATACTCGTCTACCTCGATTCCGCGTTAGATAAGCGGGTGCTTTTTAAATTCCCAAGAAGTTTCGAACGAATCCCAATCTGCTTTAGATAACTCGACACATTCAGAAGAAATATGCAAAATGTACGGTTTATCTTGTTCTCTGAAAATGATTGGTATCTTTTCAACGTCACCAGCATTTAAGTTAAGAGTTGGATTCAGAGCTTTTGTCAATAGACCCACTATTTTAGTATTCATAAAAGCAAGTAAGTACATTAATTGTTCATGTGATGAATAACAACAAACGCCAGCAACATTTGCCATAAAGGTTTCCGGATAATATCGAACAGAAAAAGCACCGCTTGTTATCATTGACCAACTAATACACTCCTTGAAAGCATATTCGAGATTCTGTGGACGTGATCTCAGTTTGCCTTTATTGTCTCTAAAATTCTTTATTTCAAAACCGTCATTTTCCCAGTTAACTACAAAATCTTGATTCCCATACCAACGATGATATTCTCCACCTTTATTCATGGGGACCCATCTATATGTATCATTTGCTGTTGCAGAGAATCTGTTCTGTAGCACCTCAAACCATAGTCTTAAAAACCTTTCATTATCTCCAGTTTGAACACCAACTTTCGGCTGACAAATTGTCTTTAGCGATCTTTCATTTGCAAAAGACTCAAATATAGTATTAGAGAGCCAAAAAGCTAATGGATATCCAGGAATCTTTGAGAAACTGGTTTCTTCTGTTTCATAGTAATAACCACATGCTCGATTTTTTATAGCATCTAATACCTTGACACGTTGAACTTCCATGCCCCCGCGAAAATCAGAGAGCTTGAAATACAGTCCAAACGCTGTTTCTTTGCTGTTTTTCAAAACAAAAGCACAGATAGGGACAGTAGCTTCTTCATATGCTGAATACTCGAACTGAACGAGTGAAGCAATGGATTTCTGACTAATGATGTATTTTCGCAGTTCCTCATAAGTCTTAATAAACATCCAAACCATGGGCGTCATAAACCCCGAATATCCCTTTTGCTTGCAGAATCCAAAGTTTCGGAACATAAACACGCTGAACAGATCACCATTAAAACCATCATAGTGCTCAGTAACATACGCTTTGAGACGAGCACTATACTTATTCATATACGGGGGATTTGTTGCAACGATATCATATTTTCCAGCAAGGATCTCTGCTTGCTGAATCAAGGGTAATAGCAGTTCTACAGCTTCTCTCTGCAACGCCATTTCCATGAGATTGCCTGTATAGGCAGTTTTAACTTCATCAACGCGCGCATAGAGTGAACGGAAATCAAGCTTTGGAACATTAATGATACTCCCGTACTCCTTAGCATTATTAAAGAGTAATCGGATCTCATTCAGATCATTTCTGATTGAACCATCCTGCTTAGAAACATACTTAATCAGTTCGTCCGTGATCGATGTCGAATCTTGCATGGACAGAATATGCAACTTTGTGTCAGCGCTGATAATGCGACGGTTATATTTCCGTGCTTTCATCATGACTGCGAAGCATGCCAACTGAGCCGCACGGTCATCAATATCAAGACCATACAGGTTATTCTCAAGTATGGACTTTGCTGCATCACGCTCTGACCACCCGCATTCGCGGTAGATTTCAAGAAGGATGTCGAAGGCATAAGACAAGAAATGCCCAGATCCAACGCACGGATCCAATACTTTTAGTTCTTCCGGAAGGATACCTTCGTTTACAGTCGGAATTACACCATCCTTCGGCGTGACGAAATATGTCAGCTTCTCATGCAACTTGCTTTCCGGATGGCGCTCGATCCAATAGCGACCAAGCGAGTTATCCAGAATATATCGGACTACCCAGTCAGTCGTAAATAACTGAGTTGCTGCTGGGATATCCTCTTTATTGACGACCTTTCCGTGAAGCGGGTCCACAACCTCTTCATGCTTCTCAGAAATATAATACTGATAAAACCATCCGATGATTTCAACTTCATTGTCCCAATCCTCGATGGCAATGTCAGAAATAAGTTTGCCAATAACGCTGTCCGAGCGCAGTAAGTTTGCCGGAAAGAGCATCTCCGTCCAGCCACCAATCTTCTCAAACATGTACGGCAGTCCGGCATTTAAGGCATTGCATTGGGTGATGAGAAGATACTTGTAGAGCTCCTCGTTGTCCTGTCTATCCAGCAGATCCAGAACCTTGCTGCGGTCAAGCCCGTCAAGTTCCACAGACATGGCCTGCTTCAGTATTTCAGGCTTAAACGTTCCATTCTCATCAGTGAATACACGAACCTTGGAGGGAAGATAACCATTGACCTCCATGAAGCGCAGAGCAATAAAACGGTTGAACCAAGTATAAGCAGCCTCTTCCATCACCTGCGAAAAACCCTTGCGGTTGATCTCAGAGATGAGCTGGTTACGTTGTTCTTTTTCCGATTTGGTAAGCAATCTACCTCCGACCATATCCAGACCGGATCTGTTCTCGCCGTTCTCAGTGATCTCATATTCATATGCTTTCTGCTTGGCAGCCTCGATTAGTTGCACTCGTGCCCAGATAGCATAGTTTTTTATTGCTGTTTTGTTCATCGTTAAACTCCTACCCGGTACGCTTATTTGATCTTCTCCAGAACATCCTGAAACTTGGCATAGTTAACTTTTACGCCATCATCAAGATCGATAGAGATCATCTGATCTGCAAGATGGTGAATCTTCTCTTCGTATTTCTGGATCTCCAGCGCCTGATCTTTCAGCTTGGTGATTTGCTTATTCAGCTTGACCCTCTCAGAAGGAGCCGCTGATTGTGCGCTAATCTCCAACATCTGAAGCTGGGTACGATAACGCTCCTGCTGCTCATGAACATAGTCCGTGCGCATACGGGCAAGCAGATCCGGCTGATAACGGTGCATGTAGATCAATGCTTTGAAGCCGTTCTTCTTACCGGAGGAGAAGAGCCAGTATATCGGGCGCTTCCCGGAACCGGTCACGGAATAAGTACTGCAGTGATCTGCGAAGAAATCGTTCAGGAAGTAATTACGTATAACCTCACGAGACGTTCCTTTGCCGCCAAGAGCATCAGCAACAAAGCGAAGGTTTTCTTCCAGCGTTTCTTCACCGTATACCTTCCGAACAAAATCAACGAACTTACCGACGATATCATCATCAAAGTAGTCATCGTCGCAGATGGGGATAATATTGTCTGCATCCGGAATGATCGTCTTATATTTTGACGCGTCCCATTCTCCGCCTGCGTAGCAGAGGCCTTCCACGTCAACAGAATATCTGCCGAACATGCAGCCAACCGCATAAGAAATCAGAGATTTGATCTCACGCTGCAGATCAGCCTTGCGAACGGTGACGTCACGATCCTCAACGTCCGGAGTCAATTCACCCTGAAGGCCGTAAATCTCAATAAAGATCCGATTCAATTCCTCTTCGTTGGCCTTGAGCTGGTTAAAGCGGGCTTCGCATTCAGCTTCCCACTCTTTGTACTTGTCTGCAATCAATCTTGCCATCATTTTGACTCCTTCCTTATATCAGCGGGTGCTTTTTGAATCCGCTTGCGGTTTCATATGAGTTCCAATCTTGTTCGCATATTTCAGTGTTCGTTTTGGCCATGTTGCCCACACGATTGTCGTCAGCAAAAATGATTGGGAAATTCTTTACATCCTTAACCTGCAGGTTAATCGACGGGTTAAAGACCCAAAAATAGTACTTGGCAACATTTGAGTTGAATAACGCAAGAATTTCATATAGATGGTCTCTTACGTTAATTGAAGGGCCCCCTTTATCAAATAAGCATCCTTCAGGCAAATATCGGAATCCAGTACCACGGCTGGTAATCGCAGAATAAGTAATACCCTCTTTATACCAGTATTCTTTGTTTAGAAGATTCGACGTTTTATTGTTGGTATAAAATGCTCTGGCAGTAGGTGACCAATCTATCACAAGGTCAAGATTTCCGAAATACTGCCTATAGTCTCCTCCTTTTGCATAGAAGAACCAGCGCTTATTGATTTCGTGATTATCTACCTCCCAGTGACATCTTAAGAAGCGTTCATTATCGCCGGTGATGTTCTGAGATCCCGTAAAAGCGCCATATCGTTCAACACTTTTTCCTTTAACGAAATTGTCTATAAATTGATCGCTAACCCAATATGCCAAAGGGATGCCAGGAATCCGTAAAAGCCTATTACACTTGCTAGTATTCCTGTAATTGCCCTTAAGGAATTCCTGCTCTTTAAGCTTATAGTCTTTACAATCTACGAGTCGGACGAATGTTGACTCATAGCTTTTTATCAGCGAGTAGTTCAATACAAAAGCACATGTTTGAACCACATCATTGCCTATTTCCTCAAATGCCTTGATGCCAAGATGAACAAGGTTGATAATGTTGTTTCTATATACTTTTTCTCGCAATGATTCATAACTGCCGATAAACATCCATGTATGTTGCGTTATCATTGCCTGATAACCATTACGTTTCAGCATGCTACCGCATTTTTCGATGAAAACAGCATACATATCTGCTTTACTGTCCGGATATTGAGTTTTTGTAAAGTCACCGAGTTTGCTACCCATGCCACTACTACTCATATAGGGCGGATTAGTCACAACAACATCATACTTCTGAGACATGATCCGAGACTGCTTCACAAGAGGGAATAATTGCTCAATAGCCATTACTTTGTATTGCGCTTGGAATAGATCCTCTGCAAAGCTTCTACTGATAATGTCGATGCGGTCATAAAGTGCATCATACTGCATCGGAGGAACATTGAGGATGCTTCCGTATTCCTTAGCGTCTCTAAATGTCTTACGAAGCATGACAAGATCAGCCTTTATTGTCATGTCTTTCCCAGCGACATAGGCTATAAACTCATCTGTCATCCAGTTGGAATCCTGAATAGAAATAACATTCGGCTTTACTTCGCCGTTCAAAATGCGCCGACTGTGCTTACGAGCTTTCATCATGACTGCAAAATATGCCAACTGACCTGCACGGTTGTCGATGTCCAGACCATACAGGTTGTTTTCCAAAACAGACTTTGCAGCGTCACGTTCCGACCATCCGGCAGAGGTATAGATCTGCATCAGCACATCAAAGGCATAGACGAGGATATGGCCGGAACCCATGCAAGGATCTATGTTCCTACTGATTTTGATACAATAGAAAAAGCCTTCTCCGGGGTAAAAACCGCCGAAAAAGGCATAAAACAAGGGCTTTCGAGGTCAATCACTGACTCCGAAAGCCCTTTTTCGCTTTATTCAGTTGTGGATTTCTGCCGTTCCAAAGTCCGGCGGCACCGTGGGGTGTAAGCCTTGCGGTGTATGGATTTGGGAATAATTAAAAGGTATAGCAAAATTAAAAGGTTTACTTGTGCTTTCGCCGTACCACAAACGGAATGTGAAACGGAAGGCCCGTTGCCATACCATCATATTTGGAGTCATCTAAGATTAAGCCACGCTTCTTCGCCAGCTTGTGAACCTTTGCGTCAATCTCAAAGAAGTCCTCAAAACCATACTTTTTTCCATGAATTTCATAGTCCCCGCAGGTCAGATATTCGTGACCGTATAATTGCTTGATTACATCACTTGTGGCAAGTTCAGTTCCTTCTGGCAGAGACAGTAGGACATCGACGATTTCAGATACAATTTTATTCATCATCGGTATCCTCCTCACCCTCCATAGGCTCTATGCCAAGCAGCTCCAAGAACTTATTGAAGTTGTACGGATAAGAGTTGCTGCCACAAATCTTCATGGGCTTGTGACCATCGGAAAAGAAAATCTCCAACTCCCACTGGGTTCCGTTCAAGACCTCATATCCGAAACGGCGTGGATCATAATTGCTACGCCATTCTCCAATATGCAACTCTCGGAGACCATCTAAGAACTCCTCCTTGCCTACAGGATAATCAGGAGGGATGCAGAAATTAGACGGCTTCAGAATAAGGGAGTGCTCTACATCCTTATGAAGATGCTCATCATCCAGCGTAATGATATGGGTTTCGTTACCGCTGAAAATGCTCATGTACGGTAAAGTATCACAAGAAAATTATGTCGAATTGACAGCCGC
>ENA-ORUB01002410-ORUB01002410.1-human-gut-metagenome-genome-assembly--contig:-NODE-2410-length-17724-cov-14.400589_pt1 | contig 17724 bp, 21 predicted proteins | sample MGYA00241918_ERZ509200 | MGnify/ENA primary metagenome ERZ509200 (study PRJEB26280, sample SAMEA2338853) | human gut metagenome | biome: human gut; feature: human-associated habitat; material: faeces... | reverse complement strand
CATCAAACCAGTATTCTTTCAATAAAGGTATCAGTTCATATTCTACAACACCATAAAGCCAATCATCGTTGATTGTGTCTGGCTGTAAATTACAGAAATAACTGTGTCCTATACAGAATCCTTCACCTAAAGATTCATCAGAAGCAATCACTCCGTTCAAATTCTCTACACAGCTAATCAGCTTGTTGAACTTCTCATTGTCTAATGCCATGCGATACTCTCGGAACCCCGGCGTCTCGAACCCTGGCTTGATATCAAAGAAAGCAAATCTTCTACGAAGTGCATAATCCAACATAGCAAGGCTTCTGTCTGCGGTATTCATCATACCAATGATATAGACATTCTCCGGAACCGCAAATTTCTCATCGGAATACAGAAGCTGCAACGCATTTCCGCGTTTATCGTTTTCAATCAGCATAAACAGCTCACCGAAGATCTTACTCAAATTACCGCGATTGATTTCATCAATGATAAAGAAATACTCATTATCACTATCTATCTCGGCCTTTTTACAGAAGTTATAGAATGCTCCCTTCTTCAGTTCAAATCCTGTAGAAGATGGGCGAAAACCCATAATGAAGTCTTCGTATGAATAACTCTGGTGAAACTGCACCATCATCACACGCTCTATATCTTTTACACCCATCATGGAATAAGCCAGACGCTTGGCAGCATATGTTTTTCCCACCCCTGGAGCTCCCTGCAAAATAATGTTTTTCTTGTTTCTAAGCAAGCCAACTAATCTGGAATAGTCTTCTTCAGACATATAGACATCATCCAAGAAATTTTCTGCTGTGTACTCTGGATAGGTAAGTTCCTGCTCATCGTCAACCATATCATCGTCTTCAAATAAGTCTTTGATTTCCTGCACAAAATCACTATATGGAGTAATATCAGTCAATGTTTTCTGCGGTGCCTGATGGTTAATTGTCCAATTTCCCTTATTGATCCAGTTAACTTTTCTGACATTTGAATACTCGTCTGTACGATCAGCATCATATTCGTAGTCGGACTCAACTATTCCTTTACCAAGAATGCCATTGTTTCCTTTCTTCGCAAATACAATGTCGCCAACCTTGATATCATGGACAAACTGCCATGTTGCATGAGCTGAATTCTTATAAGAGCTACTATCGCCATATTCCTGCTTCATCTGCTGTTTCATTTCATCTTTAGAACTGAATATTCCAAGATCTCCAATCTCGCCCCAGCCCAGCAACATATAACCGTTCTTATAACACTCTTCCCATTTATCAGCGTTTTGTCCCGGAGCATAAATCCAGTAATGAATAGTATCGACATCACTATCTGCAAGAGCATCACTATCATTCGTTTTCTTACTCTTTGCATCAGAGACCCCTTTTTTGAAAATATCCGATGCCATCTCAGCTGTTAACTCCACTGACTTGCCTGCTTCCGTAAGTGTCCACACACCTCTTACGCTCTTATCGATGTATCCTGCTCCAACAAGATAATTTCTTGCAAAAGCAACTTCATTTTCAAATTTGTTAACTTTCGTTTTGCCTCTTGTTTCGTTTATCACATCATCCGACAGATGCTCGTTTTCAATGATTTTCTTTCTTGCCTCTACCGGTGTCGCAGATCCTCCCAAATCACGTAGTGCCTGTAATAATGGCATAAACCATTTGAGAAATTCTGCTTTAGAAGTCTTTTTTCCTTTTTCAATAGACTTCTCTTGATTTACTTTCTCAGAGATAACCCATGCCATATAAGATAAATCTGGGAAGCTCTTGTATTCATATTGTCCCGCTTCCAGAACTTTTTTACACAGATCCTTTATTTCAAGATAATCTGCTGCATATGGAACTTTCTTCAACTTCTTCTCAGCGGCTACAACAAATTCGCCTGGCATATTCTGAGCATTAGATATAAACCATCGATTTCTGGAATCCAAGTTGATAAATGTATAAGGGCGAATCCAATAAAGGGCCATCGTAATATTCCAGCGAATACAAAGCTGATCATGTACCTTGTCATAAGCATTGGAGAATTTCTGGCGATTATCTTCTGTGTCATTATCAGCCAATGCAAGAGCTACCTCAAACAAGCTCCACAGGTTATCAATATCATTTGCTTTTCTATCATCCTTAAATCCATAGAATGTCGCTTTCAGATTATTGAGAACCGGAATTCCATCAAAATTGCTCGGCACCGTTGCAGAAATTTCGAATTCTGACGCAATCCCATTAAGAATAGCGATTCTATTAGCATTTGTGATTCCTTTGTTAAATGTACCAAAGATGGTAAACGGATCAATATCAATAATCTCATCGCCACTTTCAAGTTTCGGAACACTAATTCCAGTTGCGTCATACACCGCATATATTTTCTGAATAAGAGTCTTTCTATCGGTCTTGAAATGAAGAAGTTTAGTAGCAAACTCTGTGTAAAAATCTATCCAATCATATTGCATTTAAAGAAGTACCTCCTTATGCATTATTTCATCTAACGTTTCTGCATCATGCCTGAAAGTTGCAATCCGTAACACAATCTCAAAATCGTTTGAACTGTTGTAAGCATTCATATCAAATGAGTATTCTTGTGCAACCTCCTGACTCGATGCTTTGTACATCATTTGAGTATAAAAAAATGAGCTTTTCCAAAAGATTTCCATTACCTGAAAAAGTCCGGAAATACACCACTTTCAGTTCATTATTTATCTTTTCATGACATTGAGCCCACTGTCTCGTTCTGTGTATCATTGTCCAAACTTAGTATAAACTTTTTTTCTATAATCGGCAACTTAAATTCTATGGATTTCAGCCACTGACCATTATGTTATACTGATTGTATAAGAAATTCAAGCATAATTATGTACACAACCAAAGATGGCTTAACCAAGATAGAAACTACCTTTTATGAAGATACTGTATGGCTGTCCATAGACCAGATAGCAGAGCTGTTTCAATGTGACCGCAGTGTTATAGTAAAACATGTACGTAACATTTTCAAAGATGGGGAATTAGATAAAAATTCAGTGTTGGCAAAATTTGCCTACACTGCCACAGATGGCAAAAAATATAATGTAGATTGCTATAACCTTGACGTCATTATCTCCGTAGGTTACCGAGTGAAATCCCATCGTGGTACACAGTTCCGTATCTGGACTATGGGAATATTAAAAGAATACATGAAAAAATGATTTGCATTAGACGATGACCGATTGAAGTTTTCCGTATCGTTGCTATTTCACTTCAAAAATTATTTTTCCTCCGCAAAAGGTAAAGCACATGCCACATGTTATAATTACTGATATTACAAAAGAAAGCACAAAGTTATATATACATCCAATACCTGTTAACGAAATAAAATACTGACACAATACAACAACCGGCAAATGAACAATGTAAAAGTAATAAGACAATCCTGAGCAATAACTGTACATCTCATTTGTATGATCTAAATACATTTTTCCTATACAAATCAGTGCCGGAATACCTGCAATAAAGGAAATATAATTACAAATCTCATTCATTATCTCATAATTTCCTATATACACATACAAAACAACATTCATGGCTGAAGCGATAATAAAAACCGTAATAGTAAAGCCTTTGTATTTCATTAACTTCTCTATGAAGGATTGTTGACTAAATAGGTAATACCCTATCAAATATACTCCAATGTCAATCCAGCCTCACTTCTAACCGCCTCGAATTGCACACAGTAAACATCTTTATGACTTCTATATTTGTGAAACAATTCCCCATATACTGCTACATAACAAGGATCATATTTATCCCTAATACTTATTAATGACATCAATATTATCAAACTGTGGGAATATCATTATTGTTCGTTGCATAAATTTTCTACCAATCCATTTTTTCTGTAATCAGTTCCACCCAGGCAACCTCAAATCCTGCTTTGGCGGCGACATGCTGTGATGCAAGATTTGAAAAGCTTGTCCCATAATACGGCACGGTTTCTTTTTTGAGAATGTCGGCTTTAAGCATTGAAACAAGTCCCGTGGCAATATGCCTGCCCTCGAAATTCTTGTTTACGTTGATTCCAATCTGCCAAAAAGAAGGACTGTCAGCACTGGCTCCTGCCATGCCGACTATCTCATGATCTATAATTGCTGCAGCTGCAAGTACATCCGGTGACTCTTCGCTAAAACAAAATGCTTCATCAAACCTGTCATCATCCTTAAATTGAAGGATTTCCTCCTGATTGTATTTTTTTATTTCAACACCCTTTATTTCGTGTACACAATCATCCTTTGGAATGAAAAACGGATGGGCTGTTTTCACCCTGTATCCATCTTTCTTTAAAATTCCATCCAGTTTTCTAAAATTTGAGGCATCCATAAACCAGTTACCCAAATTGTTGGAAAACTGCTTCCTGCATACCTCAATAATGCTCTTTTTTCCTGTAAATATCAGTTTTCCGTTTACAGCAATCACCTTTAAGACACAATCATCCGCTTCTTCAAACTTTCTCCTGCCTTCAAGCTTTTCATATTCTGTAAAATGATTTTTATCATCCTTTATATCCGAAACCTGACAGCAATAGTCAATTGCTAACTGTTGATATAGTTTTTCTTTTATATAATCCATATCCAACACCTCACTCTAAACTAACCTTATCACCTATTCGCATTTTCTATAAGCAAACAGTATCACAATATAATAATAAACACAGATATTATTTTCTCCCAATAATTACAACATGGTTACTTGCTCCTAAAACGGACTGCTCACGGCATACACTATAATGATAATCACACCATATCCTGAATTGTTTTTCATTCCACTTGTCTATCTTTTGTGCTAAAAGAGAAGTCAAACCATCCTGTGCAAAATGGTCAACGATTTCTAATCCATGTCTTTGATAAATTGATTCCATCTCATCTTTTGAAGAATAATATGTGTCTGTCCAAAAACACTTCTTATCATCATGCCTTAATACACTAAAATCAAAAAACTTACACACTTTACTTGACAAACTCTATTCTTCTTTATTTTTCGTATAATTTTCAACCCATGTTTGTCCAGGCTTCAAGTTATATCCATGTTCAGCTGCACTAGCAATCTTTTTCTCTGATGCATGCCAACCTTCCGGTAAATTTCTTATATGTTCTGTTACATCAATTGGATCATCTACATATTTTCTGTCAGCTTTTAGCTCATCTAAATCAGCCCGATTCTGTTCAACTTCATCTGCTTGATAACCTGTATAATCTGTATTTTCATTATCATATGAAAGACCATTCTTTGAACTAAATTCTCCACTTTTTGTAGATTCAGCAATTTTTGTTGTTACAATAGTTGCCGCAACTATACCGGCTCCCTTTATCACTTTTGTCATAGTTGGGTGCTTTGCAGAGAATTTCACAATAGATTTCATTGTAATCTTGTTTAGATTCCAGATTTCAAAAAACGGCGGGCACAAAATGGAGCAACTTTCACTATTTGGGGGCGCTTTCTGCCCCCACTCAAGACATGTTGCTAAAATACAGTTTAAATTTACCATACATACAAACTTGAAGTTATCATACCGCCTTTATTATTTTCTCTACATCTTTTTTTCTTGATAGCCATATAACTTTATCATCATATCTATCTAGAATACTTCTTATTTCTTTCAGATTTTTATTCTGAAAAGTTTCAGTCCATTTCAAAAGGTTATAGACCGATTTCAAAGTTTCTCTTTTTGCCATATTCTTTGGCGTTATTATCCCATTGAATATCATCTAAGTCGAAATGGGAAATATTATACTTTTTTGAAAGTGCATTTGCTAAATAGGTTTTTCCAGAACCGCTGCAACCAATAATATGTATTTTCATAAGTCAGTGTTCTCCTTTATCAAACTCCTTTTATTTCTGTTGAATCATCTTAAAATGCTCCAATGCCTCCACAATTGCTCTCTCTTTATCTCATCATATGTTGCCTTGGTCTCTGCTGATGTTATATCCATATCACCAAGTTCAATCGTAACATTAATGTAATCATCTGGCTTTTGTTTTAGTTGGGACAAGAGAACAACCGTCTCCACATGCGGTGAAAGTTTCTTCTTAATACTAAATAGCGAAACTGTCACCTTTTGCGAAAAGGTTCATACCCCACTTAGGGGGATAACTTTCACCCCATATTCCTCTTTTGTTCTTTTATGCGATAGTACTTACAAATCAAATAGTCCAATCCACTAATCATCATTTTCCATTAATTCGATAATTCTTCCCTTATACTCTATAAGCTTTTCCCATTCATGTTCTGGAAATAGTTTTTGATATATTTTATACACACTCATAGCATCTTCTACCGCATGTTCGTTATTAAATCCCTCGAATTTCTTTACACTTTTTTTATCTTTTTTACTATATCTTTTTATTGTAGTATCATCTAAGCCGCCAAAACATTTACATACAATAGATAACATATTATAGGATAAATCTATAGTACGTTGTCCCAAATGCTGACCAGACAGATGCATTCTACTTATGTTAGTCAAGTAAATAGCTAACTCTTTAAAATACAACTCCTTATTTCCGGTAGCCGCTGCATCTCTTAAAACCGACTTTAACAAATCATTAGTATCACCATCTTCCATCGTATAACTTAAACTCTTATTTAAAGAATGCGAAGAAATCGATTGCTCTGCAGGCTTCGTTATGTAAAATGTTAACTTTTGAATTGACTTTCCAAACAATGGAAATCTCATCAAAACATTTCTATTACTTTCTTCCAACTGCTTAATAATTTCGTTAATTTGATTTACCTCCGAACATTTTTTAAGTCCAGAATAAATGGCAATAGCCTTATAATTCTTAGAAGAATCATTCATTAAAAATTCCGAATATTCTTCCATTGTCTGATTTTCAGTAAACAGCTCCTTTAATTCATTTGCAATACTATTTCCTATAGCTGCAAAAAAAGGCTCTGTTAATAATAAATTCAACTCTCGACACAACTGTGGAATCTTCATAATATTATCTTTTGTTTCCAAATAACCCTTTTCTTCATTTGCTGTCTTATATACTTTTATCGCCCATATTACTGATAACACTGTAGCAATAGAACCTAACGCTTCAATTGAAGAATATACAATTTGTAATTTATCCATTTTTATCCCCTTGTCTTTTATAAATCAATATTATACACTTTTTTTCTTTCTTTCTGTTTTTTTCTCACAGATTTTCTGACGGAATTTTGAGATCTTCTCTCAAAATAAGACGTACTCATTATTTTTTTAAATTCACTAACATCAATAATTTTAGGCACTTTTTTAGTCAAATACTTATAACTAATTATCGTTTCACAAATCGTCCTTATATGCCTTTCCAAAGAACGAATTCCTGCCTCACTCGTATAATTTTCAATAATATATATCACCAATTCTGTAGAAAATTTTAAATCTAAGTTATCAATCTGGTATTCTTTTAACAAGCTAGGAATCAAATAATTTTGAGCAATATAACTTTTCTCTTCATTTGTATATCCTCTTAATTTTATAATTTCTAATCTATCTAATAATATAGGTGAAATCTTTTCAATATTATTAGCTGTTGCTACAAATATTATATTAGACAAGTCAATAGGTATATCTATCATATTATCTGTAAAATGCGTTCTATCACTATCCAAGATATCCAACAATACGTGTGCCGGATCTCCACGTTGAATAGAACTTCCCATTTTATCTATTTCATCTAATAATATTAATGGACAAAAGCTTTCTGCTTTTATAATTGCATTAACAATTTCTCCAGGTTTTGCTTGCTTATAATTTCTATCATAACCCTTTAGCGGATTTGCATCAGCCATTCCCGCTAATGATATTTTAACAAACTCCCTATTTAATGCTTTTGCAATAGATTTAACTATAGATGTTTTCCCAACCCCCGGTGGACCAACTAAAAGCAAGATAACCCCGTATGTTTTTCCTAAATGCTTTTGACATGCAATATATCTCAGAATTCGCTCTTTTACATCAAACATACCATAATGAGATGTCTCTAAAGCATATTTTGCATTATCTATATCAATAGGTGGGACTTCCAATTTATACCATGGAATCTTCTTAATATATCGTATTTGATCATCGGAAAAATCACCTTTTTCAATTATATTTTGTATGTCATTTGGAATTCTGCGTTTATTCTTCTCTATCTCTTGAATTTTGCCTTCATAGGTTTCTTCATCATCTATACAATCACCCCAACCATCTATTGTATTCTCATCCCCATCCTCTATTTCATTTTCATCCTCATCACATATCTCGCCAAATAATTCATCAAATTTTCTTTCCAATTCCTTTTGCGAATCATAATTTTCATCTTTTTCCATAATTTTTCCTTTCATATGAAATGAATTTATATTAATCAAAACCAATTTTTATACTGTATCATTATTATATTTAAAGACATACATATTTTACCACATTCTACTACATTTTACTATCCAAAAAGAGCAAGAAAAAAAGCAGATCAGGATTGCAACTCCCAATCGGCATCTTTTCTTACTCCTCTTCATTTTTACATTCAATCTCCGTCCCATCCAGGAAGACCACCAACAATGTTCCATCTTCAAAAACCTTGATGTAGTCCAGCGTTTTCAGCATGAAGTCCGTATCCATCTCAGTCAAAGGTTCTGCCCCATCGGTGTATTCTATGAACTTCTCTGCTCGATAACCTTCTAATAGGTTCTCGCTCTGCAGCTGTTCTGTCCACTGCTCCATGAAATCTTCTCGATTCTCCACCAATGCATTCCAAGCCATCAGATACGCCTTTATCAACGTTTCTTCCTCCACATGGCGGTTGGCACATCCCATAACTCCTTTGACCTTGTAGCGTTCACTGCATTGCCATACCTTACGGTCAACTCACGTACTGCTCCGCCAGCCTTTCCGTGCAAACACCTTATTACAGTCTCCGCAAATTATCTTTTCCATCATCTGCAGTTGTTCGGAATTCCCGAACAACTGAATCCTTATCCAGCTCCCCTTCTTCGAATATATGCTTTATATGTTCACTTATATTTGATTTACTGCATTGATATAATTCAGTAAGCTGCTGTTGTGTCAGCCACACTGTATCATCTTCTATTTTAACTTCTATATTTGTCTGCCCATCATCAGTCTGATATATAAGTATTTCCCCATATTCATCAGTTCCAATTTTATCTGCCATAAGCACCTCTCCAATCCATTACTTCTTAGTTATAAAATGTGAACATATGTGTTCACTATTGTCCCAACTAAATCTTATCATCATTCCAACCTCTGTTCAACCAAAACTTTTTCCATTATACAATGCAAAATAAAAGAGACTCCCCTTGCCATGAATGAAGCCTCCTGATATATGTATGCATCCTACAGCATATTATCTGCAGGATGCCGGCTGCCTACGCAGCCTTTTTGTCCAGAAACTGTTTTACCCCGCCTAAGTAGAGAGTGTAATATAAATTGTGTAAGTCAATATAACACAAAGTATGAGTAAGGCTGGCTGTCCTTATGATAGTGCTCCCATGGAAAGATTTTTATAACACTTTCAAAAGCAACTTTTATAACATAACTTCATTTTCAAATGTAGAGATGATGGATGAACTAACTATGAAATACATAAATTGGTATAACTATGTTCGCCCTCATTCATATCATACAATAATTATTTAACACCAATAGTGGCTCGTTACAGGTAGGTATTTATCGAACAAAGTGTTACAAAAAAGCTTGACCACAACAGGTACATGGTTCCGATACAGTACCATAAGGTATCATCCCTGGACTTCTTTTCCAGATTTAAGGAACCAAGAAACTCTACCCGGTAGCGCTTCTCTGCCAGTTCCATATTTCTTTCCGTTCCTTTTCCGGTCTCATACAATTTTCCCAATTCAAAGGATGCATAAAGGTTACCCTTTTTATGGGAACGCTGGAATAACTGACAGGCTTTTCTCTCGTCCTGCTCCACACCTTTACAATGCAGAGACAGCATGCCAAGGGAATAAAGTGCGTATTTATGTTCCTTACCTGATGCTATGGAAAACCACTTAGCTGCCTCCGACAGATTTTCCTCGGTTTCCAATCCATACTGATACATTTTGCCGATGCAGTATTCCAGATAAGTGTTTTCTTTTCTGCCTTCCACTACTAGCATTGCCTTTAATGCCTTTTCATACCATTCCTGTGCTTTTGTCTGGTCTGCTTCCACAAAGATGCCCTGTGCATACATCTTACCCATGTCTGCCATTGCATAGGCATTTCCCTGCTCCGCCTCCTATTTCATGATTTCATAGGCAGCCTCCTCATCTGGCTCCATCTCCAGTGTGTCATACATATATTCCCTGTTCTGCAATTTTTTCGTTGTGACAGATACCACTCTGCATTTCCTGCAATAAAAAAAGCAGACTCTTATTTGCCTGCTCCTTCAACGGTTCCTTATGCTGTGTTCTCTTTTCATAAATACTCATAAACTCTTGACGGAAAATGTCATGGGCATAAGTAGACCTCATAGTGTCGATACCTTTGGGCGATAAATAACCCTCGGATGGGTTTGTGGAAAACACCACCAGATGTACATGGGGGGGGTGATGAGACTCATTATGGAATGCTGCATACCATTTAAGGTTCCTGCTGTCTATCTTATAGTTCTCACACAGAAGTTCCATCCTGCTCCGCAGCAATGCCTGCCACTGTGCAGCACTGTCATATCCAAGTCTTTCTGCATCCTCTCTCCGCAGGCTGATGACATTGGTCCATATCACTCCCGGATGATTTGCCACCTCCTCTGCCACACGGAACAGTACAACAGATTCCCCCTCATTAGAAAACAGACCATGAGTACCTATTCGTTCTACTCTTGGTCTGTTTGCAAGGTAATCTATGTAATTTTTCTTCTTGGCAATAATATCCGGATTGTTTTCCAATGCCTGCGTGATAAACTCTGTCGCATTCTCCCTTGTTGGCCTCTGGAGATAATCAAATACTCATGCATGCGGTCTGCATCCTCTATCTTTGACAGGATGTCTGCTATCAGTTCCTTTTGCTTGACCGTAGCCGGAAGCAAACCGAAGGTGTTATCTATCTTCTCCACACCTTCACGGGTGCTGATATAATTCATGTAATTGGCAAGATGTGAAGTAGGGGCATTCTTGAGATAGTTGCAACGTAAGATAAGTTTGGGCATCTGTCCTCCTTTACAAGTTAATAATCCTCTGTCTCTCCAAAATACTTTGCGGCACCTTCTTTAACCAAATAATTCAACAAGAAAAATGCTGTTTCTTCATAAAAGACAAACAACAAAACACCTATTCCCTGTATGTCATGAAATTCTCCATAGATTGACAATCCTACAGCTTCGATACATAAAAAGATTATCTCAAATAAGTCCGTTTTTTTCTCTACGACAAACCAGAAATTATAGGTAAGAACAGCTAGAACACATGTAAGAACAGCTCCAAAAAGAGTTCCCCATATTGTCTGAAATGATAACAGGGTAACAAAAACGCTTTTTATAATTAGCAGTAAACTTTCTGTCGTACCGCCTGTGTCTTCACAGCTTTCTGCCAATCCATAAAAAATGTAGACAAAAGTTAATATAATAAGCATTACTGCTGCATTATCATCTAACCCCGCTGAATTCATACTGCTCCACAGTATTGTCAACCCGAAAACAATCCCTATATCTTTAAGAATTGCCTTAACGCGCCTTTCTGAGTCCCGTATTTTGTATTTTAATAAGCCAAAGCGAAACAGAAATCCTATTCCGGCAGGTAGCCAATACCACCATACATGAGATAATCGAGAATTCTCGATTATCTCGTTTATCCAAACCTTAATATTATCTAAACTTTGTTTCAAAAACGACATTAATTATAGCGACATTAAGTCTAAAGGTTTGGATTTTATTTTCCATGGTATGATAAACCAAAAGAAAAAAGGAGGTTAACATACCATGGATTTAACAAATTTACGACAACACCATGAAGAACTTGTCAACCATATGAAGAACTCTGGATATTCCATGAGTTGCATCTATATGTACAAGCGCCAAATCCGTGAAATTCTTGATTTGGATTTGGAATCATGGACTTCGTATCAGGACATTTACCAATATTTTGTGAGCATCTCCTCAAATCAAAAAGACCTAAAGTGGAGACGCTCAGTAATTGGCAGCATTGAATATTTTGATATTTATGGTCTGTTTCCGGACAGACGCAGAATTTGCTCTTTTATTGAACCAAGAGGTGCATATCACTCTCTGAATCATGTTTATCAACAACTAATAGATTACTACAAGACCTATGCTGAGAGAATTGGTAAAACAAAAGACACAACAATAGACAGCGAAAGTCATAGTGGTTCTGTGTTCTTTTATCATTTACAGCAAAGAGGCTGTTGTAATCTGGAATCAACGGAAGAAGATGATGTTTTGTCTTACTTCCTTGATGAATCGGGTAATTTAATCCGCTCCGCCGCTTGTTGTAAAAGTGTTAGAGCAGTTCTAAAAGCAGGCTCAGAGGTTGATCCCATTGGTTGTAAAAAAGTATTACTTTTTCTGCCACATCTGACAGAACATCGAAAAAATATCCAAATGCTCACAGATGATGAAATCTGTAAAATCAATCAATTATTGGATACAGATACACTGTCACTGCGGGATAAAGCCATTATAAATCTTTTGTTGCACACCGGAATAAGAGGAGTAGATATCATCAATTTAAAGTTACAGTCGATTGACTGGAATTCTGATGTTATCCGACTTATTCAATCAAAGACGAAGAAAGAACTTGAACTGCCACTGTTACCATCTGTAGGAAATGCTTTATATGACTATATCACTATAGAGAGACCTAAGTGTTCATTCGATGCTGTATTTATCTCAGCAGTTGTACCATATGAACCACTGAAAGTACAAACAATACGTTGGATTGTTCGTAAAGTGTTTGGTCTTGCCAATATCCGCATGAATAAAGGTGATAGGATAGGCACTCATTTATTCCGCCATCATCTGACTGTTAAACTGTTAGAAAAAGATACTGCTTTACCAGTCATATCAAATATCCTTGGACACACTTCACCGAAGTCAGTAGACCCATATCTGCATACGGATTTTCATCATTTGAAAGAATGTGCCCTAAGCATAGAATCTTATCCTGTGCGAAAGGGGGTGTTTGATATTGACTGAGTTTATATCAAAACTCTCTCCGCTTATGGAGCAGTTTAAAAAATATCGAAAAGCTTCTCAAAAGTGGAGCAGAGATTCTCATTACAAAATGCGTGCATTTGATCGTCACTGCAATGAATTATATCCGGAAAATGATAAACTCACCCAGGAAATGGTTGACAGCTTTTTTGTGAAAAGACCTACTGAAACCATAAACTCTTGCCGGCAACGCTGCTACCTGGTTTCTGAATTTATCAAATATCTTCAGGAAAGAGAACAGACAAATGTTATTGTTCCTGAAAGACCCCGTAAAAGAAGAAACACGTATATACCACATGCATTTTCGCATGAGGAATTATCTGATTTCTTCGAAGCCTGCGATAATCTGAGATATTTACCAAACCGGATTGATATGAAAATACGCAGCATGACAGCTCCTGTGATTTTTCGGTTACTTTATAGCACAGGAATGAGAACAATCGAAGCCCTGTCTTTAAGGTGTGAACATGTTGATCTCACTGAAGGAGTTATCAGTATAGTAGGCACAAAAGGATACAATGAGCACTATATTGTATTGCATGATTCCATGCTGGAACTTATGCAGCAATTCAATCAGAAAATGGATTGTATTTTTCCAGACAGAGAATACTTTTTCGTGTCAAGAGATAATGTCCGCTTTAACAGCAGCTGGTTAAGTGCTAATTTTCGTATTATATGGGATTCTGTTAACAGTTCCCATGCAACTGCCTATGATTTACGACATAACTATGCAATAGAAAATATCAACAGATGGACCAATGAAGGGTTCAATTTCTATGATAAAATCGCATATTTAAGTAAAAGTATGGGGCATGTCACATTAGAAAGTACAAAATACTATTACTCAATTGTTCCTAATCTAAGCAGTATTATGATGAATCAAACAAACGAAACTTTTGATTGGATTGTCCCGGAGGTAAATACAGATGAAGAAATCTACTAACCAAGGCGTATGCATCGCCCGTCACATATCGTTCTTTGTGAACGATTATGTGTCATCCTTTTTAACAGAGAGCGAACACACAATTAAAGCCTATAGATACACACTTACCCTTTACATCATGTACTTAGATGAGAAAAGGGGAATCACTATCAATAGTTTAAGCTCAGACTGTTTTAGCAGATCAGTCATAGAAGAATGGATTCTATGGTTAAAAAATGACCGTAACTGCTGTGCTGCAACCTGCAATAACCGCCTCGCATGTTTGCGGGTATTCCTAAAATATCTTGGAAGTAAAGAAATCGATTATCTATATTTATACCATGATGCGACGTTAATTCCACGATTAAAGGAACCAAAAACCAAGGTAAAAGGCATGAGCAAAAGTGCTGTCAAAGCCTTGATGTCAGTACCTGATGTTACCAATAAAACAGGCAGAAGGGATCTTGCACTTATTATCCTGCTTTATGCGACTGCCTGTAGAATAGATGAAGTTCTGTCGCTAAAAAACAAGCAGCTGTATCTGGATGCTGAGAAGCCATATATCACTATCATTGGCAAAGGAACAAAGATTAGAACGATAGGACTTTTACCCAAGGCTGTAGCACATCTTAAAAAGTATTTAGCAGAGTTTCATGGTTCTGCTCCTGATCCTGAAGCCTACGTGTTCTATTCCAGAAATACAGGAATATATGGAAAGCTCACACAACCGGCTATTGGTAAGATGCTTAAAAAGCATGCCGCATGTGCACATGAAATCTGTGATGAGGTTCCGAAGAATCTTCATGCGCATCAGATACGACATGCTAAAGCATCACATTGGCTTGAAGATGGTATGAACATAGTTCAAATATCACTCCTGCTTGGGCATGAGCATCTACAGACCACAATGGTGTATCTGGATATCACAAATGACGAAAAAGCAGCTGCATTAGCAACCCTGGATGATGAAACCTGCAAAAAGGTAACACCAAAGTGGAAAAACACAGATGGTTCGCTTCTTAATCTTTGTGGTTTAAGCTAATCATCATCATTTAAAATCCAAACCTTTTATTAGCAATCAACTGATTTGTTCTGCCATTATTACAAAGGTTTGGATTTTATTTTGGTTTGGATAAACTAAAAAACCAATCTAGTCCTTGTGCAGTTTTTTGATATAAAAGTTCTTCAATTACTTGCATCTTGTAACCTTCTTATTTTTCCCTATTGTAACCTGTTACCAAAACCAAAAAGATATTAATAAACTCTTGATATTTATTATAATCTGGTAGTGAAAATAGACATTCAAATATTCTTGCCACATCTAATATGTTTTTTGCAATATCAAATTTATCCATTGACCGATCAAGAAGTTCTATTTTATCTACAAGCTGTTCATACATTACTTCATCCAGATTTCCATTGTATTTCTCACTTTTCAAATACTGCATGGCATTCTCCTTTTCCCCATTTTTAAGGTATGCCATTGTTAACTTATCAATTAGCATTATATTGCCTTGATCCTTTTGTGAAACCCTTTCTAAGATATATATCCTTTTACATGGCGGTAAACTACTTAACATTGTCAAAACTGGTGGTTCTGTTCCAACTGGATGATTATAAAAATACTCTATTACAACTTCTTCAACAATTTTAGTTGCAATTTCTATTCCTTCATTAATGTCTTCTGTCGATATCATTTCCTCTGGATTATAATGAGAACCACCATTTCCAATTATTCTCAATCTACAGAATTCTTCCTCAATTCTTTTACTGTAATACTTTCCAATTGCTTGAATTCTATTGTTTAAATTATAATTATTCCATTTTTCTTCTGGTAAGCCTGCTGCCAATACCTTATCCTTAATTAATAAATCTATGGCTCCTTCTAAATATCTTCGCAAACAATTTGCTCTCACAACATTTCGCATTTCGTCATTTATAAAATCTCCATATTCATCAACTAACTTGTATGGAATTAGCGGCGGAATACTTTGATTCAAAACTTTTTCTACATACTTGTCCTTATCCATTTTTCTTTTCTCCTTATATTCCAAGCTGTACTTCATAAGTCTTGTGCTTAGAAATTTGCTTTTGTAAACTACGCATTCTTTCCGGATTCAGCTCATCAAATTCTTGTATCTTGCGAATAACATCATCATTTTCTTGAATAATAGAGCAATGTTCCTGCACGCCTATAACAATATACTTATCATCGTCCATTGCGGTCTACGAATTGTCTTGCATAAATTACATCTTCTCTGATATTCATGTTGGGCTCCTTTCCTGTGGAATGGAGCTACCAACCTACAAGTATATTATACCATTGATAGCCCCGAAGGACAATGTTGTCGATGGTCAGGCCTGGGTATCCAAAAATGAATTTCTAAATTCCACCGCCCAATGGGGTGATGGAATTCACTCTCGCACAGTAGATATTTATTCTTTCATACAATCATGTTATGGTTATGACTCCTTCTGACAGCAGTAAAAGGAGAATCATTATGAGTAAATATATACCAGGAAACCAGAAACACCTTACTTTAAATGATCGGATCTATATTGAAAATGAACTGGCAAAAAGGACTCCCTTTAAAGACATTGCAGCATTTTTATGTAAAGATCCAACAACTATATCTAAAGAAGTCCGTGCTCATCGGCTTTCAGATTGGTATCACAAAGGTACTTTTTATAACGCAAAGAACTTTTGCATTCATCGTTACCATTGTCAAAAGACCAATGCCTGTGGAAAAATCCTTCTCTGTGGCATTAAATGTGCCTCATGTCCTACCTGTAATCAGACCTGCAAGGACTTTGAAAAAGAACGATGTAAACGACTGGACAAAGCGCCATATGTTTGCAATGGCTGCATGAAAAAGATAAATCACTGCACGATTGCACATAAATACTATTACAACGGCCGTGCTGCTGACAGAAAATATCGTGAACTGCTGATATCTTCTCGTTCCGGAATAAATATGACCAAGCACCAGCTCCATCAGAAAGACCAGATCATATCTCCATTAATTGAGCAGGGGCAATCCCCTTATCAAATCCTTACAAATCACCCGGAACTGGATATGTCTGTCCGCTCTATGTACACATACATTGACAAATGACTCTTCACAGCAAGAAATATTGATTTGAAAAGACAGGCAAAATTCAAACCGCGAAAGTGTCATAAAACACAAATCACTGATCGTTCTGTTTTTACACACAGAACCTACTCTGACTTTTGTTCATTAGACCTGTCGTCTTTTGTCGAAATGGATACAGTCCATTCCTCAAGAGAATCAAACAAGACTCTCCTGACACTGTTTTTTACGAAAGAAAAGCTATTTCTTGCCTTTTTACTTAACCGATGTACCAAAGGTGCTGTAAGACTTACCTTTGACCGTTTAGAGAAGCGCCTGGGCACATATGAATTTATATCCGTTTTTGAAAATATATTGACTGATAGAGGTTCCGAATTCGGAGATCCGGTAAGTCTTGAGACAGGCCTTCAGGGAATCCAGAGAATCATCATCTACTATTGTGATCCAATGCGCAGCAGACAAAAAGGCGCTATAGAACAAGCACACACAATGCTTCGTATGGTTTTACCGAAAGGAACTTCTTTTGAATTCTTAACACAATGGG
>ENA-ORUB01002390-ORUB01002390.1-human-gut-metagenome-genome-assembly--contig:-NODE-2390-length-17807-cov-2.972454_pt1 | contig 17807 bp, 13 predicted proteins | sample MGYA00241918_ERZ509200 | MGnify/ENA primary metagenome ERZ509200 (study PRJEB26280, sample SAMEA2338853) | human gut metagenome | biome: human gut; feature: human-associated habitat; material: faeces... | reverse complement strand
TCCTGAAAAGTTCCGCGCCCGGTTTTGTCTACAGCGTCGGCATCGCCCCGCCACTGGCGGCTGCCTCCCTGGCAGCCCTGCGGATCATGCTGCGGGAACCTGAACGTGTTCGCCGCTTAGGGGAACGCGGCGCGCTTTTTCTGGATCTGGCCCGTAAAGCCGGCCTCAACATAGGCAATGCTCAAGGTTATGCCGTCATCCCCATCATCCTGGGCAGCTCTCGCAAGGCCATCACTCTGTCCAATCAGCTTTTTGCAGAGGGCATCAATGTACAGCCCATCATCCATCCTGCGGTAGAGGAAAAAGCGGCACGCTTGCGCTTTTTCGTGTCTGCCCTGCACAGTGCGTGCGACATCGAACAGGTCTGCCGCTTGTTGGTGCGTATGGTCCACTAAAAGGAACTCTCTGATGTCCTCCAAATATCCCATGATCTCCGGACTGATTTGCTGCCTGCTGGCCATGGTGCTCAGTGGTTGTGCGATCATGCCCAACTCCGGTGCCAGCCGTATACAGGTACAGCATGCGTCGTCCTCCAGAAGTCTGGAAGGGATCCAGATAAAGCAAGTCGATGACATGCTCGTGCGCAAACTGAGCGCCGAAAAAAATTCCAAAGCCTTTTCGGATGTCTTTGGTGATGCCAAGCCCCGGGAATATCTCATCGGCCCCGGTGATACCATCGTCATCAGCGTGTGGGAAACGCCGCCCAGTATTTTGTTTGGCAGCAATGCCCTGACAGCTTCCCAGACAGGCACGCTGAGCACCAGTGCCGAGGCTCTGCCGCCCCAGATGGTCATGGACGACGGTACAGTGAACATTCCTTTTGCCGGACGCATCAAGGTCGCCGGCCGTTCCGTACGGGCCGTGGAAAAAGAGATCACAAGCCGTCTGCAAGGCAAGGCAAACAACCCGCAAATCATGGTACGCGTGTCCGGCAGCCCCACATCCCAGGTGGCCATTATCGGCGATGTGGCTAAGAGTGCCAACATGCCCCTGACCCCCAAGGGAGAACGCCTGCTGGATGCTCTGGCCAGTGTAGGCGGCGTGACCCAGCCTGTCACCAAGGTCTCCTTGCAGCTGACGCGTGCGGGAGTCTCGGCCACCATGCCTCTGGATACCATCGTCCACGAGCCCAAACAGAACATCCCCCTGCAACCGGGTGACGTCCTCACGGCTCTGTATCAGCCCTGGACCATTTCCGTGCTGGGGGCCACAGGACGCAACCAGGAGGTCCCCTTTGAGGCCCGGGGCATCTCCCTGGCCCAAGCCCTGGCCAGGTCCGGTGGCCTCAATGACAATCGTGCCGATCCCGGCGGGGTCTTCATTTTCCGTTTTGAAGACGCATCCCTGGTGGAGGGCACGCCCGCCGTCAACGGAAAAATCCCGGTCGTTTATCAGGTCAATTTCAACGATCCCGGAGCGTTTTTCGTCACACAAAACTTCCCCATGCAGGACAAGGACGTGCTCTATGTCGCCAACATGCCTTCCGCAGAGATCGAGAAATTCCTGCGCATGGTGGGCATGGTGCTGACGCCGACCCTCAATCTGGGACGTTACCAGCTACAGGTTGCGGAATAGGATGAACGGCCCTTTCACCAATACCGTCACGGTCTGGCAGGCGCTCTTTTTGCGTGAAGCCCTGGACCGCTTTTTCGGCAGCCGTGCGGCCTGGAGCTGGCTTATCATAGAACCGGCCATGCACATCGGCTTCATGAGTGCTGTCTGGGGGATGATGCGCAGGAACAGCATGGGAGGCATCGACGTTTCCATGTGGATCATCCTGGGCATGCTGTCGTTCTTTCTGTTCCGCCGCACTGCCGTGCAGACCCTGCATGCCCTGGACTGCAACAAGGCTTTTTTCGCCTTCCGGCAGGTGCGTCCTTTTGATGTCGCTCTGATGCGGGCCAGTGTGGAAGCCTTTTCCATGTTTTTTATCTCCCTGTTCATCCTCGGGGCGGCGGCCCTGATGGGGCTTGATGTCCTGCCGGACGATCCGCTCACCGCCCTGCTGGCTCTGGCCGGTCTGTGGTTGTTCGGCCTGGGCTACGGACTGGTGACTTCGGTATGCATGCGCCTGGTCCCGGACTCTGGACATATTTTCCAGATATTGATGATGCCCCTGTACCTCATTTCCGGCGTCATTGTCCCTGTATCCTTTATACCGATGCCCTATCGTGACTGGCTGCTCTGGAATCCGCTGGTGCATGGGCTGGAGATGGTACGGCTTGGCTTTTTCAAAAACTACCACACGCTGGATGTCAGCTTCGGCTATCTGTACGGCTGGGTCCTGATCAGCATCGCTCTGGGGCTGACGCTGTATCGCGCACTTGAGACACGGCTGGTGACGCAATGATCACAATAGAGAACGTACACAAACGCTATACCACGCGACGTGGCGTGGGCGACTGGGTATTGCGCGGGGTGAATATGGTCATCCCCACAGGGCGCAGTGTCGGATTGGTGGGCGTCAACGGCGCTGGCAAATCGACGTTGCTGCGCATCATCGGCGGAGCCGACTACCCTACCCGGGGGCGGGTGCGCCGTTACTGTCGTGTTTCCTGGCCCATGGCCAACGGTGGTCTGGAGGGCACGCTCACCGGCCGCCAGAACGCCAAATTCGTCTGCCGCATCCACGGCTTCCAGAACGAACTGCCAGAACGCATCGCGCGTATCGAGGAATTCGCCGAACTGGGCAAGGCATTTGACGAGCCCATACAGACCTATTCCTCCGGCATGCGGTCCCGCTTGCAGTTCGCGCTTTCCCTGGCTTTTGACTTCGATGTGTACATCTCTGACGAAGTCACGGCCGCCGGTGATGCGGCCTTCCGCAAAAAAGCCCAGCAGGCCTTTCAAAACCTGGCGCACAAGGCCAGCATTATCATGGTGGCTCATAATGACGCTACCCTGAGGGCCTTCTGCGAATCCGGCATCCTGCTCAAGGACGGCAAGGCCACCTGGTTCGACAAACTGGAGGATGCCCTCCTCGCCTATAAGGAGAGCTATTGATTATGACTGGTGGTACCGACCTGATTTCTCTCCCAGATGCCGCTGCACAGGAAGGGCAAGCCACTCTGCGCGTGCAAAAACTCTTTCGCTGGATAGCGCGTATCATCCTGCTTTTGAGCGCGCTGACCATCTGCTACTGGCTGTTTTCTTCTGACCGCTATGTGTCGGAAGGTATCGTCATCGTCCAGAATACGGAACAGATTTCCGCCCCCAGTTTTGACCTGGCGACCATGCTGGGCAGTATCGGCAAGACCAACAGTTCGGACCAGCTGCTGCTGCGTGAACATCTGCTCTCTGTCGACATGCTCAACAAACTGGATGCGGCCCTGGACCTGCGCTCCCACTACAGCGACTCGCGCTGGGACTTTGCCTCACGCCTCTGGTTCAAGGACGCCGCCATCGAATGGTTCCATCGGCACTACCTCTCGCGCGTTTCCGTAGAATACGATGACTATGCGGGAGTCCTGCGCATCAGCGCCCAGGCCTATGATGCCGGGACGGCCAAGGCCATTGCCGACATGCTGGTCAACGAGGGTGAGCGCTTCATGAATGAGATGAGCCACGCCCTGGCCAGGACGCAAGTGGAGTTCCTGGAAAAACAGGTAGCGATGGCGCACGCCCAGGTGTTGCAGGCCAGCAAGGCCTTGCTGGATTTCCAGAATCAGAAGGGCCTTGTTTCCCCCAAGGCCACCGTGGAGAGCATCCATACCATCATTGGCAAACTGGAAGGACAGCGTACCGAATTGCAGACCCAGCTGGCTTCCCTGCCCCGCAATCTGGATCGCAACCATCCAACCCGGAAATCCCTGCAACAATCCCTTGCCGCCGTGGAACGGCAGATCATGCAGGAGCAGGCCAAGCTGGCCTCCACGAGCGGCAGACCGCTCAACTCGCTCATGGAAGAGGAGCAGCTGTTACAGCTGGACCTGAATTTCAAGCAGGATCTTTACAAGACGTCGCTCGTGGCACTGGAAAAAGGCAGGATGGACGCCGCCCGAGCCCTGAAACAGGTCTCTGTATTGCAGGCTCCTGTCCTGGCGGAATACGCCTGGCAGCCGCGCCGCATTTATGGCGTGGTCGCGACCCTGTGCATTACGCTGCTTGTGCTCGGTATCGTGAATCTTTTGAAAGCCGTCATTCTGGATCATGTGGACTAAAGGAGGAAGGTCATGGCTGTACAGGAAACAACGCAAGGCGCTGACGCCAAGGATGCCCGCATCAAGGAACTGACGGAAGAAAACGAGCTTCTGTTCGAGCAGCTGCATGTGGTCCAGGAAGAGCTGGAAAAATACTACCACAAACTCAAGGAGTGCGAGCAGCGCAAAGGCAGCGGTGCGAGCGATGATGGTTCCGTTGCGGTCATCCCGCCCCAGGCCAATGAAGCCCTAGCGGAAAACCTGAAACTGCGCGCCCTGGTGATGCAGCAGCAAGCAGCCCTGCAAGTGGAAAGCACGAACAGCCTTGCCGCCCGTCTGGGTGAGACGCTCATCCACGGGGTCAGTTCCGCCGGCGCTTTTATCGCTTTGCCGCTCAAGCTGCGCCAGATGTGGAAGGCCCTGGACCAGACCGTGCCCCCGGCCGCACTGGGGGGCAAGAGCTTCCAGAAGGTGCTGGACGCCCATGCCGCTGGTGGTAGCGAAGCGGTGGAAAAACTGCTGGACTCCGTCTTCCTCTCCCCTGTGATGCGGGCCAATGCCTATACGGCACTGGCCCGGCAGGTAATGCTGACCGATGCCCGTCAGGCCGCCGATCTTGCGCGCCTGGCCTGGGAGACGGACCCGCGGCCCTATCGGCTCAAATGGCTGGCCTTCCGCCTGCATGAGGCTGATGACGCCATCAACGCCGAAGCCCTGCTGGACATGCTGCCCGACGATATCAGCATGAGTGATTCGGAAGAGCGACAGGCTGCGCGCCTTCGGCAGGAAGCAAAGCGGGAGCGCGCCCAGCAGGCCCAGAAAATGATGAAAGCCTCGCAGAGTGAGGCCGGGCAACTGCAGGCGGCTATGGCAAAGCTCAAACAGGCTGCCGAGGAGAGCAAAAAACAGCAGGAAGCTCTCGCCGCCCAGCTTAGCAAACAGCGTGAGGAACACAAGCAGGAACTGGCACGTCTCAACAGCCAGTTGCCCGAGTTGAAAAAAGCGGCGGATCAGGCGCGGCAAGAGGCGGCACGGGCGCGTGAAGCACAGGCCGCCCTGCAACGCCAGATGGAAGCGCAGAAAAAAGAATCCGACGCCCTTGCCGTGCAGACAGCACACATGCTGCAAACCCTGCTCACGCGTTTCGAGTCTGACAAGCCCGTCCTGTCTCAGGTGATGCGTGTCGTCATGGGGGCGTCGGCCAGCAAGTAGCGCGACTCAACAACCTGCGAGAAACGGCAATGAAGATCCTGAGCGTATTTGGTACCCGTCCCGAGGCCATCAAGATGGCCCCCCTGGTCCATGCGCTTGCCCGTGATCCCTATTTTGACGCCAAGGTCTGCGTCACCGCCCAGCACAGGCAGATGCTGGATCAGGTACTGGATATGTTCGCCATCCGGCCGGATTTTGACCTTGACCTGATGCGGGCTGACCAGAGCCTTGAGGCGCTGACGGAAAACGTACTGCACGGCATGGCCGGCGTCTTTGCCCGTTGGCGGCCGGATATGGTGCTGGTGCACGGGGATACCACCACTACCCTGGGCACGGCTCTGGCCGCCTACTATGCACGCCTGCCCATAGGTCATGTGGAAGCGGGGCTGCGTACAGGGGACAAATACGCCCCCTGGCCGGAGGAAATGAACCGTCGCCTCACAGGAGCGCTGGCGGATGTGCATTTTGCCCCTACGCCACAGGCGCGCGACAACCTGCTGCATGAAGGTATCATGCCGGAGAGCATCCATGTGACGGGCAATACGGTAATTGATGCGCTTTTGTCCATGAAACAGCGCCTGTGCCAAAATGATACGCTGCATATGCAGATGGAAAAGCTATTCTCTTTCCTGGATAGAGACAAAGCTCTGGTGCTGGTCACCGGGCACCGCCGGGAAAATTTCGGCGACGGCATCGAGTCCATCTGCCAGGCCATCGCGGCCGTAGCGCGTCGTGATGACGTGCAGATCGTTTACCCTGTACACTGCAATCCCCATGTGCAGGAGCCGGTACGGCGGCTGCTGGCGCACCTTCCCCACGTTTTTCTGCTGGAGCCGCTGGATTACCCGGCCTTTGTCTATCTGCTCATGCGCTGCGCGCTGGTGCTGACCGACTCTGGCGGTATACAGGAAGAAGCCCCGGCCCTGGGCAAGCCGGTGCTTGTCACACGAACCAGCACGGAACGCCCTGAAGCCGTCGCGGCCGGCACAGCTTTGCTGGTAGGCCCGGACAGAGAGCATATCCTGTACGAGGTCAACCGGCTGTTGGACGACCCTGCGACCTGCAGCCGCATGGCTGCCGCGCAAAGCCCCTACGGTGACGGCAAGGCCGCTCAACGCATAACCCGCATTTTAAAAACGGTACACTGATCATGCATTTTTCTACGATTTCTCTTATCGGCCTTGGTTATATCGGCCTGCCCACAGCAGCAGTACTGGCGTCCCGTATGGGCAATGTGGTTGGCGTGGATGTGAACAAGGATGTGGTCGAGTCGATCACAAACGGCAACGTGAAAACGCTGGAACCGGGCCTGGCCGAACTGCTTGCCCAGGTCTCCGGCAGCGCCCTGCGGGCCGTTATGCAGCCGGAAGCGGCGGATGCTTTTATTATCGCCGTGCCCACGCCCATCACGGAAGATCATAAGCCGGATATCAGCTATGTGCGTAGTGCGGCTCTTTCCCTGGCCCCTGTCCTGCGTACCGGCAACCTGATCATCCTGGAATCCACCTCACCGGTGGGCACCACGGAGCAGATGGCCCAATGGCTGGCCGAAGCCCGGCCCGATCTTTCCTTCCCGCAGCAGGCGGGCGACGAGGCGGACGTGCAGATAGCCTACTGCCCGGAGCGTATCCTGCCCGGCAAGATGCTGGAAGAACTTGTCCACAATGACCGCATCGTAGGGGGCCTGACGCGCACGGCTTCGGATATGGCCGCCGCCCTTTACCGCCTTTTTGTGGAGGGGGAAATCCACATCACCAGCGTGCGCACCGCCGAACTCTGCAAACTGGCGGAAAACAGCTTTCGGGATGTGAATATCGCCTATGCCAACGAGCTTTCCATGATCTGCGACAAACTGGACATTGACGTGCAGGAGCTGATCAGCCTTGCCAACCATCACCCCCGCGTCAACATCCTGCAACCGGGCTGCGGCGTGGGGGGACACTGCATTCCGGTAGACCCGTGGTTCATCGTGGATAGCACACCGGAACAGGCCAGGCTCATCCGCACAGCCCGCGAGGTCAATGACAGCAAACCGTTGTGGGTAGTGGAAAAAATCAAACAGGCTATTGATGACTACCTGCAAGAACATCCTGAAAAAAATATTAATGATATGATCATAGGGATTGTTGGTTGTCTTGGCTATAAGCCGGGAACTGATGATTTAAGAAATAGCCCGGCAGTACAGATTATCCAGGAATTAGCAAAGATACCATGCAAAATGAGATTTATTTCAGAACATTATATAAACGCTCGAATAGACTTTGATATACTTTTATATTTTAATGATAAAAGCAAGCATTATTTCCTGATAAATAAGTAACACGTAAAATGTGAGGTATAAAATGATGAAAAATTTTGCGCAGGATACTTATAGTATCGCAAAGGCGAACGATTTATTCAAGCATGGAAACTATAGGGATGCCCTTTCAATATATGAAAAATTAGCACAATGGGAAGGTTGGGCAAAAATAGTCCGTGCCAATATCAAAATATGTCGTAAGCGCCTTAACTTACCATTAAAGCTAAGTATCATTGTACCGGTATTCAATTCTGATAAATATCTTGAAAAATGCTTACAAAGCATACTTAATCAAACAGAAGTATCTTTTGAACTTATTATCATCAATGATGGCTCTTCAGATAATTCACTTAATATCATCCAACAGCAAATAAAAAAAGACAAGCGAATTGTTCTTATCAATAATGATAGCCCCAGTGGGAATCCAGGCACTCCACGCAATCAAGGCATTTCAATTGCAAAAGGCAGATATATCGGATTTGTCGACAGCGATGATTGGATAGACCCTAATTACTATACAGAATTGATTAAAGCAATTGAATATGACAAAAGTGATATAGCTATTACAATAGGATATATTAATCATTTTGAGAATGAAGAAAATAATGCTATACAATATAAATGGCAGCCTACTCAATGTGAAGATGAATTATATCGCTATCATGAAAGCTGTATGGCTTGGGATAAAATTTATAGAGCAGATTTTCTTAAAACGAATATGATTAGATTTGGAGAGACAAAAGCAGCTGTTGATGTACCTTTCGTTTTAATGGCTCATTATTATATGAGAAAAATTGGAATTGCTAAAACTATAGGATACCATTATCGGCGTGAAAATAATTCCTCTGTTACGCTCAGATTACGAAAATCATCAAATTGCGAATTTGAAATTCAAGCTTATAAAAATATAGCTCAATGGTGTGATACGGCAAAAGTAGACATGCAATATAAAAATATCATTAACTATAAAAAGATTAGAAGCTATATATATACTCTTTCCATTATTTCTGATAAAGAATTTCATAATTTTTACGAAAAAATTAGGCAAGAGCTGCAATCAATTAGTCGAAATATAATTTTAGGTATATCCAAAAAACTAAATCAACCTATAGTGTATCAAAAATTTCAAACGATTTTAGAATGTAATTCCGATGTATATTTCAAAAAATATAGATCGGTTGATGAAAAAAAAATTAAAGCTCTCACAAAGCCGCTAGAGACTACTAATTTATTGCCCAGCTTTACTATTGAAGGAACAAAAAGTGGAATTCTATTTTTCCCTGACTGGTCAAAAACTAATCCATATCAAAAGCTTCTTTATGGAACTCTAGCACAAGCCTTTGGCATCCGAGTAAAAGGCTATGCACCACAATTTTTCTGTACTGATATTCTTGATCAAAATAAAAAAGAATTTACATATATTCATTTGCATTGGCTTCATTCTTTTTTTGATGTAAGTAAAGAGGATACTGTGAATAGTTTCATTAAAACTTTATTCTATGCAAAAAAACTTGGCTATAAAATCATCTATACAGCTCACAACATTATTTCACATGACAGTACGTACTTTGAACGTGAAAAACAGATTAGGAGAGAACTTACTACATTTTTTGATTATATTTTTGTGCATGGAGAATTTGCTAAACAACGTATTATAAATGAGATTGGCGTAAACAAAGATAAAGTTCACATTATCCCTCACGGAACTTATGAAGGCTATTACCCTAATAATGTGACAAGAGAGGTGGCTCGTGAAAAACTTGGAATTGAGAAAAATAAATTTGTCTTCCTTTTTTTAGGAAATATCAAAAACTATAAAGGAATAGATAGTCTTTTAGATGCCTATACTAACATTCGAAAGACTCAAGATGATGTAGTGCTTATTATCGCTGGTCGCGTTTTTGATGAAGAAAGTAAAATAAAAATTGAAGAACATGCCAATAACGATAAAAGTATCTTACACTATTTTGGATTTATCGATGAACAAGATCTCCAAGTTTATTATAATGCCTCAGATTTAGTCATTCTTCCTTATAGGCATATTTTGACTTCGGGAGCTGCACTTTTGAGTATCGCTTTCCACACTCCTATTGTTGCTCCCCGTTTAGGCTGTATCCCAGAAATTATTACTGAGGATAAGCAAGGATATTTATTTAATAATTTTGATGAAATGCTAGAAAAAATGCAGCATGCCATTGTGCAATATCGTAAAAATTCCGATAAATGGAAAAGTAGTTTTCACTTTACAGAACTAAACCATGAGCTTCGTTGGCCTAATATAATTAAAAATTCAATATTTACTAAAATATTTTCTGGACTTCGCGAAGAGAAAATTTTTATAAGCCGACATTCGCGGTATCAATATGCATTAATCCGTATTATTGGTAATGATTTGGCAGGAAGACATTCTTCAAAACAATCCTATACTAATCTCGAATTCATATTAAACAATGAAAGTGACTTTTCCAATTGTATTAAAATCTGGATTCTAAATAGAATCGTTGACAAGAACAAACTCGACATGATTATTAATCTTTTATTAAAACATGATAAAAAATATATAGTTATTCCTTACAATAAAAACACGTTTTCTAAGATAAGATATTCTTTTCACAATCTTCCTAAGGATAATTTTAAATTGACACCTACCTATAAAACGAAAGATTTTCGTACACGACTTATTATTGACAATGCTATACTAGCTGATAAAAATAAATATATTATTAATAATAATGGGGCAAGGAATCGTGCTATAGCAGAAGGCATTAAACTCGCCGATTGGGTATTTCCATGGGATGGAAATTGCTTTCTTACGGATGAAGCATGGATAGCAATTACCAAAATGCTACATCAACGAGACGACTTACAATATCATATCGTTCCGATGGATCGCGTACTTGATAATACCGAAGTATTAAAAAAGACATATGCCCCACTGCCAAAGGAAGAACCGCAAGTTATTTTTAGAAAAGATGCAGAATTACGTTTCAATGAAACTCTAATGTATGGATTTCAACCAAAAGTCGAGTTGCTTAAAAAGCTTGGTGTTCCTGGTCGATGGGACAAAGGGACGCGAATATTCCCGTGGGGCAACCCAATGCAGATAACAAAGCAATCCTATTCATATAATTATTCGTGGTCTGGGTGGTGCACTCGGTTATTCTCAGGTGACATATCACAAGAAACAGATGCCTACCAAAGAGCAATAAAGCGGGAGCAAGCAATTATTAACTTTATTTCGGCTAATGATAAAATTTGTTACTATGAGAATTATAATAAAAATGATTTATGCTTTTATAATAAAAAACTGCTAGACAAAATAATAAAAAAAGAAATTAATAGAAATAATAGTCGCTATGCTAAGACATTTGCAGAACTTGAAAAAGCGGCTCAAGCAGCCTTCGCTGCTCCTCTATATTCTGTCCTAGACAAGACAACTATAGCACCGAGCGGTGATAAACATGATTATTGGCATCCTGCTCCGTACAGCTGGCCGAATCCTGCAACACCAGATGGACTACCTTATATTTATAAGGATGGTGAACGGGTACCAGGGACGAGAATGTATGAACCACTTAGCAATCAATATGACAGGACATCTATTCAGCGTGTCTTTGATAATACTACAGCATTGGCTTTAGCTGGATATATTTTTAATCAACCTAGCTATACGGAAAAAGCAACGCAAATGATTCGTAGATGGTTCCTCGACCAGGATACTGCTATGAATCCTCACCTTAAATATGCGCAAGTGATTATGGGAAAAAATGGAAATTACGGGACAGCTTCTGGATTGATTGAAACAAAAGACATGTATTACTTCTTAGATGCTGTTAGAATTGTAAAAAAAAGTTCCTTCTGGAATGAACATGACGAAGAAAGAATGCTTTCTTGGTGCAAAGTCTTCCTTGACTGGCTTAATACGAGTGAACAAGGGAAAAAAGAAGTAATGGCGATAAATAATCATGGGGTTGCTTTTGATTTACAAACTTACGCATTAGCTTCTTTTATTGGAAATATTGATGAAATGTATAAAATCGTCCTCAGATCATTAAGCCGCTTAAAAGATCACGTAGATAAAAATGGATTACAACCGCACGAAATGAATCGTACTGCAACAGCTCATTATACTGCATTCAATTTACATCTTTGGTTAAATTTAAATACATTAATTAAACGGACAACGTCCATCAATCTATTACAGGAACAACGAGAATATGATAATGTAATGATCAATCCATTAAAAAAAGCTGTGAGCTGGCTTCTAGCTAAAGCTAGTGGAGATTGGCCCTTCGAACAGATTGATGCGTTCGATAAAGAAAGATATCAACATATATATCATACTGTAAGCCAGGAGTCTCCATCTATAGCAAATAAATATTCTAGTGTGGTAAAGGAATTCTCAGAGAGCAAGGTCATATTTTTCCCTCATGACGGAATAGCACCTTTTTGGACTTTACAAGGATAGAGGTTACCCATGCACCCCATTTCTCCCATTATTCTTTGTGGCGGAAGCGGTACCCGGCTATGGCCACTTTCACGAGAATGTTATCCAAAGCAGTTCGTTACATTCGATGGAAAATCTAATCTTTTTATACAGACATTACAGCGCATTCAAGGCTTGTCAGAATGCACAACACCTATTGTTATCTGTAATGAGGAACACAGATTCTATGCACAATGTGCTTTACGTACTTTAAATCAAGACGCTCATATCATTCTTGAACCAGCGCCACGAAATACAGCACCGGCGATTACTCTTGCAGCCCTTTCTATTACTGAAGCGAAACAAGATTCCCTTATGCTGATTCTGCCATCTGACCATGTGCTTGACGACAATATCGCCTTCTACCAAGGAGTACTAGATGCAATTCCTCTAGCTGAAGAAGGATACATCGTTACCTTCGGCATCAAGCCGACTGGACCGGAGACCGGATTTGGCTACATAGAACAAGGAGGACCTGTAGGCCGTGGCTACACTGTGGTTCGTTTCGTGGAAAAACCGCACCTGAACGTTGCAGAAACTATGCTCATGCAAGGCAACTTTGTCTGGAATAGTGGCATATTTCTTTTTCGCGCTTCAGTTTTTCTGGAAGAGCTAAAGCAACACGCACCAACCATGGAAGCTGCATGCCGTCGGGCATGGCATGAGCGTACACAGGATGCTGACTTCTCTCGTCCTGACAAGGAAGCCTTCCTTGCTGTTCCCTCCGACTCCATAGATTATGCCATTATGGAAAAGACAAAACGGGCCGTAGTCATGCCCTTGGCACTGGAATGGAACGATCTTGGCTCATGGGAAGCCTTGTACCATACAGGAGTCAAGGATGAGTTAGGAAACGTTGTCTCTGGAGATGTGCTATTAGAAAATGCTGAAGGTTGCTATCTGAATGCACGCCATCGCCTGCTCGCAGTTCTAGATGTTCATGACTTGGTTGTTATAGAAACACAGGATGCTGTTCTAGTTGTTCCTCGCAGCAAGGCACAGGATGTAAAACGAATTGTAACGGTGTTACAAAAAAATCAGCGTGAAGAATATCGTCAGCATACACTAGTACAGCGTCCATGGGGCAGTTACGAATCTCTTGCCAAGGGTGATCGCTTTCAGGTGAAACGGATTATCGTCAATCCTGGGGCAGAGCTTTCTTTACAAATGCATCACCACCGTGCCGAACATTGGGTTGTCGTCAGTGGAACTGCGGAAGTCACTAATGGAGAGGAAACTCGTCTATTCACAGAAAATCAGTCCACATATATCCAAATTGGAACACGACATCGCCTGAAGAATCCAGGGATTATTCCTCTTGTACTCATTGAAATACAGTCAGGATCATACCTTGGTGAAGATGACATCATACGTTTTGCGGATATCTATGGGCGAGATTAACCTCTTGAAATTCGCATGCTGTGCACATCTACTTCCATCCTCTTCTTCCCCGTCAACGGCTCGGGCATGGGCCATCTGACGCGCTGTCTGGCCTGTGCCTGCTGTCTTCAGTCATGAAAGTAGTGGAAGATATGGTTTATATGGAGCTTTTTTCTGACCTTCCAGTCCATCCATAATATACATAATCGGAATTGCGAGCCATACGCTTGCGTTAGCAGAAGGCTAAAGCATACTCCTCCAAAATGTTCAAAGTTGCCGTCTGAGATAGGAAACTATATTCACCTATTCACTTCAACACAGCGGAGAAATTATGAAGACCTATGAAACTGTGATTCATGAACACCCAGAGCTTCAAGGTAGCTCACGTTATTGCAATATTTGTGGATACCGATTCTCACGCTTTCTTCCATTTGGTGTCAAACCTAGAGAGGCAAAATGTCCAGTTTGCGGAAGCCTTGAACGACATCGCCATATTTATATCCATATCGCGTCTCTTTATCCTTTTTTGAATTCGAAAAGAGTGTTGCATTTTGCACCTGAGCCCATCCTGAAAGAAATTTTTCTCAAATCCGGAGCAGAGTATTTTGATGTAGATATAAATCCCCAAAAAGCAACACACAAAATTGACATACAAAATATCTCCTTCTCGAGCAGTATGTTTGACTATATATTCTGTATTCATGTGCTTGAACATATTCCTGACGATAGAAAAGCGATGACCGAGCTTTACCGTGTGCTTAAACCTGGTGGGATTGCTTATCTTTGTGTTCCACTCAAGAAACTCTTCCATGAAGACTTGACGATTACTGATCCCATGGAACGTACCCGACTTTACGGGCAGCATGATCATGTCAGAAATTACGACTTTGAAACTTTCCGGAATAGGCTTTCAGATGCAGGATTCAATACTGACATAGTATCCTATCCGACTTCCTTCCCTGCGGGGCTGGCGGATGCTTGTCTTGGCGATATATTTTTCTTGGCACGTAAACTATAACGGAAACGTATGACAAATTTCCCTTCCTTCCTTTTCTTCCCCGTCAACGGCTCGGGTATGGGCCATCTGACGCGCTGTCTGGCCTATGCCCGCCGTTTGCGGAAGAGGACGGAGTGTACCTTTTTCTCCCTGTCGTCAGCCATGGAAGTGGTGGAAGAGATGGGCTTTACAGGGGACTATTTTGTCTCGCCCTTCTGGTCTGCCAATACCACCTACGACTGGAACTGCGAGTTGGCCGTGCGCTTCGGTATGATGCTGGAGCGCACCCGGCCGGATGTGGTGGTTTTTGACGGCACATGGCCCTTCCAGGGCTTTCTGGCGGCCTGCCGGGCCTACGGACGCCCGCTCAAGCTGGTCTGGTCCAATCGGGGCTTGCTGAAAAAAGACGCAAAAACCGTCCCCGTGGACAAAAGCCTCTTTGACCTGCTGATCCGGCCCGGCGAGCTGGGCAGCACGCCCGGGGAGGAACGCACGCCGGAGGGGGTACGCCAGCTGCATGTGCCTCCGGTGCTGCTGCTGGATGATGACGACATCCCGTCCCGGGCCGCAGCCCGGGAACAGCTGGGGCTGCGGCCGGAAGGACGGTATGCCCTGTTCTCCCTCGGGCCGGGCAACCTCAAGGACGTGAGCGGGCCGGGCCTGCGCCTTGTACGGGAAGTTCAGGATGCCGGCTTTACTGCGGTTTGGGCCTGCGCGCCCATTTCCGTGCGGGATGTGGAACTGCCCGCCACGGTGCAGCCGCTGTCCGCCTATCCGTTGGCACGCTATCTGCGGGCGTTTGATGTGTTTGTGGGGGCAGCGGGCTACAATACCTGCTGCGAGGTGGCGCAGGCGCAGATCCCCAGCCTGATCGTCCCCAACACCTTGCTGGCGGATGATCAGATGGCGCGGGCGCGCATGCTGGCGGCACATGCGCCGGTGGTGGTCAACCCGTGCGAGACGGAGCTGGATGCCCAAACAGCGGTCCGACAGCTGCTGGCGCGTACGGAACAGAAAGATAACGTTTCCTGCGCCCTCGCTCTCAACGGGGCCGATCTTGCCGCCGAAGCTATTTGGCAACTGGCACAGCAGTGAGGAGACCATGACCCTGCTACACGAAACAGAAGAACTGCGTCGTCGCCTGCGGCAGTGGGCAGACGCCCCGGAATGGCCCCTGCTGGTGCGCTACGAGCTGCTGCCGCAAAAGCCCGCGCCTGAGTTCCGCAAACGCTGTTCCCAAAAACTGGGACGTCTTTTGCGGGTCTGGGGCCTGAGCCGCGCCCGCTATCAAAAGCAGGTCTGGCAGGCAGGTCTCAAGCATGCGCCGGCATCCGGGAACAAAATTCTGCTCATTTGGTCGGATGTGCCGGACAAAGCCGCCTCCCGTGCGGCCTGCGGCGGTTTGCAGCGTCTGCTGGCCGCACGCCTGGCATATGCGCCCGTGCTGGTGACAGCGCTGGCGGATTTCGCCTTCTATTCCCGTTTGGGCTGGCTGGTGGAATATCTGCCGGAGATTTCCGGTACGGGCCCGGATTACACTGAACGCAAACAACACTATCTGGCCTGGCGCTACCGTGAGGCTGTGGCCGTCCCTCTGTCGGCCGGGTTGTGCGCTGCGGAAGACTTTGCGCAGCTTATCCCATCATAACGGGCACTCTTACTCCTTTCTTTTGAAGTATCCATGCCGAAACATCCGGCCTGCTGCCATGATCCGGGACCGGTACGACCTTAACATATAGTGCAATAACGAGCTGATCGATATGAGCAAAGACAGATATGTCGTTCTGACAGTGGATACCGAAGCTCTGCCCAATCGGGCAGAAACGGATCATGTGCGCCGTCTGATCTGGGGCGAACATGCCAATGGTACGGCCGGTGTGCGCGAAATAAGTAGCATCGGCAATGAATTTGGTGCCAAGCATGTCTTTTTTGTGGATATGTGCGGTGCGTACGCACGGCGTGACGAAATTGAGGAAGTAGTACGCTGGCTGGACCATGACGGCCAGGATGTAGAGATGCACGCGCATCCCGAGTATCTGCCGAAAGACTTTTGGCCGGAGCTCCATTTCAAATACCGTCCGCGCTTCATGAACCAGTATGCGGATGACAAGGATGATTTTGTCATAGACTATTTCGGCGGCATGCTTGCCGGCATCCTCGGCAGGCCCCTGCGTGCGTTCCGCGCCGGCTCTTTCCGCTGGAACGCCGGGACCCTCCGCGCGCTGGCAAAGTACAACATTCCCCTGTCCTTCAATAACTCCATGTGCGCGGTCAACAATCAGCAGTGTCTGCACAGTCTGCCGACCAATATCCCCTTCCGCTGGGAAAACGGGGTGATAGAAATCCCCATGTCGGAAAAATACATCTTGCCCCGGCTACAGAAAAACTGGTGGGCAAGGCTCCAGTATCCGCAGTCGAAATTCTTCCGCTATCGTCCCTGGTGGGCATCGTTTCTACCGGGCAGCGTCAGCCACCGGACGCCGTTCATGGTCTTTCTGCTGCACTCTTGGTCGCTGATGTACTGGGACGAGAACGGTCACGGTACCTACAAGGACGATGCACGCATTGAAGGCTATCGCAGCTTTTTGAAGTGCCTGACAAAAGACTATGACGTCATCACTACGGCGGAACTGCTGGACCTGATCCAGGGCGGCAAAATTGCCCTCACGCATACCGAGTCCATGGACAAAGCCGAACTCCCGGCAAGCAAGAAGGCCTGATATCATGCAAAATCCCTTTTCACAGCTGCACAGCTGCCTGACAAAGAGTTTGCTCCAGTTGCTGCTGCACCGGGCAAAGCCCGGGCGTCCTGTGACGCCGGTGCCTGGACGTATTCTTTATGTAGCCGCAAGCTGTCTGCCCTATCATGTCAGCGGCTATACCTCGCGTACGCATGAACTGTTATGCGCCCTGAAAGAGGGCGGCGCGGATCTGCGCGTCGTCACCCGCACGGGCTATCCCTGGGACAGGCGCGATAGCCTCTGCCTGCCTGAAACGGAAAGTACACTGCGGGACGGCATACGCTATGTCCATGCCCGCACTCCGCGCAACAACCGCTTCACTGCCATCTATGCGCAGGCGGCTACTGTCCTGGAGAGTTATGCCCGTCAAGAAGGCATTGCCCGTATCCATGCCGCATCCAACCATGTCAACGCTCTGCCTGCCCTGCTGGTGGCCCGGCGCCTGGGTATCCCCTTTCAGTACGAGATGCGCGGCCTGTGGGAGCTAACCCGCATCGCGCGGCAACCAGCCTTCGCGCAGTCGCACAACTTCAAGCTCGGTCTGGCGCTGGAA
>ENA-ORUB01002386-ORUB01002386.1-human-gut-metagenome-genome-assembly--contig:-NODE-2386-length-17825-cov-7.347327_pt1 | contig 17825 bp, 16 predicted proteins | sample MGYA00241918_ERZ509200 | MGnify/ENA primary metagenome ERZ509200 (study PRJEB26280, sample SAMEA2338853) | human gut metagenome | biome: human gut; feature: human-associated habitat; material: faeces... | reverse complement strand
CGGCCGAATCGCAACAGGCGCGACGAACGCCTGCACAAACGGCACGGCGCGCACTTTCTCGTCCGTCGTGAGGAACACCGAGCGCCCCAGCGGCGCAAGGCCGCGCTCCCGGGCGATGGTCGCGCGCGTGCGGCGCTTCGGCTTATAGGGCCGGTATAGGTCCTCCAGCTCCGATAGCGTCACTGCGGCCTGCAGGGCAGCGTCAAGCTCGTCCGTCAGCTTCTCCTGCGCGGCGATGGAGCGGCGGATCTCCTCACGGCGCTGGGCCAGATTGCGCAGATACTGCAGGCGCTCTGCCAGTGTGCGCAGCGTCGTGTCATCCATTGCGCCGTGCTGCTCCTTGCGGTAGCGGGCAATGAAGGGGATGGTGTTCCCCTCGTCAAGCAGGCGGACGACCGCCCCCACATGCTGCGGCTTCTGCCCCAACTCGGCTGCCAGCAGCCGGATCATATCTTCCATTCCGATCTCCTCCGTGTGTTTCGGATACGGCGGCCGTGCCAACATGGCCCAGCCGCCTGTTTTTCTGTATTGTACCATGTTTTCCGGAAAAAGAAAAGGAAAACGAGAACCCCGCCGGAGCAGCCGGTGGGGTTCGGTGAATCGCAGGCCTCCCGCCGCCGCGGCAGAATTGCAAAATAATGCTGCAAAGTTTTGTTTTGCAATTCTGAAAGCCCAAAGGGATTTTTTCAACAAAATGGGGGCTGCTCCAAAAGAAGCAGCCCCGCGGAAGAGACAGATAAAACAAGATGTTCGACAATACCAATACTTCACTTCAAATTATTAGGAGATGCTAGAAAGGAGAATAAGATAGTAAGAAAAAATTACCCATACTCGCGGTTAACTCTTGCCTGACCAAATAACGAAAGAAAGAAGAAAAGATGAAAACGAACGTGGACTGAGCCGCGGGGATCCCAGAGTGCAGCCCATAGCCTCTGCAGGACAGGCCTGCTCACAAAGACGGCTGCGCACACCGCTCTGTGCGGGACAGGAGAACGAACGAGCGGGACCGGTCAATGGCGAACCATGCAGCGCTGCGGCGGCCGCCGCGCTGCTCCGACTATGTTCAGAGGAGATCTTCTCCTCTCTGGTGCCAGTTTACCATGTTGTGCAAAAAAGTGCAAGCATGTTACGTCTAAAAATTCATGGCGAATTCAACAAATTATAGAAAGAAAAACTGGCAATATCGACAAAATAGGGAGAAAATGGAATTTTCAGCGCTCAAGCTGCGGAATCGTCGGACGATTTCTGCATTTTCTTGCGCTTTTCGCGCCATTCACGCCAGCGCGTCTGCGCGCGCAGGGTGTACAGCAGGATCAGAAGGACCTCGAGCACGGCGCAGATGACGTAGACAAGAAACAGCCGGTTCCCGTGCGCCGTGAGGTGCAGGCTCAGACCGGCGCCCCAGATGATAAGCGAGCAGGCGAAGATCTGCGAGAGCTGGTTGCTCCAGAGCGCGCAGAAAACCTGCGCCACGATTCCGGAGATGGGGATGCCGTAGATGAACAGCAGCCAGGCATACCGGTCACAGATCGAGAAGATCTGCGCGCCGCAGAATAACACCGTCATCACGAGCCAGACAAGGCCGACGGACAGCAGCGAGATGAGCAGGTGGCGCGTGCGCGTTTTGGCGACCTTCTTTTCGCGCAGCAGGTCCTGCACGGTGATGCCGTAGAGCGAGGCGATATGGGAGAGGATGAAGATGTCCGGCGTGCCGTCGCCGCGCTCCCACTTGGAGACGGACTTATCGGAGTAGCTGAGCTTTTCCGCAAGACCGGCCTGCGTGTCGCCGTTCAGCTTGCGGTAATAGGCAATGTTTTCGGCGATGAGCTGCCGCAGCTTTTCATCGGATTCATTCATGGGCGTTTGTCCTTTCTGTTGGTGGGGAATGCCCGCAAGCCCTTGCAAATCAAGGACTCTACTCACAGTAGAACCCCATTCTCGGGCTGATGGAGTCGCTCTCCAGACTGCGGAGAGGGACGGCTCACGCCGGTAGCGTGACATACGGGGCGGGGCATGGTACGATGAGTCCAGCAGCCGGGGCGGCCCGGCGAATGACTCACGGGGAGGCTTCATCATGAAACAGAAATTTGCACAGGCGGTCCGTATCCTGACAACGCCGCCGGTATTTTCCGCACTGATGTGCACGCTGCTCTATGTGCTCGTGCCTGGCTCGTTTGCTTCGCTGGGGCATTATCTGCTTGCGATCGTGTGCCTGTCGCTGCTGCCGGTGCTGGCCTATCCGGTGTCCTATCTCATCCCGGCGCTTCGCAGAGGCGGCAGAAAGACGCAGCGCAATCTGGCACTGGTGTTCTCCGTGCTCGGCTATCTGATCGGCTTCCTTGCTGCCGTGCTGGACGGCGGCGCAGCGATGGAAAAGGTCGTTTTCGGAACGTATCTCATCTCCGGCACAACGCTTGCTGTGTGCACGCTGCTGCATTTCAAGGCCAGCGGCCATACCTGCGGCTGCTCCGGCCCGATCGCCGCGCTGTCGATCTTTATCAATCCGTGGTTTCTGGTCGGCTATGTGCTCCTGACGCCAATCATCTGGTCGAGCATCCGGCTCAAGCGTCACACGGCGCTGCAGCTTCTTGCGGGCTGCGTCATCCCTGTGCTGGCCATGCTGATTTGCCGGGCGCAATTCCTGTAAACAAAGAATTCCAACGCACGGGCAGCACGTCCGTCCGTGCGGATTTTTATGCAACTGCAAAATCAACACACAGAGAGGACCCACACCATGCCGTACATGTTAAGCTGTGATTCCACGACGGATCTGACGCTTGCGCAATACGCCGCGCTCAATCTGCATTATGTTTCGCTCCATTTTCTGCTGGACGGGAAGGAATATCCTGACGACTATGGCCAGAGTCTGCCGATGAAGACGTTTTTCGACGCCATGGCAGCCGGGGCCACGACGGGGACGTCGCAGGTCACGACCGGGGAATTCGAGCTGTATTTCCGGCAGTTTCTGGAGCAGGGGAGCGACATCCTGCATGTTTCGCTCTCGTCCGGCCTGTCGGGCTGCTATCATTCCGCCTGCGCCGCGCGGGACATGCTGCTGGAGGAATTCCCAGAGCGGAAAATCATCGTTGTCGACTCGCTCTGCGGCTCGGGCGGCGCTGCTATCCTGATGCTCGAAGCAGCGCGTCAGCGCGATGCGGGCCGGACCATGGAGGAGACCGCCGCCTGGATCGAAGCGCGCAGGCTCCATGTGCACCACTGGCTCTTCACGCCGGAGCTGGCATATTTTGTGCGCGGCGGCCGGGTCAGCGCTGCGGCGGGCTGGATCGGCACGCTCCTGCGTCTGTGCCCCGTGATCGAGGCAAACTGCGAGGGCAAGCTGATCCCGCGGGAGAAAATTCGCGGCAAGCAGCGCGCCTTGCGCGTTCTTGTGGAGAAAATGGTCAGCTATGCCGAGGGCGGCATGGCCTATGACGGCCCCTGCCATATCTCTCATGCGGACAATCTTGCGGACGCCGAACAGCTGGCAGGCATGATCGAAGAGAAATTCCCGCAGCTGCGCGGGAGAATCGTGATCAATACCGTCGGTACGACGCTCGGAAGCCACTGCGGGCCGGGCATGGTCGCCCTTTTCTTCTATGGCACGGAGCGCGGCCGTTGAGCAGGCTGACAATTCTCCAATATTAATATTATAGCAGAACACCGGCGGATTGCCAAGCCTGAAAACGGCGGCAGTCCGCCGGTTGGCTGTATCAGGACATAAAAACACCGGGCACGGAAAATCCGTGCCCGGCAGGCGGTTGACCTTATTTGGCGTACTCGACGACCTTCGTCTCGCGGATGACGTTGACCTTGATCTGGCCGGGATATTCCAGCTCGGACTCGATCTTCTTCGTCAGCTCGCGGGCGAGAATGATCATGTTGTCCTCGGAGACATCCTCGGGCTTGACCATGATACGGACCTCGCGCCCGGCCTGAATGGCGTAGGACTTCTCGACACCGGGGTAAGTGCCGGTCAGCTCCTCGAGCTTTTCCAGACGGCGGATATAATTCTCCACGTTCTCGCGGCGTGCGCCGGGACGAGCGGCCGAGATGGCATCGGCCGCCTGCACGAGGCAGGCAATGACGGTGCGCGGCTCGACGTCGTTGTGGTGCGCCTCGATGGCGTGGATGACGTCGGGCGATTCGTTGTACTTGCGGGCCAGCTCAACGCCGAGCTGGACGTGGCTGCCTTCCATCTCGTGGTCGACAGACTTGCCGAGGTCATGCAGCAGGCCGGCGCGCTTGGCCAGCGCGACGTCCACGCCGAGCTCGCTTGCGAGCAGACCGGCGATGTGGGCGACCTCGATGGAGTGGTTCAGAACGTTCTGACCATAGGACGTGCGGTACTTCTGGCGGCCGAGCAGCTTGATGAGCTCGGGGTGGAGGTTGTTGATGCCGGTCTCAAACGTGGCGCGTTCGCCCTCCTGCTTGATGACGCGGTCGACCTCCTTGCGGGCCTTCTCTACGAGATCCTCGATACGGGTCGGGTGAATGCGGCCGTCGGCGATCAGCTTCTCGAGCGCGAGACGCGCGACCTCGCGGCGCACGGGATCGAAGCATGAGACGGTGATGGCCTCCGGCGTGTCGTCGATGATGAGATCGACGCCGGTGATGGCCTCGAGCGTGCGGATGTTGCGGCCCTCGCGGCCGATGATGCGGCCCTTCATCTCATCGTTCGGCAGAGCGACGACGGAGACAGTCGTTTCGGCGGCGTGGTCGGCGGCGCAGCGCTGGATGGCGATGGAGATGATCTCGCGGGCGAGCTGATCGGCGTTGTCCTTGAGGTTCGTCTCGATCTCCTTGATCTTGAGCGCGGCGTCATGCTTGCATTCGTTTTCGAGATTCTTCAGCAGGTGGTTCTTGGCCTCCTCCTGCGTCAGGCCGGAGAGCTTTTCCAGCGTTTCGAGCTGGCTCTTCTTGATCATTTCGACCTCGTCCTGCGTAGCGGCAATGTTTGCCTGACGGCGGCGGAGATCGTCTTCCTTGCGTTCGAAGGCGTCGAGCTTCTTGTCGAGAGACTCTTCCTTCTGCTGGAGGCGGCGCTCCTGCTTCTGCAGGTCAGCGCGGCGCTCCTTGACTTCCTTTTCGTATTCGGTTCTGGATTTATGAATTTCCTCTTTCGCTTCCACGAGCATCTCGCGCTTCTTATTCTCGCCGCCCTTGATGGCTTCGTTGATGATACGCGTTGCTTCGGTTTCTGCGCTTCCAATCTCACGCTCCGCGACTTTCTTGCGATAGAGCATGCCGATCAGAAAGAAGATAAATGCTACAATCAGCAGTCCTGCGACGAGCAGGACGTAACCATACCATTCCATTGCCGGAATACACCTCCTGTTCTTCAAATTGGGTGCGTGTGTCACGAAAAAGTAATGCTTCCTCCGGCTACCCCAATGCACAGAGCAAACAAACAAATCCACTGTTTATTGTACCGTTTCACTTCGCGAAAGTCAAGCAATTATGCAGGGAAAATTGTTTCCCTACAGGAAAACTTGTGCAAAGCATACAAGGCGTTGACAACTTGCAGCCGGAATGATAGAATTGTAATGAGTTGGAAGCGGAACGCATTCTCCGTTTTCAATTTGATCGATACGCGGGTATGATGGAATTGGCAGACATGCAGGATTTAGGTTCCTGTGCAGAGATGCGTTGGGGTTCAAGTCCCCATACCCGCACCATAAGTCCACCGTAATTTTGATAGAATTACGGTGGACTTTTTCTATGCCCGAAAACCGCTTGAAATAAGGCTTTTCGGCTGTTCAGGCGCATAAGCGAACCCCGCTGCAGAGCATTTCTGCGGCGGGGTTTTGTGCTTTACATGGGTTTTGTGGCTTTTTTGTCGTTGTAATCGTTAAACAGCTGGGGTAATCGTTGAATTACTGGAGTATTCGTTAAACTACCGAGGTAACCGTTAAACAGCCGAGTTCTGATAATACTCCTTATGAGAAAATCGGCGATGAAGTGCGGTCGCTGGCGGATGAGGTACCGTTTGACATACCCGATTCGTGGGAGTGGGTGCGGTTGGGCACGGTCATTGAGCTTCAATCTGGGCAAGATATGACACCGGATAAATACAATGATTGTGGAAAAGGCATTCCTTATATTACTGGAGCGTCAAATATTGAAAACGGAATTTTATTAATTAACCGTTGGACGGAATATGGTCGTGCCTTTGCATATTGTGGAGACATTTTACTTACCTGCAAAGGTACAGTGGGCACGATGGCTGTCCTTCAAGAACCGCAAGTTCATATCGCAAGACAGATCATGGCCATTCGGCCAATCAGTGAGTTGTATGTGCCGTACATTCAGCTTGTGCTGGATACGCTTGTTGAGAATCTGAAAGCGGCGGCAAAGAGCATGATCCCAGGCATTGCCAGAGAGGATGTGTTACAGTCACTCTTTCCGGTTCCTCCGGTCAGTGAACAGAAGCGTATCGTCCAGAAGGTTTCAGACCTATCACCGTGTCTGGAACAATACGCCGCTGCCGATACAAAGCTGCTTTCATTGAATACTGCTTTTCCAGAGCGCCTCAAGAAGTCGATTTTGCAGGAGGCAGTTCAGGGCAAGCTGGTACCCCAAGACCCGTCTGACGAGCCTGCAGAGGCTCTGCTTGAGCGTATCCGGTCGGAGAAGCAGCGGCTCATCAAAGAAGGCAAAATCAAGAAGGACAAGCACGAATCCGTCATTTTCAGACGGGATAATTCTCATTATGAGAAGTTGGACGGTGTGGAGCGCTGCATCGACGATGAACTGCCGTTTGAAATACCGGAAAACTGGCGTTGGTGTCGCCTTGGAACAATCGCTGCAGTGTTGGGTGGCAAGAGAATTCCTGCAGGCAGAAAACTAACCGAATTCAATACGGGCCATGTCTATATCCGAGTGTCAGATATGACGGATGGCGGTGTGTCAACCGACCGGCTATTGTATGTCCCAGAAGATATTTACCCCTCGATTTCAAAGTATATAATCAATAAGGCTGATGTTTTTATCACTGTTGCAGGAACGATTGGACGAGTCGGAAAAATCCCAGACGAACTTGACGGTGCAAATCTGACCGAAAATGCAGACAGGCTTGTTCTTGCTGGTGTAAATCAGGATTGGCTCATTAAAGTTCTTCAGTCCGGGATGATTCAAGAGCAAATTGCACAGGCAACAACAAAGGTCGGGCAACCAAAGCTGGCAATAGCCAGAATTGAACGCTTTCTTATCCCATTGCCGCCACTTGCCGAACAGCACCGCATCGACCAGCGGATTGAGGAGTTGCTTCCGCTGGTCAAAGGGCTGTAAAAGGAACACGGTATAATATCATAGTGAAAGGAGGTCTTTCACTATGATAGAAGAATTCGAAAGACACTTGAGAGGCACAAACCTCTCGGAAAACACGATATCCTCGTACCTTTTTGCCCTTCGGCAATACAGCTCGCAGTACGATGGTATCACAAAAAAGAACCTGCGGGCGTATAAGGTGTGGTTGATAGAGAACTACAAACCCAAGACCGTCAATCTGCGATTGAGGGCAATAAACTGCTACTTGGAGAGCATCGGCAAAGAAAGCTGGAAAATGCCGTTTGTGCGCGTGCAGCAAAAAGCCTTTCTGGAAAATGTCATTAGCGAGGCCGACTATGAGTACTTCAAAACCTGCCTCAAACGGGGTGACGAGTTATTCTGGTATTTTGTAATACGTTTTCTGGCCGCAACCGGCGCACGGGTCAGTGAGCTCATACAGATCAAGGTGGAACACATCAAGCTGGGGCATTTGGATTTGTGCTCGAAGGGCGGTAAGCTCCGACGAATATACATACCAAAAGCTCTGCAAAATGAAGCCCTTTCTTGGCTGAACGATAAGCACCAAGAAAGCGGCTTCATTTTTTTGAATAAATATGGCGACAGAATCACCACCAGAGGCATCTCAGGGCAGCTAAAAAAGCTGGCAGTCCGGTATGGCATCGACCCGGTGGTCATTTACCCACATTCTTTCCGCCATCGCTTTGCAAAGAGCTTCTTGGAGCGCTGCAACGACATTGCTTTCCTTGCCGACCTTATGGGGCATGAGAGCATTGAAACTACCCGTATTTATCTCCGCAAAACCTCAACTGAGCAACGAGCTATCGTGGATGAGGTAATAGACTGGTAAAAGAAACCAGGCATACGCTTTCGCTGGCGTATGCCTGGTTGTTTTACAATTTCTGCACTATATCGAGTGCTGTATCGATGGCGTTGACAATGCGTTCCTGTTCGTGGAGTGGCGGTAACGGGAACAGAAGATTGTGGATTGCATTGGAGGATAAGCCCTGAATAGCGATACCTTTTCCACCAATCCAGCCTGCGCCTTTGTAAAGGTAAAAGAGATAGTAAAAGAACCGAGTACAGACGGGCACATAAGCTCGTAGCCTGTGAATATGATTCTGAATGAGGGATACCGCCTGGAACGGAAGAATAATCAAAATCCAAACCACCGGCATCCGCTTGTGGACTGGAACATCACCGAAGCGGAATGCCTTCGGTATTGTTATGACCACGGCTTTGATTGGGATGGGCTGTATACAGCTTTTATCAGGTCGTAACAAAAGAGCGGCAGACAGCGCAGAGTGCCTATCCCTGCGGAATGGAGAGGCTATGAGTGAAAATCTATTTGGTTTGACGGTTGCGACAGATAAAGGCTTGGATGATCTTCAATGCCAACGCCTTTTAAGTGAAAATCGCAGGTATCAGGAAGTCATGCTGCAATACCGCTGTGCGCTGAAAGCGCTTGAAAGCCGGTTGGAAATTCTGAACGAAGAGTTTTCGTTGCAGCATGATCGCAATCCGATAGAAAGTATGAAAAGCCGCTTGAAGTCGCCGTCCAGCATTATGAACAAGATGCAGAAGCGCGGACTTCCTCTGGATTTTCCGACCATGCAGGCAAATATCATGGATGTTGCCGGTGTTCGTGTGATCTGCTCTTTCGAAGAGGATGTGTTCTTTTTGGCAAAGTGCTTAAAAGGACAGTCTGACATTGAAATTATCACAGAGAAAGACTACATTTCACACCCCAAGCCAAATGGATATCGCAGTCTGCACCTGACGATCCGGTTGCCGGTATTCTTTGCAGAAAAAGAGGTCCATGTGCCGGTGGAGATACAACTCCGTACAATCGCGATGGACTTCTGGGCAAGCCTTGAGCATACCATCCGCTATAAGAAAAACTTGCCGATAAATACTGAAATCGAAACTGAGCTGAAAGAGTGCGCCGATTCCAGCAGAGAGTGGGACATCAAAATGGAAAGATTATTGCATTTGATGCGCTAAAAATGCTAATTTGGAGTTCTTTTATGTTGTGCATCAAACTGCACCCCCTAACATCGAAAATGCACCCCCCTAAAATCAAAAATGCACCCCCCTCCAAACCGTAATTGCACCCCCTTAACGGGTTTCTATCAAAATTAGAGTCATTTGCCACGACAAGCCCCTTTATTCTATAAAAATGTGAGGAGAAACCGGAACGCCATGGACAATTTCAGATTTTCGACCCTGGAATATAAGCGCCCCGATCTGGAGGCACACCGTGCAAAGCTCAAGGATTGGAAAGCTGCGATCGAACACGCGGAGAGCTACGAGGCTCTGCGTACGCTGCTTCTTGAGATGGACCGCGAAAACTGCGAGCTGTCCACGCAGTATTCCATCGCGAACATCCGCCATACGCTGAACACCCGTGATGAATTCTATGAAACGGAGGTCGCCTATCTTGACGACACGCTGCCGACCCTCGGCGGCGAGGAGGTCGCGCTGAGCGAGGCCATCGCGTCCAGCCCTTTCCGCCCGGACATTGAGAAGGAATTCGGCAAGCAGTATTTTGTGGGCATGGATCTGCAGAAGAAGCTGTTCTGCGAGGCCAACATCCCACTGCGCCAGCAGGAGAGCCGCCTGACCAACGAGTATCAGAAGATCATGGCCACGGCGGAGATCCCCTTCGACGGAAAGACGCTGAACCTCTACGGCGTGCAGAAGTATTTCGAGCACCCCGACCGTGCCATGCGCGCCGCTGCCGTCAGGGCCTACGCCAAATTCTACGAGGACAACGAGCCGCGTCTGGAGGAGATCTGGGACGAGCTGATCCGCATCCGTAACCAGATGGGCAAGAACCTCGGCTATGAGAACTACATTCCCGTCGGCTATCTGGAGCAGGGCCGCACGGACTACGGCGAAAAGGAGGTTGCATCTTTCCGCGAGCAGGTGCGCACCTTCCTCGTGCCGCTGTGCCAGAAGCTCTATGACGCGCAGGCGAAGCGCCTCGGTATCGACCACGTCATGTGGCACGATGAGAAGATGGTGTTCCCGGACGGCAATGCCGAGCCCGCGGGTGACGATGCCTTCATGGTGAAGACTGCCCAGAAGATGTACCACGAGATCAGCCCGGAGACGGGCGAGTTCATCGATTTCATGATCGACCATGAGCTGATGGATCTGCAGAACAAGCCGGGCAAGGCATCCACTGGTTACATGACGAGCCTGCCCAGCCTGAAGGCTCCCTTTGTCTTCTCCTGCTTCAACCACACGATCTTTGATATGCAGGTGCTGACCCACGAGCTTGGCCACGCCTTTGCCGGCTATATGGCCATGCGCAGCCAGCCCATCTCGGACTACTACAGCGAGTCGACCGACATTGCCGAAATTCACTCCATGTCCATGGAGCAGTTTGCCTATCCCTATGCCGAGTGGTTCTTCGGCGATCAGGCGGATAAGTTCCGCTTCGCCCACCTGCAGGAGGCGCTGACCTTCGTTCCCTTCGGCGTGGCCGTGGACGAGTTCCAGCACATCTGCTATGCCCATCCGGAGCTGACGCCGAAGGAGCGGACCTACCAGTGGCATCTGCTGGAGGAGAAGTACATGCCGTGGCGCAAGTATGAGAGCAATCCCTTCCTGGAGCGCGGCGGCTACTGGTACCACAAGCTGCACATCTATCTCTATCCCTTCTATTACATCAACTACACGCTCACGACCATGGGCGCGATGGAGTTCAAGAAGAAGTACGCCGAGGACAAGGCTGCCGCATGGCAGGACTACCTCAAGCTCTGCAAGACCGGCGGCAGCCGCAGCTATCTCGAGACGCTGCGCTACGCCAATCTGGCCAATCCGTTCGATGCCGGCTCCGTCGAGCGCGCCTGCGGCTATGCCGAGGAAATTCTGCTCAAGCAGATCGCGGAGCAGGAACAGAAGGCGTAAAGATCTACAACAACGATCCAGCTCCCCTCGAGGCCTGCCTTGAGGGGAGCTTCTTTTGCGCAGATAAAGTTTTTGCTGTTGATTGCCAAAACTTTGAAATTTCATAGTTCGATCTCCCGTTTCTGCCCGTTTGTTTCAGATGAGGTTAGCGAATGCTAACTGCAACAGCATTATGATAGCCCCCATTTTGCCCCAATACAATGGTCCTTGCGAAAAAGGAGGCTTCTGCGAAAGCGGATGTGTTGTATATCTACATTACACGCTGGGACAAACCCCAACACTCTCGACAAATATCGACAAAAATCGCGTTATTCTGCGCAAAAAACTGCTTGACATTTCATTAAAATTTCGATATTCTAAAAATAACGGCGAATCCGGGCAGCAATGCAGGATTCCCTATGAATCGGAAAACGGGAAGGGGAAAGGATATGAGTTGGGATTTGCGCGCCCTCGGCGGGGCGGTACAGCTTCCGTGCGGAGAGTTGGCCTGGACAAAGCCGCAGATCTTTCGGGTGCTTGCCAGCGTCGAGGCAATGCGCGGCGTCGTTCTGGGCGGGGATGTGCTGTTCGGCAACGGGACCTACACCGGCAGCAGCTGGCAGTATTGCCTGACCTGCGAGGATCACTATGTCGCCTTCCTGCGGGAGAACTGCCGCGGCAGCCGCAGAACGGCCGAGGCATTCATTCGGGACTTTTTGGCCACGCGCAGCGGAGAATTCCTGTTTGCGCCGGTGCTCCGCGAGGGCGTGGATGCCTATATCCACCGCAGCACGGGGGGCCTTGCTCCGGGCTATGACTGCGCCGCACGGTCGGGCTGCGGACTGCCGTGACCGTTTGCCGGAAAAGCCCTTTGGACTTTTCCGGCAAAGAAATTCTGCTTCGCTGCGGAGCGCTTCAGACGCGCTGCGGCGTCTGCGTCTCCTCCGGGTGGGCGATCCGGACAGGGTAGGAGCCGGTGCCGTCGCCGACGGTCTGGGCATACAGCCGCACCATATGCTGCCAGGTCCGCCGGTCCAGCTCGCCGGTCACGGGCAGGCCGCAGCGGGCCTGCAGCCATTTGAGGCAGGCGGTGCAAGCTTCATCGTGCCGGCCTGTCACGGAAACGGGCGGCATGCCGTCATAGTAGTGCCGCAGGGCCTGCAGCATGCCCTGAGCAAGGTACAGGTGCATGTTCTGCTCGCCGGGGGAGATGGTCTGCATCGGCTGAAAAAGCGGGCGCAGCGGCTCGGCCGGGCCATGGTGGATGTGCGCCTCGCGCGCGGCATCCACAACGGCGTTCCAAGTCGTAAGGTCGGCCGCTCCGGTGACGGGCAGGCCGTTCTGCTGTTGAAATTCCCGCACGGCACGGGCCGTCTCCGGGCCGAAGATGCCGTCGGGAACGACGGTTGTGGGCTTCCCGGCATGGCGCTGCAGCAGGCGCAGCATGGACTGCAGGGAACGGATGGGCATTTGCATGGCTTTCCTCCTTTTATGTGTCGCTGTCGCCGAGGCGCAGGATCTGTCCCGGGAAATTCGGGATCACTCCGGCCTGCACGAGATAGCCGACCTCCTCTGCGATCTCCTGTGCCACATCCTGCGGCAGCGGCCCGGTCTCGGCGATCCCGGCGAGACGGTCGAAAATGGCGTTCCACGTCTGCTCGCCGACGATGCCGTCAATGGCCAGACCGGAAAAGCGCTGGAAGGCCCGCACGCTGTTGGCCGTTAACTCGCCGAAGATGCCGGTCTGCGGCGGCATGGGGACGTCGTTGATATACGAGCCGATGACCTGCAGCATATACTGCAGCACGCGCACCGGCTCACCGGTGCTGCCCTCGCGCAGTACGCGGGAATACTGCCAGTTCACGGCATAGAACGTCTGCCCCTGCGAGGCCAGCTCTGACAGCTCCGTCACCGCGACATACAGCCGCACGAGCTGATACCACGTGCCCTTGCCGACGATGCCGTCCGGGTCCAGATTGAAGATGCGCTGTGCGGCCAGCACGGCATTTTCCGTCTGCGTGCCGAAAATGCCGTCTACGGACGCAACACGTGGGATGGCGGGGTAGTTCTGCCCGATGCGGTTGAGCATGACCTGCAGCTGCACGACCTGCGGCCCACGCGAGCCGCGGCGCAGGGGCGTTCCGCCGTAGGAGGGGGCGTAGCCGCGCATGGGCGCGTTGCGGACGATCTCGATATCCTCGCCGTAATAGCGGCGGAGAATTTCCACGGAGCTCAGCCCCTGCTGTGCAAGCTCCTGTGAGCCCCACTGGCTCAGACCGTCGCACGTCACGGTCGTTCCATTGCAGAATTTGGCGGCCAGAGGCTCCACAAAGCCCTGCCGCCGGAGATAGGTGTTGAACAGCTCGTCGACGAGGCGGCCGACATTTTCAAAAATATTCCGCCCGTTGATGAATTTCTGGTCGATGGCCGTCGAGGACGTGATGTCGAAATCATAGCCCCGGCTGCGGTAGAATTCCGTATAAACGCGGTTGAGGGCAAAGGAAATGATGGCCAGAATGTTGGCGACGAGGGCGCTGTCCTCCCACGTCGGGTAAATTTCGCTCGAGGCGACGTTTTTGACATAGTCCGCGAACGAAACCGTCACATTCGCGGCCGAGGCGGTCGGCGGCCCCAGATGCACGGTGATCTGCGCCGGAATGTAGGGAGTGACCGTTACCATGGCCGCCACCTACAGCGCCTGCGGCGAGATCGGGAAGACCTCGGTCAGGTTGTAATACTCCGGATACTGCGGGTAGGGGATCATGGCCAGCTCCTGAATGGCCCGCACCCCGGCGAAGATCTGGATGCCCTCCACGAGGATCTGCTCGTAGCCGGGGCACTCCGCCGACAGGTCCACCTGCGTGAACGGCTGCCCCGTTCCCGGGGCCTGACTGCCCGCTCGCTCGGGCGCTTCGATGACGATGGGGCCGATCATGCCGCTTTCATCCGTGATGCGCAGGGCAAGCAGCTTCATGCTGCCCTCCGGCGTGCGCTCCGTGATGCGGATGGCTACGCCGGGCAGCGGGAGCTGCGCGTTGGAAGCAAAGGCTCGCGCCTGCAGGGTTCCGCTTGCTGCCATAAGGTACCTCCTGAATCGGGTTTGGGCAGCCCTTGCGTACTGCCCTGAGATAGTCTATGCGCAGGTGCTCCCGCCTGCGCCAAAATTTGTGCTTGACAGCGTAACAATGTTATGCTATTATGATATCGTAACAATGTTACGGAAGGAAGATGCGAATGGAAGACCTCATTTCCAAGCGCGAGCTGCTGGAGCGCTACGGCGTGTCCTATGGCGCGCTCTATCGCTGGAAGCGCATGGGCCTCATCCCGGAGGACTGGTTCCTGCGCCGGGCGACGCCGACCGGGCAGGAGACGTTTTTTCACCGGGCGCAGATCTGCCCGCGCGTGGAGCAGATCCTGCAGCGCGGCGAGACCTCGCTCGAGGAGCTGGCCGAAAAGCTCCGGGAGCCGGAGCGGCATGCGCCGGAAAACTGGCTCATCGTGACGGACCGCTTTACCAGCCGCCGCTTCCGGCTGGAGGAACTGAAAAGCATTACATTGATCGTGGACGGGCAGGCGCAGGAGCTCCTGCCAAAGCAGAAGGGAGTTCATCAGAAATGAAACAGAATTTGAATTGTTCCGGTTCGACCCGCGTTGACGGCGGGGAATACGGCGAGGTGCGCGTAAGCGCCAGCCTGCGCGTGGACGGCGACCTGCGGTGCGACACCCTGCAGTGCTCCGGCTCCGCAAAGATCGAGGGCGCGCTTTCCTGCGCCGGTGAGGTCCGCTGCAGCGGCTCGGTGAAGGTCGCGGGCGAGGCTGCCATGCAGGAGGGCCGCTTTTCCGGCAGCGTGAAGGCACAGTCGCTGCACTGCACGGGAACGCTGCAGTGCTCCGGCTCGGCAAAGACCGAGGGCGGCATGCAGCTTGGCAAGGCCCGCTTCAGCGGCAGCTGCGCCGCAGAGGGCGACATCCATGCCGAGGAGCTTGAGATCGCGGGCTCGCTGCGCGCCCCGGCTGTGGAGGCCGAGCGCTTCCATGCCTCCGGCGTGTTCCGGATCAACGGCCTGCTCAATGCCGGAGAGATCACCCTGTCCCGCGGCGGCCTGTATCAGGCGGGCGATATCGGCTGCACGACGCTCCGCGTGGTACAGGACGCCCATGTGATCTCGCTCGGCCGCCGCAAGCGCGCACTGGAGGCGCAGTCCATCGAGGGCGACACGCTCGAGCTGCTCGATACGCAGGCGGCCGTCGTCCGCGGGCGCTTTGTCCGCGTCGGCGCGGGCTGCGTGATCGATCGCGTGGAGTATTCCGAGGACCTGACGGTCGAGGACGGCGGTATCGTAAAAGAACCGGTCCGCTGCTGATTGACACGGCGTGCTCCGCATGATAGAATGCCGGAAAAGGAGGAAATGCTTATGCTGAAATTTCCCAGGGATCTATATTCGGATGTCCGTGTGGAGGACGTGGCGGAAACGACGCTCGTACTCGAGGACGGCGAGCTGAAGCAGTGCACCGAGAGCCGCCGCCGCGGCGCATTTGTGCGCGTCTATGACGGAAAGCGCTGGTATAACAGCGCCACAACGGAGCCGGACCGCCTGCAGCAGGAGCTTGACGCGCTGGCTGCCATGGCAGAGCCGAACCCGGCCATCGGCGACGACCCCGTTGTGCGCCGCTTTGAGGTAAACCGTGACTGTGTGCTGCGCTGGCAGGCAGGCGACCTGCGGAACGTGCCGCTGGATCAGAAGCTGGCGCTGCTGCGAACCTATCAGCCCCTGCTGGAGCGCAGCGGGCTTGCTGCCACCCGTGCGCGTTATCTTGACGTGCATGTGGATAAGACGTTCCGCTCCTCGCTCGGCGCGGATATCCGGCAGGACTATCAGCACTGCGGCATCGCGCTGGGCTATACCGTCACGGGCGCGAACGCCCCGTTCACGAATGGCCGGCAGCGCTATGCATCGGATTTCGCGGGCCTGCAGGGCTGCCAGGAGGGCCTGCGCGCGGCCATTGCGGAGGACGTGAACTATGCCATGCACGCCGTCCCCGTGGAGCCGGGGGAATATACCTGCGTGCTCTCGCCGACGGTCGCCGGTGTGTTTGCCCATGAGAGCTTCGGCCACAAGAGCGAGTCGGACTTTATGCTCGGCTCCGAGACGATGCGCCGGGAGTGGGAGCTGGGCAAGCAGGTCGGCTGGGAGGGCCTGAGCATTCTGGACTCCGGCGTGCCGAACGGCTCCGGCTACTGCCCCTATGACGACGAGGGCACGCGCGCGCGCGACACCTATCTGGTGAAAAACGGCGTGCTGACCGGCCGCCTGCATTCCGCAGCGACGGCTGCTGCGCTGGACGAGGCGGTTACGGGCAATGCCCGCGCCATCAGCTTCGAGTTCGAGCCGATCGTGCGCATGACCTCCACCTGGATCGCGGGCGGCACGGATACGTTTGAGAGCCTGCTGCGCGGGGCCGAGGGCGGCCTGTATATCCCGGACTTCTTCCACGGCTCCGGCATGTCGACATTTACGATCGCTCCGGCGCGCGCTTACCGCATCCGCGGCGGAAAACCGGCAGAGCCGGTGCTGGTCAGCGTGATCTCCGGCAATGTGATGCAGACGCTGCATCAGATCGACGGCGCGACGGCCGAGACGGAGCTGCGCAGCCTGTTCACGGGCGGCTGCGGCAAAATGGAGCAGTGGCCGCTGCGCGTTGCGTTCGGCGGGCCGTACCTGCGGGTGCGCGGCCTGAAGGTGCAGTAAGGAGGAGACGGAGATGCAAAAGGAGCTTTATCAGATCGAGAGAAGCGAGGTTTCTCTGAATATTTCCGAGGGCGCCGTGACGGAGGTGCGCCGCAAGCACATCGTCCGCAGCGGCTGCCGCGTGTATGACGGCGGAAAGCTCGGCATCAGCGGCGTGTTTGGCGAGCCGGACGAGGCAACATGGCAGGCCGCGCAGCGCGCGCTCACTGCCGGCCTTTCCCACCCGGAGCCGCTTGGCGCTCTGGTCCGCAGCCGCGAGACCGGCGTTATGCCGGAGGAGCGTGAGCTGCTGGAGCAGTCCGAGGCTCTGCTGGCACATCTGCGTGAGGAATGCCCCGGCTTTGTGTTTTCCAATAAGATCGTGGCGCTTTCCGAGCGGGTGCGGCTGGAAAATGACCTCGGCCGCAGGCTCGACGACAGGCAGAGCGGTTCGTTCCTGAATCTGGTCGTGAAGGACGAGGCATCGCCGAACGTATTTGACACCGGCATCGGCTGGACGAGCCGCGGCAATGCGGCCATCGACGGGCTGGAGGCCGCGCGCCGTTCCCTGCGTGCCTACCGCAACGAGGTGCCTATGCCGAAGGAAAAGCTCCCCGTCCTGTTTGCGGGCAGCTTCCTGAGCGAAAAGCTCGAGGGCCTGCTCGACGTGCAGAAGCTGGAGAGCGGTGCGTCGCTGTTCAGCGGCAAAATGGGGGAGAAGCTCTTCTCCGGCGCGCTGACGCTGCAGGTCGACCGGCGTCCTGAGAGCTGGCTGCCGTTCTTTGATGCGGAGGGCTCCGTGCTCGAGGGCGACACACTGCCGCTCATCGAAAACGGCGTGCTTGTGCGCGGCGCAGCGGATCGTGCACAGGCTGCGCGCTATGGCTGCATGGCGACTGCCGCGGCGGGCGGCGC
>ENA-ORUB01002381-ORUB01002381.1-human-gut-metagenome-genome-assembly--contig:-NODE-2381-length-17851-cov-13.332547_pt1 | contig 17851 bp, 12 predicted proteins | sample MGYA00241918_ERZ509200 | MGnify/ENA primary metagenome ERZ509200 (study PRJEB26280, sample SAMEA2338853) | human gut metagenome | biome: human gut; feature: human-associated habitat; material: faeces... | reverse complement strand
ACAAAATTTCAAAAAAGGTTTCATTAAAAGAGCAAGTGATCGACTTCCCTCCACAACCCGTGATCACAAGAGATAACGTTACGATGCAGATTGACACGGTTGTGTATTTTGAAATTACCGATCCAAAGCTTTATACTTACGGTGTAGAAAGACCGCTCAGCGCTATTGAAAATCTTACTGCAACAACATTGCGTAATATCATCGGTGATCTTGAGCTTGATAACACACTCACATCCCGTGATACAATCAACGGTAAAATCAGAGTGATTCTTGACGAGGCAACCGACGCATGGGGCATTAAGGTAATCCGTGTCGAGCTTAAAAACATTCTTCCGCCCCGTGAAATTCAGGATGCGATGGAAAAGCAGATGAAGGCAGAGCGTGAGCGCCGTGCAAGAATTCTTGATGCAGAGGGTGAAAAACGCAGTCAGATTCTCGTTGCAGAGGGTATGAAGGAATCTGCAATTCTTAAAGCCGATGCTGTTAAGGAACAGAAAATCCGTGAGGCACAGGGTGAAGCTGAGGCTATTCTCACAGTTCAGAAAGCTAATGCCGACGCACTTAAAATGCTCAATGAGGCTTCTCCTACCGATAGAATTATTCAGCTTAAATCGCTTGAGGCATTCGGTAAAGCCGCTGACGGCAAGGCTACAAAGATTATCATTCCGTCAGATATTCAGGGACTTGCGGGCAATGTTACCGCAATTAAAGAACTCTGGAAAGATGATGTGACAAAGGCATAAAGAATGTGAAATTTACGGCAATTTTTCGGGCACAGAATTCTGTGTCCGATTTGTTGCATAAAATTGTGGGGGATAGGAAATGCAATTTTTACTCGACCTGTTGTGGTACTTCGTAATTTTCTCGTTTTTTGGCTGGGTGGCGAGCAGTTTTCGTTCGCTTCTTCTTGAGAAAAAATTCAGTAACAACGGTTTTCTGACATCACCGTTTTGCCCTATGTATGGATTTTCGGCGGTTATTTGTTATACGGCACTAAAACCGTTTGAAAACAGCAAGCTGATTTTATTCATCGGTTCAACTCTGATATTATCTGCACTTATGGTTGTGGTCGGTGTGCTTGTAGAAAAAACTCTCAAATTCAAGCCATGGGATTTTTCTTCCTCAAAATTCAGCATAGGCAATTATATAACTTTTCCTTATGCACTTTTTCTCGGATTGCTCGGTATGCTGCTTGTCGGATTGATAATTCCGGTGCTTCGCACAGCCGTTGAAGCAATTCCTTTCTGGGTAAGTCTTATTCTTGTTCTTTGCTTCTGCGGAATTATTGTAATTGATTATGTTTTTTCAATGATAACAACAATTCGTTTGCTCAGAAGAATTGCAAAGCTTAAAAATTCTTCCGAGCTTATGGATAAAGGCGCAACAGAGGTTGAAATTCAGGAACTTGAAGAAAACTATAACCGACTTTTTACAGAGAATATTTTAAGAAAAAGACTTGCACACGCTTATCCCGATCTCACTCATATGGCTTATGTAAAGCAGATTAATGCTAAAATTGAGGAGATTAAGCAGGATAATATGAAAGAATATACACAAACCTTCGAAAGCAAAGAGGACAAGCCGTTTGCATACGGATTCTGTTTTACGAAGCTTTTTTATCTGTTTGTGATCGGTTCTTTCATCGGCACGATTCTTGAAACAATATGGGCGTTCTGCGTTGACGGACATTTTGAAATGCGTGTCGGTATGGTTTACGGTCCGTTTATTCCTGTTTACGGCGGCGGTGCGTGTTTTCTGACAGCCGCTTTGTATAAGCTTTACAAGCTTAATGATACGCTTGTTTTTGTGATAAGTGCTTTTGTCGGAGCAGGTTTTGAGTATTTCTGTTCGTGGTTGCAGGAGCAGATGTTCGGCACGGTTTCATGGGACTACAGTGACACTCCGTTTAACCTTGACGGCAGAACCAATCTTATGTATGCTCTTATCTGGGGATTCCTCGGTCTTGTCTGGGTGCGTTATCTGTATCCGTGGACAGCAAAGCTTATTGAAAAAATCCCTAAAAGAGCAGGTGCAATTATTACAACATTTCTGATTGTATTCATGGCATTCAACGGCTTTATGTCCGTAACAGCTACGGCAAGATGGACTCAGAGAACAGAGGGAGTACCTGCGTCAAACAGCTTTGAAGAATATCTCGATGAAAAATTCGATAATGAAAAGATGGAATTTCTTTTTCCGGGTATGAAAAAGGCTGCAGAGGCGGGAGTTACAACCGAGGGCGTAATTTCCAATGAAAGACCGTATCTTGATGCTACAGATCCCGATAACGGCATGAAAATCGAACAGGGAAAAGATATTTCCGAGATTAATTAATATCATGAAGTGGCTATGCTTTGCACAGTCACTTTTTGCTTTTTGGCGGTATTTTAAAAATAATTTCGCCTGACTATTGAATTTTAACCGATTTTTTTATATAATTAATTAGTAATGCTTTATTTATGTCGATTCAAAGCATAAATTGGCATATTTGTCCTGACTTTGTCTGCCCACGGCACGGTTTTTGCGGCAATTTATCAAGTGGGCGGAAAGGCTATGAGTAATTATGAAAAAGGTTGCAATTATTATGGGCTCCGACAGTGATTTTCCCGTAGTATCAAAGGCTGTCAGTAAACTCAAAGAATTTGGCGTAGAGTATGAGGTTCATGTAATGAGCGCACACCGTACTCCCGATGCGGCAATTAAGTTTTCGGCAGAGGCTAAAAAGAACGGTTTTGGCGTAATCATTGCCGCAGCAGGTATGGCGGCACATCTCGCAGGTGTTCTTGCGGCAAAAACAACCCTTCCTGTGATAGGAATCCCATGCAAGTCGGCTCAGTTTGACGGTATGGATGCTCTTCTCGCAACAGTTATGATGCCTACAGGAATTCCGGTTGCAACAGTAGCAGTTGACGGTGCGGCTAACGCTGCAATTCTTGCCGTTGAAATGCTCGCACTTTCCGACGATTCTCTTACAGAGAAGCTTGAAAATATGAAAGCTGATATGGAAAAAGGCGTTGCCGAAAAAGATAGGGCAATGCAGGCTAAGGTGGCAGAGCTTTGATTAAGAACTATGTAGATATTGACACAAAACTTGACAAAGTAAATGACGAGTGCGGTGTGTTCGGTATTTACCGTAATGATGACGATATCGATGTTGTTGCCGCCGCAAATGACGCACTCTACAGCCTTCAGCACAGGGGACAGCAGAGTGCAGGTATCACCGTGAATAAAGACGGTGAATTTACAACTGTCAAGGAACTCGGTATGGTGTCCGAGATTTTTACGCCCAAAGCACTTGAAAAACTTCCAAACGGTAAGATTGCAGTCGGTCATGTCCGTTATACTTCATCGGAATCACTCGACCGTGCATCTAACCAGCCGCTTGTTATGCGATATATTCAGGGTTCAATCGGTATTGCAAGCAACGGCTCAATTACAAACTTCAATGAAATAAGACAGGAGCTTGAAACAGGCGGCGCTGTTTTTCAGTCCAATTCTAATGCTGAAATTATGGCTTATGTTATTGCAACCGAAAGATGTGTAACAGACACGCTTGAAGATGCTGTTCTTTCTTCAATGAGAAAGCTCAAGGGCGCTTACTCAACTGTAATTTGCGCACCGAGCCGTCTTATCGGCTTTCGTGATATGCACGGATTTCGTCCGCTCTGTATCGGCAAACTCAAAAACAGCTGGATTTTCACTTCCGAAAGCTGTGTTATCGACAGTCTCGGCGGTGAATTTGTCCGTGATGTTGAGCCGGGCGAAATGGTAGTAGTTGACGAAGAAGGCTTTCACAGCTACAAATTAAAGCTTTTGCCCGATAAAACATCTTTCTGCCTTTTTGAATATGTCTATATCGCAAGACCGGACAGCGTAATCAATGGTGTCTGCGTACATAATGCAAGATTCAAAGCCGGTGAACTTCTTTATGACGAGTTCCCAATTGATGCAGATATGGTGTGCGGTGTTCCCGATTCGGGACTTATTGCCGCACAGGGTTATGCAAAGGCTTCGGGTATCCCGTTCAGCACAGGTTTTGTCAAAAATAAATATATCGGCAGAACAGTAGGCTCGGGTAAAGATAAAAAGAAAAGACTTCTCAGAACAAGACTTACTGCTTTGAAGGCTAATGTTAAAGGCAAGAGAGTTGTTATTATTGATGACTCAATCGTCAGAGGTGAAACCTCAAAGCATATTGTTCGTCTTATGCGTGAGGCAGGAGCTGCCGAGGTGCATATGCTCATCAGCTCACCTCCGTTTGTATGTCCGTGCTACTTTGGTGTGGACATTCACGATAAAGAAAGTCTTATTGCAAACAAGTTGACAACAAGTGAAATCTGTGAATATATCGGTGCAGATTCACTTGGTTATCTCAGTATAAACAGTCTCAGAAAAATTGCTGAGGGTGCAAATATAGAATTCTGTGACGGTTGTTTCACGGGCAGCTATGACGCTGAAATTCCGAGAACAATCTTTGTAGATAAATACGCTAAAAAAATTAACAGAAAGTGACGGAGTGATTACAATGAACAACAGCTTTTCCGAAAGCTACAAAGCGGCAGGTGTTGATGTAACAGCAGGCTATAAGTCTGTAGAGCTTATGAAAAAGCATGTGGCACGCACAAAAATTGACGGTGTTATTTCAGGCATCGGCGGTTTCGGCGGACTTTTTGCCCCTGATTTCAAAGATATGGAAGAGCCTGTACTTGTCAGCGGTACTGACGGTGTAGGTACAAAAATCAAGCTTGCTTTTCTTCTTGACAAGCATGACACAATCGGTATTGACGCAGTTGCAATGTGCGTAAACGATGTAATTTGCTGTGGAGCAAAACCTCTTTTCTTCCTCGATTATATCGCAATCGGTAAGAACTATCCCGAAAAGGTAGCTGAAATTGTATCAGGCATTGCAGAAGGCTGTGTTCAGTCCGGTTGTGCTCTTATCGGCGGTGAAACTGCAGAGCATCCGGGTCTTATGCCTGTTGATGAATATGATGTTGCAGGTTTCAGCGTTGGTATTGCAGACAAGCCAAAGATGATTGACGGTTCAAAGCTTTGTGAGGGTGATGTACTTTTAGGACTCCGTTCTTCGGGTGTTCACTCAAACGGTTTTTCGCTTGTCAGAAAAATCTTTGATATCAACGAGGAAACAATCAATGCCGAGTATCCTGAGCTTGACAAAACTCTCGGTGAAACATTGCTCACTCCAACAAAAATTTATGTAAAACCTCTTCTCGCTCTTATGGAAAAGGTCGATGTAAAGGCTGTTTCACACATCACGGGCGGCGGTTTCTATGAAAACATTCCCCGTATGCTTACAGATGGTCTTTCAGCCAAAATCAAAAAGGACAATATTCCTGTTCTTCCTATTTTCAAGCTTATGCAGAGAGTGGGTAATATCCCCGAGCACGATATGTTCAACACATTCAATATGGGTGTAGGTATGATAATTGCCGTTGCCAAGGAAGATGCAGACAAGGCTCTTGAGGTTCTTGCGGCTAATGGTGAAGACGCTGTTGTACTCGGTGAAGTAATCAGCGGTAATGACGGAGTAGTGTTTGAATAATGAAAAATATTGCAGTTCTTGTGTCGGGCGGCGGCACAAATCTTCAGGCACTTATTGACGCTCAGAACAGGGGAGAGATTAAAAACGGAAAAATCTCTCTTGTTGTGTCCTCAAATCCAAACGCTTATGCACTTGAAAGAGCAAAAAACAATTCGATTGCAACTGAGGTTATCAGGAGAAAAGACTATGCCGAATTTGATGAGTATGATTCTGCTGTAACCGAGCTTTTGAAATCCAAGGATGTTGACCTTGTTGTTCTTGCGGGATTTATGACTATTCTCGGGAAGCAGTTTATTTCTGCTTTTGAAAATAGAATAATCAATATCCATCCGTCGCTTATTCCGTCATTCTGCGGCGAGGGCTATTACGGACTCAGAGTTCATGAGGAGGCTCTTAACAGAGGCGTCAAGGTAACTGGTGCTACCGCACATTTTGTAAACGAAGTGTGCGACGGCGGTCCCATTATTATTCAGAAAGCCGTTGAAATTCAGAACGGCGACACACCCGAAATTCTTCAGAAAAGAGTTATGGAACAGGCTGAATGGAAGATTCTTCCAAGGGCGGTTTCGCTTTTCTGCGAAGATAAAATTATAGTAAAAGACAATAAAACCGAAATTCTTGACTAACGGAGGAAAAATATGAAACCTGTATCACTTTACAATGACATTGCTTCAACTTCATATCCGGGCAGAGGCATTGTAATCGGCAAAAGTGCAGACGGCTCAAAGGCTGTTATTGCATACTTCATTATGGGCAGAAGCGAAAACAGCAGAAACAGAGTGTTTGCAGAAACCGAGGACGGCATCAAAACTCAGGCTTTTGATCCGTCAAAGCTTGTTGATCCGTCACTTATCATCTATTCTCCCGTAAGAGTTCTCGGCAACAAAACTATCGTTACTAACGGTGACCAGACAGATACTGTTTATGACCTTATGAATGGAGGTCAGACATTTGAACAGTCACTCACAACAAGAGAGTTTGAGCCTGACGATCCTAACTACACTCCACGAATTTCTGGTATCGTTGAGTGTGAAAACGGCAAGATGAACTATGCAATGTCAATTCTCAAAAGTGCAGACGGCAATCCCGATTGTTGCGAAAGATACACATTTACATATGATAAGCCGATAAACGGTCTTGGCAGATTCATTCACACATATATGAGTGACGGCAATCCGCTTCCGAGCTTTGAGGGTGAACCTACACTCGTAGAAATCGGTAACGATGATATTGACACATTTGCCGAGAAAATCTGGAATTCTCTCAATGAGGATAACAAGGTTTCACTTTTTGTACGCTATATTGACATTGCTTCAAATAAGGCGGAGTCAAGAATTATCAATAAAAACAAGTAATTTATTTTTCGGAAAGGATGAATCCAATGAACGAACTTGCTTTAAAATACGGCTGTAACCCGAATCAGAAGCCTTCAAGAATTTTCATGCAGGACGGCAAAGATCTTCCTGTTGAGGTTCTCAACGGCAAACCCGGTTATATCAACTTTCTTGATGCATTTAACTCATGGCAGCTCGTAAAGGAACTCAAAGCGGCAACAGGTCTTCCTGCAGCTGCGTCATTCAAGCATGTAAGTCCTGCCGGTGCGGCAGTTGCAACAGAGCTTTCTGATACACTCAAGAAAATCTACTTTGTAGATGACCTTGAACTTTCTCCGATTGCAAGCGCATATGCAATGGCAAGAGGTGCAGACAGAATGTCGTCATACGGTGACTGGGTGGCTCTTTCCGATACTTGCGATGTTCAGACTGCAATCCTCCTCAAGAGAGAGGTTTCTGACGGTATTATTGCTCCTGACTATACTCCCGAGGCTCTTGAAGTCCTCAAGTCAAAAAAGAAAGGCAACTATAATGTCGTAAAAATCGACCCGAACTATGTTCCTGCTCCTATTGAACATAAGGATGTTTTCGGCATTACATTTGAACAGGGCAGAAATGAACTCAAAATTGACGAAGAAATGCTCCTTCAGAACATTGTAACAGATAATAAGAATTTTACAGAGGAAGCTAAGCGTGACCTTCTTGTTGCTCTTATTACTCTTAAATATACTCAGTCTAATTCTGTTTGCTACGCAAAGGGCGGTCAGGCAATCGGTGTAGGCGCGGGTCAGCAGTCAAGAATTCACTGCACAAGACTTGCAGGCAATAAGGCTGATATCTGGTATCTCAGACAGCATCCGAAGGTTATGAACCTTCCGTTTGTTGACAACATCCGCCGTCCTGACAGAGATAACACTATTGATGTTTACATCTCTGATGATTATGAGGATGTGCTTGCTGACGGTATATGGCAGCAGTTCTTCAAAACTAAGCCCGAACCTCTTACAAAGGAAGAGAAAAAGGCTTGGCTTGCAACATTTGACGGTGTTTCACTCGGTTCTGACGCATTCTTCCCATTCGGTGACAACATTGAAAGAGCAAAGCGTTCAGGTGTTAAATTTGTTGCACAGCCTGGCGGTTCAATTCGTGATGATAATGTTATTGAAACTTGCAATAAGTACAATATGACAATGTCATTTACTGGTATTCGTCTTTTCCATCACTGATAGAGGTGCGGTTATGAAAATTTTAATGATTGGTTCGGGCGGCAGAGAGCACGCTTTAATTAAAAAGCTTCTTGAAAGTCCTAAATGCACAAAGCTTTATTGCGCTCCCGGCAACGGCGGTATTTCAAGAGATGCCGAGCTTGTTAATATCGGAGTTATGGATAAAGAAAATATGGTTAAGTTTGCAAAGGACAATGCGATTGACCTCGTTTTTGTAGCTCCTGATGATCCGCTTGCTGACGGTATGGTTGACGCTATGCAGGAGGCTGGAATCAGAGCATTCGGTCCTAATGCAAATGCCGCTATTATTGAGGCGTCAAAGGTTTTCTCAAAAAATCTCATGAAGAAATACGGCATACCTACTGCAAAGTATGAAGTATTCAATGACGCTCAGAAAGCAATTGACTATATAAAGAACGAAAATACCGCTCCCGTTGTTGTAAAGGCTGACGGTCTTGCACTCGGCAAGGGCGTAATTATTGCTCAATCTGTTGATGAGGCAATTGAAGCAGTCAAAGAAATTATGGAGGACAAGAAGTTTGGCGACTCAGGTAACAACATCGTTATCGAAGAGTTTCTTACAGGTCCCGAGGTTTCTGTTCTTGCATTTACAGACGGCAAGTGCGTAAAACCTATGGTCAGCTCAAAAGACCACAAGCGTGCTTTTGATAATGACGAAGGTCTTAACACAGGTGGCATGGGCACAATCAGCCCGAACCCATATTATACAGATGAGATTGCCAAGGAATGTATGGATACAATCTTTATCCCTACAATTGAGGCGATGAATAAAGAGGGCAGACCTTTTAAGGGTTGTCTGTACTTTGGACTTATGATTACACCGAACGGTCCAAAGGTTATTGAATACAATGCCCGTTTCGGCGATCCTGAGGCTCAGGTTGTTCTTCCAAGACTTAAAACTGACCTTGTAGATATCTGCGAGGCTGTTATTGACGAAAAGCTTTCCGACCTTGACATTGAATGGGACAACGGTGCTGCGGCTTGTGTTGTTATGGCAAGCGGCGGATATCCTGTTTCATATAAAAAGGGTATAGAGATGTTCGGTCTTAATGATAACGGCGGTGTCGATGGTGCAATCGTTTATCATGCCGGCACTAAGTACGAAAACGGAAAGTTCTATACAAACGGCGGTCGAGTTCTCGGTGTTACTGCGACAGCAGATACACTTGATGAGGCACTTGAAAAGGCATATGCAGCAGTAGAAAAAATTTCCTTTGAAGGCGCTCATTACAGACACGATATCGGCAAAACTAAATAATATATTAAGAGCCACTCATTACGAGCGGCTCTTTTTTCAGCCTGCATTTTTAATCTGCAGTCTTAATTTGTCAGAAATCATGGCAATGAATTCGCTGTTTGTGGGCTTACCTCTGTCGTTGTGAATTGTATATCCGAAATATGAGTTCAGAACATCAATGTCACCTCGATCCCATGCAACCTCAATTGCGTGTCTTATAGCTCTTTCAACCCGTGAAGAAGTTGTTTCGTACTTTTTGGCAACCGACGGATAGAGCTGTTTTGTCACGGCATTGATAATTTCAGGATGCTCAACAGACATAATGATTGAATCACGCAGATAGTGATAGCCTTTGATGTGAGCCGGAACTCCTATTTCATGGAGAATATCGGTCACTTTCATTTCAATTCCGAAAGCGTCGATAACTCTGCCTTTGCCAAAATTGTTTTTCTTGCTCAAATCCGACAAATCGCTGATAATGGTGCTTAATTCGGAAATGTTATACGGCTTCAACACAAAATACGATGCGCCCGAATTCATAATTTCACGCTCAAGAACAGTGCTGTGGAATGACGAATACACCATAAACACAGGCACTTTCGTGCTTTCTCGTGTAATGCTTCTCATAACACCGATTGCGTCAAGCCTTGTCATAAATGAATCCATCAGTACAACATCAGGGCTTTCTCTTTTAATTTTATCGCACAATTCTTCTCCGTCTTTTGCGCAGAAAATAACGGAAATATTCTTACTCTGTAAGATATTAAGATTTTCCTGCGTAAATTCAGAAGCGTCATCGGTTACGATTAGTTTTATTTTGTTGTTCATTGTGATTTCCCCCAGTAATTTTTGTTGTACTAATATTACCACAAAATGGTAAAGTTGGCAATACCTTCCATAAAACTTTTTTAAAAAATTGAGAAAAAAGTTTTATATTTTGCGTTAGTAAATCAAAAATGAACAAACCATCATATATTTAGTGTTGATTATTGTAGCGATTTGCCATATATTGTGCAAACACACCGTAACCCTCTTTTGGATTATTCAGAAAAACATGGGTAACAGCGCCAATAATTTTGCCGTTTTGAACTATCGGACTGCCACTCATACCCTGTACAATACCACCGCAATTTTCGAGCAATCTACTGTCGGTTATTTTTATGACAAAATTTTCATTTGATGTCATATCACGGTTGCATATTCTTTTGATTTCAATATCATATTCCTGCGGTGTATCTCCGACAGGCGTTGTTACCATAACAGCCTTTCCTGTTTTTACCTCATCGTCATTTGCAATCAGATATTTCTTGTTTCTTTTATAATTTTCACTCGTTAAATCTCCGAAAATTCCTAAAGGGGAGTTTACGCTCAAATTACCAAACTTTACATCGGTAAAATATCCGCAGAAACTGCCGGCTTTACCGCAGACGCTTTTTTCAATGCCGCTGATTTCAGCCCGAACCGCTTCTCCTGATTTTAACGGTAACAAAGCAGCCGTGTCACAGTCGCATATTCCATGACCGAGTGCGGCAAAATAATTATTGCTGTCATCATAATAGGTCATAGTTCCGATGCCTGCACAGCTGTCACGAACCCACGCAGCGAGGAGATATACTCCCACGGTATTTTTAATCGGCAAAACGGTTTTGTTTTCGGTTTTGCCGTTTCTATCAATTTCAACAGTAATTTCATTGCCGTTTGATTTTTCAATTTCAGACTTTAATTCTTCATTTGTGCTGATTTTTGTATTATTTACTTTCTTTATAATATCGTTTACTTTAAGTCCGCCGTCTTTTGCGGGGCAAACATATTTTTCACCGTCGTAGTAGCTTTCAAGCTTGATTATCATTGCTCCGTTAGCATAAAATTTAACTCCGAAAGCCTCACCGCCAATGTAAACCTCATTTTTATCATCAGCGGCATAAGGCGAAAAAGTCGAAACAGTAAATAATAATGTGAAAATCAGGGCAACTGATATAATTTCTTTAAATTTTCGCAAAAAATTCACCTTCTTTCCGTTGCCTTTATTATGATTTGCATTTATAATATAGATTAGTGCGTTGATGAAAATATTAAAAATGTTACTGGCAGAGGATTTTCTGAAAAGGCGATAAACAGCCGTGCATTGTAAATTATTTTCTGAAATTATATCATTTTCTTATTATGAGGTATATATGGAAAACATAAATTCTAACCTTGTCGGTCTTACCGATTCCGAAGTTCAAAAGCGTATAGATGAAGGAAAGGTAAATATTTCAACTAATATTAAAACCAAATCAATCAAAAGAATATTTTGTGATAACATTTTTACGCTTTTCAATCTTATAAATGTAATTTTGCTTGCGGCATTGATTTTTGTGGGTTCACACAAGAATATGCTTTTTATCGGTGTTGTTATCGCAAATATAATTATAGGTATAGTTCAGGAAATTCGTTCCAAAATAAGCGTTGACAAGCTGACTATTTTGTCTGAGAAAAAAATCAATGTTCTCAGAAACGGTAAAATTACAGAAATAAGTAAAGATGAGATTGTTCTTGATGATATTCTTGTGCTTTCAAGAGGAAGCCAGATTCCTGCCGACTGCATTGTATGCGACGGCAACTGCAGAGTCAACGAAAGTTTGCTTACAGGCGAATCAAATCTCATTGAAAAAAATGTCGGAGATGAACTGCTCTCGGGCAGTTTTATTGCGGCAGGAAAATGCTATGCTCAGGCTGTAAAGGTCGGAGCCGATTGCTATGCCGCTAAGATAAATAACGAAGCCAAATATATTAAAAAAGTAAATTCTCAGATTATGGAGTCATTCAATTTCATTATCAAAATCTGTACATTTGTACTTTTCCCGATTGGCATTGCATTTTTTATTCGACAATTTACCCTGCCCGATGCAACATTGCAGTCTGCTGTAATCAGCACTGTTGCGTCGCTTGTTGGTATGATTCCAAAGGGAATGATTCTTCTTACAAGTTCTGTTCTTGCAGTATCAATTATCAGGCTTTCATCTAAAAAGGTGCTTGTACAAGAAATGTATTGCATTGAAACACTTGCAAGAGTTGATGTGCTTTGTCTTGATAAAACGGGAACGCTTACAACAGACGAAATGACGGTAACAGGTGTTATTCCGTTTGGGGCTGATGAAAATAAAATCAAGAAAGCACTTTCTTCAATTGTAAAAGCGTCTGATGAACTGAATGCAACTTTGTATGCACTGCGTGACTATTCGGATTCCGTTTCACCGTATGAGTGCAGTAAATTCTGCGATTTTTCCTCCGAAACAAAATGGTCGGGAGGTACATTTGAAAACGGCAAGACCTACATAGTCGGTGCGACTGAATGTATTTTAAAAAGCAGAGAAAAGTATTCCGAGGTGTATTCTGAGATTGAAAAGATAAATCAAACCGTCAGAATCCTTGTTCTTGCCGAAAGCGATAGTGAACCGGACAAAGACTCATTGCCTGATGATTTAAAACCGCTTGCACTCATTCTTATCAAGGATAAACTTCGTGATAATGTAAATGAAACGGTAAAATATTTTAAGGAACAGGGTGTCACCTTAAAGGTAATTTCAGGCGACAGCGTTAAAACTGTTAAAAATATTGCAATTGATACAGGGATCGAGGGTGCAGAAAATGCAATCGATATGTCAACCGTAACAACAGATAAAGAGCTTGAAGATGCGGCAGAGCGTTGTAATGTGTTTGGCAGAGTAACTCCGGCTCAAAAGAAAAAGCTTGTGGTTGCCCTTAAAAAGCACGGACATTCGGTTGCTATGACAGGTGACGGCGTAAATGATGTTCTCGCACTCAAAGAGGCGGATTGCTCCGTAGCTATGGCGTCAGGCAGTGATGCCGCACGAAATGTGTCACAGCTTGTACTTGTCAATAATGACTTTGGCGCAATGCCAAGCGTTGTGGCAGAGGGCAGACGAACAATCAATAACCTTGAACGAAGCTCTGCACTCTATCTTGTTAAGACGATTTATTCGGTTATACTCTCAATTTTCTTCATATTCTTCCGCACAGGATATCCCTTTGAACCGATACAGCTTACGCTTGTCGGTGCATTAACGGTTGGACTGCCATCATTTGTTCTCGCACTTCAACCGAATAAAGATATAGTAAAAGGTAATTTCACCGTAAATATAATAGCAAGATCACTCCCAACAGCTTTTTGTATTTCGGCAGATACAATATTACTCGCAATTTTAAAGTATATGACAGATATGCCACAGGCACAGTTTTCAACTCTCTGCGTATATCTTACTGCATTTTCATGTATGTTGCTTGTAATCAGATTATCAATCCCGTTCAATCCGCTCAGAGCCGTTATGGTCATCGGATGTTCCGCAGGAATAATAATCGGTTCAATCTTCTTCGGCGGATTGTTCTCACTTGCACCGCTTACATTTGAAAACATCATATTGCTTGTGATTTTTGCTGTAGGTACATTTGTTGTATTTAATATATTCTACAATATAGCACAGCACTATATAGAAAAATTCAAAAAGGAAAGTCATCTTAAACTGACTGCAAAAAGAAATGCAAATAAAAATGCAAATAAACAAAAACGCTGAAAAATTAATCAGACAACTGAATAATCAAGGCTATGAGGCTTTTATAGTGGGCGGTTGTGTTCGTGATTATCTTCTCGGATTGACTCCGCATGATACAGATATTTGTACAAACGCTTTGCCCGAGCAGACAAAAAAATGCTTTGAGGCGTATCATACTTTTGATACAGGTATCAAACACGGCACAATTTCCGTTGTATGCGGCGGTGAAGTCTATGAAATCACAACCTACCGTATTGACGGTGATTATTCCGATAACCGTCATCCGGACAGCGTAAGCTTTACACGAAACATAAACGAAGATTTGCGACGCCGTGACTTTACGGTAAATGCAATGGCATATAACGCTGAATACGGTCTTGTCGATCCATACGGCGGTAAAAATGACCTTAAAGATAAAATTATCCGTTGTGTCGGAAATCCCGATACACGCTTTAACGAGGATGCTCTGCGAATCTTGCGGGCATTACGCTTTGCCTCTGTTTACGGATTTTCAATTGAAGAGAACACATCAAAGTCTATATTTAAAAATGCAGACTTGCTAAAAAACATTGCAACAGAGCGTGTGATTTCGGAATTTCTAAAGCTCATCTGCGGTAAGGATGCCGTAAAAATTCTTGACGCTTACCGAGAAACGATTGCTGTTATTATCCCTGAAATTACGGTTATGTTCAATTTCAATCAGAATAACATTCATCATTCGTATGATTTATGGCAACATACCCTGACTGCACTCGGTACAATTGAGCCGAATCCCATACTTCGTATGACAATGCTTCTGCATGACATCGGCAAGCCTTCTGTCAAAACTACTGATAACAGCGGTCAATCGCATTTTCAGGGACATCAGCTTGAAAGTAAAAAAATTGCAGACAGAATTCTGCACAGACTAAGATTACCGTCTGATTTTATTAACAAAACTCTTCTGCTTATTGAATATCATGATGTCCGTTTTAACGGCAGTAAAAAGCTTATGAAAAAGGTTATGAATGTACTCGGTACAGATCTTACAAAGCAGTTATTAGAGGTTGAATATGCCGATATATCTGCACAGTCTGAATATCAGCGAGAAGAAAAGCTCGGATATCTTAAAACGGCTAAAACACATCTTAATGAAATAATCAAAGATAACGAATGTTTTAAGCTGAGTCAGCTTGATATCAACGGTAAAGATGTTTTAAACCTTGGCGTAAAAGAGGGAAGAGATGTCGGAAATATTCTCGATTATCTGCTAATGCTTGTAGTAGATGCAAATGTTCCAAACAAAAAATCAATACTCATATCAAAAGCCAAAGAATATATTTACGGTAATCAAATAAATAAGTAATTGGCACCCTATAAAATTCTGTGTAAATAATAATCCTGCAAGCAATAAATCAGTTGTGGATTGCATTGCAATCAGACTGTTTTGTTTGCTCCGTGTTTGCGTTTATTCCTGTCCGCCCAATGTTATTGCACGCCTAAGCGTGAATAACATGAGTGGACAGGAAATTCTATTCTGAGAGGCAAATTAAACAGAAATTTACCTCTCAAACATTATTGAAAGCCGGTTCAATTTCAACACCTTACCGTCCAACGCTCGACAATCTTCTGTGACGCCAAATTCACTAAGTTTTCCAAAAATCACAAACTTTTACACAAAAAGTAATCCGAGACTCACTTTTTCTGTGAATCTCGGATTTTTTAGGCTGTTTTTTATACAGTGCCTTGCAATATATTATCCAAGCGTATCTATTAATTGTACAATATATTTCTGAATCTGTGTTGAGTCCATAATGTCTATAGTCCCATCACCGTTTACATCAGCAACTTCTTTTTGCTTATCGGTAAAATCTTCAAGCTGAACAATATACTTTTGAATGCAGGTTGCATCCAAAATAGTTATTTCACCATCACCGTTTACATCGCCTAAACTCAATGCATTGGGTTCCGCTACTATACTATCAATCGAAAAGCCATAGCATGAATTTGAAGAATTTGATGTCAATCTTATTCTAACAGTATCGCCGGTAACGGTAATGCATTGTGATGCAAGTGTGGTGCCGGTATATGTACCTATCAGGTTGTCTTTTCCGTCATAGATTTCGATATAATCATATCCATCTTCAACCTCTGTCTGTGATGAAAATGTAATGGAAACACTTTTGGCTCCCGGTTTATTTATTGTCCAAGATTCATCGCAATTATCCTCATACGGATGAGCCGATTCAAAACACTCTAATTCATTTTTTCCGCAACGGGAACATATACCGTTAATCAAATTATGTCCATAAGCAGGAATTTTCCCTGTTTTGGTGTAACCGTGGGGGCATTTGTATTCAATCACACCGTCAGTTGTACAATCAGCTTCTGTTCTTGAGGTTTCAAAATAATCATCACTTGATGTATTGTAATGAACATTAGCTGATGCTAAATAGTCGTTACCTGAACCAATCGATATATTGTTCCACTCCGTGTCGCTGTTTGAATAGAATACATCTGAAAGATTAGAGCAATCGCTAAATGCATCATCCCCAATGCTCGTAACACTGTTAGGGATATTTATGCTTGTTAGGCTTGAGCAACCATGAAATGTCCAATCACCAATCCTCGTTTCACCGTCGGGGATATTTATGCTTGTAAGGCTTGAACAATTGCGAAATGCACCGCCTCCAATGCTCGTAACACCATCGGGGATAGTTATGCTTGTAAGGCTTTCGCAAGAGGTAAATGCATAGTTGGATATTTTTGTCGCAGTTGTTAAATTTGCCTTAGTAACTAATTGATTATTTATATACAAATTCCTACTGTAGTATGTTGGATTTGACGATTCATCGCCAAAATCTATTTCTGTCCATTTATCTATTGTTCCCGTGTAATTTGTTTTTGTAAGGCTTGAACAACCGGAAAATGCATATTCTCCAATACTCGTTACACTATCTGGAATATTTATGCTTGTAAGGCTTGAGCAACGGCCAAATGCACTTTCTCCAATCCTCGTTACACTGTTAGGGATATTTATGCTTGTTAGGCTTGAGCAACGGTAAAATGCATATTCTTCAATGCTCGTAACACCGTCAGGGATATTTATGCTTGTTAGGCTTGAACAACCGTCAAATGCAAAGTCTCCAATGCTCGTAACACCGTCAGGGATATTTATGCTTGTAAGGCTTGAACAACCGGAAAATGCACCCCCTCCAATGCTCGTTACACTATCTGGAATATTTATGCTTGTTAGGCTTGAGCAACGGTAAAATGCATCCCTACCAATATTTGTGACACTGTTAGGGATATTTATGCTTGATAGGCTTGTGCAACCTCCAAATGTCCAATTACCAATGCTCGTAACACCGACGGGAATACTTATGCTCGTTAGGCTTGTGCAACCTTCAAATGCACTACCTCCAATGCTCGTAACACCGTCGGGGATACTTATGCTTGTAAGGCTTGTGCAACCTACAAATGCACTATCTCCAATGCTCGTTACACCGTCGGGAATACTTATGCTCGTTAGGCTTGTGCAACCTTCAAATGCACTACCTCCAATGCTCGTAACCTTTTTACCGCCAATCACAGCAGGAATAGTTACATCACTGTCATTACCTAAATAATAGGTAATATTAACTGTACCTCCATCAAGTAACGAATACACATAATCTCCGCTTTTAAAAGTTTCATCTGCCGATACAACCGAGGTATCACTTTCGATTGTAGCCGCACTTACAGGTAATGCAGAAAATGCACTTGTCATCATAAGTGCAGACAGTATTACGGCTGTTAATCTTTTAACTTTTTTCATTTTTTATCTCTCCTTTCCATATTTTATTTAATACTGTTATTGACACTCACTGAATGTCAATTACAATTGTATTAATGGGTTTACCCAGTGCCACGCTTGCGTGGTACAAACAACCACCCGC
>ENA-ORUB01002352-ORUB01002352.1-human-gut-metagenome-genome-assembly--contig:-NODE-2352-length-17978-cov-3.089159_pt1 | contig 17978 bp, 10 predicted proteins | sample MGYA00241918_ERZ509200 | MGnify/ENA primary metagenome ERZ509200 (study PRJEB26280, sample SAMEA2338853) | human gut metagenome | biome: human gut; feature: human-associated habitat; material: faeces... | reverse complement strand
TTCGGCGCTGCTACCTGCCATGTTATCGTATCCGTCGAAAAGTCCCATAACCCCCTCGGTGATGCAGATGTCTGCCGTTCGGCTATGCCGGGCATATACCTCCTGTACATGTGTCGCTGAAGCCATGAAGGTATCTAAATTGTATGACGTTTGCCCGGCCGCAGCTGCATGATGTTTGGTGTCCAGGTAGTCGGGGCCGCATTTGAACGGTTGTACTTTCAGACCGCGGTTTTTCAGCGCACGCAATAATCCCAGCGTGAAAGTGGTTTTTCCGCTGCCCGACGAAGCTGCACCGATGAGAAATTGAGATGTATGCATATTTTCCGCAATAGATAGTGATTCATTTTTACTTCACGATGATTTCGTCCGTGAACAACCAACCGCGTAAATCCTTGTCCGAACGGGCCTGGTAACGCACGTAACGGGTCGAGGCACATCCTGTCCAACCGAAGTTTCCAAAGCAGACCGGTTTTTCTTTCGATACCTTGTATTCCTCTCGCTTCGCTTCCACGAAATTCTTCCCGTCTGTCGAGAAAGAAACGATCACCTCGCACGGCAAAAACACCTCAGGATTCACCACTTGAATAAAAGTTGCCTCCACGGAAGTTATGCAAATGGCCTTCCCCAGGTCGATAGTTACATCGAGGCGGTCCCGCGATATAAATCCCTGCCACGCACCATCGGAATACGTCCATCCCCCGCGGATGCCATCCGTCAGGGTCTTATCCCCCTGCGCTTTGTAATGTTCGTTATAAGGAGCATTGTACACCACCGGCTTCCCCAATGCCAAATGAACGACCCTTTCCTTTGCTTCGGGACGTTCCCCTAACTCTTGCTCCAGGGGAAAAGGATGGTACCCCCGGTCACGCAACCATCCGATCTCCCGGCATACCCGCCCGCGAAAATCAGGATATGACTTGTTGGCAGGTTCACTCCACGCCACTTCAGCGATAGCCAACAAACGGGGATAAGCCATATATTCGTAATGTTCATCGGTAGGGATATACTCCGCCCACAAATTGCCCTGCACGCCATAAATCAATTTCGCCTCTTCCTCTGTGAACGCGGGAGATACCGGGTCATACGAATACACGTTAGCCAGTGGCAAATACCCCCCGCTTGCTTCCGGCTGAAACTGCGGTGCATCCTGGTAACTATCCAGATAACAAAATTTTCCGGGAGTCATCACGACACGATGCCCGGCTTTCACGGCCCTTACTCCGCCTTCCTCGCCCCGCCACACCATCACCGTGGCATTCGGAGCCAACCCGCCTTCCATGATCTCGTCCCATCCCAACAACTTACGCCCGTGGCCGTTCAAAAACTTCTCCACACGGCAAATCAGATAACTCTGTAATTCATCCTCGTTCTTCAACTCCTCGTCCGCCATCCGCCGCCGGCATTTCGGACAACTCTTCCATGCCTGTTTGCCAGCCTCATCGCCCCCGATGTGAATATATTCCGACGGGAAAAGCGCCATCACCTCGGTAAGTACATTTTCCAGAAAAGTAAACGTTTCCTCGTTACCCACGCAAAAATCAGACCCCTTATAAGGTTCACCCGCACACGATAAACCGGGATAAGCCGCCAATACCTCTTCCGAATGGGCAGGCATCTCTATCTCAGGAATTATCGTGATATGGCGTTCCGCCGCGTAACGCACCAGCTCCCGGATATCCTCCTGCGTGTAATACCCGCCTTGAGCGGCAGGATCCTCCCGCTCGCAATACTTGCGTCCACCGGCAGTATTCCACCATTTCTTCCATTCCGCTTCCGGGCGCCACGCTGCAAAACTTGTGAGCCTCGGGTATTTTTTGATCTCGATACGCCAACCGGCGGCATCCGTCAAATGCAAATGCAAGCGGTTCAACTTATAACGGGCCATAGCGTCTATCTGCTTCTTGACAAACTCCTTCGGGCGGAAATGACGCGAAACATCTATCATGAATCCGCGGTACCCGAACCGCGGGGAGTCTTTAACCGTCACGGCCGGAACTGTCCAGCCTCCCCGTTCATCCGGCTTCATCAATTGCAGCAATGACTGCAAACCGTAAAACAAACCGGTTGCGGTAGAGGCCGATACCGTCACTATTTCCGGTTTAACTTCCAAAACATACCCTTCGGGATGAATGCCCGCATCGGATATTTTTTGAAAAAATACGACATCCTTGCCCGTATGATCTTTTCCGTGCCATTCTTGTCTCCCCGTAGATAACTCCGCTGCCGCGTAATTGACTAAACTTTCCTTCTCCGCTCCACTCAGATTGGTGTGCCATGCCGTAACTTCCGACATACGGAACTCTCCCGTTCCCGGGAGTACTTCCCTCGGGACAGGAATCACCCTTTCCTCCTGTGCCGACAATGTTCCCCAGACACCCAGGAACACGCTGAAAAACAGATTCCGTACAAACGACATATCTTCCGAATCTTTCTTTAATTCACTACTATTTCATCCACAAACAAAAACGCCGGGTAACCTTTCCCGGGATGCCAATCGGGCATTACATTCTCGGGAGAAGCCATAATCCGCATGTAACGGGCTTTCACCGGGGCAAATGTCTGCTTATGCACGTACAATCCGTTACGGTCGGATTCCTGCATCTCCGGGTATTCCCCGAAAAACACGCGCTCAAAATTTTTCCCGTCCTCCGAAACCTCTATGGCCACGGAACGCACGTCGAATATCCAATCCCCTTTTTCTACGCAATTGTGAAATGTCACGGAAGAGATTTCCTCAACCCGGCATAAATCGATCGTCACATCCATATCATTACCCCGGAAAGCGATCCAACGCCCCGTTTTATAATTGCCATTCCCCTGCAAACCATCGACAAGAGTCGTGATTCCGTTGAACTTGTACTGCTCGTTTATGGGCTGGTTAGCGACTATCGGCTTGCAAGTCGATTTGCCGAAAGTGATCTTTTCCGTCACTACGCGGCTGTTTCCTGAGGGACGCACCGCCATCGCCCGAAACGTTCCGCTTTGACTGACAGACAACACCCCCGCCGTCACCGGCGACTGAACCGTGGGTTCCGTCCCGTCCAGCGTATAATGAATCGGTGCGTCGTCAATCGTGCCCGTGAAAATATCCACCGTCCCGTTTTTCGTGTTAACGCGATAATCTGCCGTCACATCGAATATATGCTTCGCGTAATTATATCCCAGGGCATCGTACAAACGAGTCAGCCGCAACAATCGTTCTAGAAAATCAGCGTAATCTTTCTTCTCCGGTTGGCTCCACTGAATTTCGCAAAGAGCCGCCCAGCGCGGTAAAGCCATGTATTGTAATTGCGGGAAAGTGGTGATATATTCCGTCCAATGGTTCGCCTGCACGCCTTTGATAAACTTCTGCTCGTCAGAAGTGAGCATTGAAGGTATGGGTTCGTAACCATACACGTGTGCTAGCGGGGAGTAACCTCCATTCGCTTCCGGTTCTTCCTCGGTATCCTTGCTCTGGTAATGATTGAAATACAAGTAAGTGTCCGGAGTCATGATCACATCATGATGTTGGCGTGCGGCCTCGATACCTCCACCTTCCCCGCGCCAGGACATCACCGTGGCATTCGGGGCCAAACCGCCCTCCAGTGTTTCGTCCCAGCCGATCATCCGGCGCCCGTGTTCATTTAAAAATTTCTCCGCGTGGCAAATAATAAAACTCTGCAAATATTCCTCCTTCGTGTGCCTGTCGTCACCTTTGATACCCAATGCTTTGATACGGGCCTGACATTTCGGGCATTTTTCCCATCTCACCTTGGGGCACTCGTCTCCTCCTACGTGAATGTACTCGGAAGGAAAAATCTCCATAATTTCTGTCAATACGTCATCGATAAAAGTCAACACGCTGTCGTTCCCTGCACAAAGCACTTCTTCGGACACTCCCCACATTCTCCACACTTCGTACGGACCTCCGGTACACCCCAAATACGGATACGCGGCCAATGCCGCCTGCATATGTCCCGGCAAATCGACCTCGGGGATCACGGTAATATAGCGTTCGGCGGCATAGTCCACTATTTCCCGTGCTTGCTCCTGCGTGTAAAAACCGCCATACGGCTTACCGTCATATTTACCGCTATTATGCCCGATCACCGTTTCCGTGCGACGGGAACTTACTGTTGTCAACTCAGGATATTTCTTTATCTCGATGCGCCATCCCTGGTCGTCGGTAATATGCCAATGTAATCGGTTCATGTTATGCAAAACCATCATATCGATAAACTTCTTCACCTCGTCTACCGTGAAAAAATGGCGGCACACATCGAGATGTACCCCCCGGTAACCGAAACGCGGCTCGTCTTCTATCCCGACAGCGGTTAATACGGGAACACTGTTCGCCTTTACAGGGATAGCCTTGCGCAACGTTTGTATGCCATAGAATACGCCTGCCTCACTTGCCCCGGCAATCACTACTCCGCTGGCAGACACATTCACACGGTACCCTTCCGGATTTTTAATACTCGAATCTAATTGTAACGTTACATTTTTCTTCCCGCGCGAACCGGTTTCCACCCGGTAATCCCGTCCGGTAGCCGCTTTCAGGTAATCCGCCAGAAACAAAGCGTTGTGGCGCATTGCCTCGTTCTCTCCCGGGTAAACAATACACACGCCATCATCCAACACGAATTCCCCGCCTGAAAAATTCTCCCGGATTTCCAGCGGGGCAGGAATAATTTCGTAACACGACTCACTCTTTTTCTCTGAACACGCTAAAAACCAGCCGGCTAAAGCAATCACGCTGACTGTTCTAAATAAATTTTTCATAATAACCATTTCATAACTACAAAAATAACACATGCAAATAAAATAGCAAACACGTGCCCGAAGTAATAGGAGAATAATATAAAACGCCATCTCTTTTTTTACCGGTGTTTCGCTTTTAACAAGACCGGATTCGGTTCGGCTGTCGTTCCTGAGTCGTAGGCTTCCTGGGCGTATCCCGGTAGTTCATTGAATAATTTCCCGGTTTGTTGCAGGAGATTTTTTTAATTTTTTCTACCTTTGTCACAATTTTGGTGATGTAATAGATTTCATCCGTTACATAAAAGGGAATCCGGTGAGAATCCGGAATAGTGCCCGCTACTGTGAATCCCGTAATTGATAAGTTTCTTATGCCACTGTCCAATGGAGGATGGGAAGGTCGCTTTTCAGGGATAAGTCAGGAAACCTGCCGGAATTATACAGAAAATAAGCATTCCCGGGGTCAGAAATGTGATCGTTAAATGTCTAATTTTCTATCGATTAATGAAAAAGTGGTGTGCGCTGACAAGCGTTTTGTTGTTTGTCATTGGTCAGGTATGGTCGCAAACGACTATCAGCGGTAAAGTGGTGAGTGTTGAATCCGGGAATCCGGTAGATGGTGCCAATATCCGGGTAGACCATAGTCTTGCGGGTTGTTCGACCAATGCTAAAGGAGAGTTTGTCCTTCGGAATCTGCCCGAAGGAACCCATGAGTTGCGGGTGACTCATGTCAGTTATGCTCCCAGATCGGTTACGGTAAAGAGCGGGGAAAGCCAGGTCGTTGTGCAATTGGAAAACAGCTACATCAATATCGGTCAGGTTGTAGTCACCGGAACGGGAACACACCGGCGGATGAAAGACAGCCCGGTGCCGGTATCGGTTATTACGGCTCAGGATATCCGGGAAGCCAACCTCTCGACCATGGAAGAAGTATTGACTAAGATGAATGCTTCGTTTGCTTTTGTGACGAGCGGTATGGGGACAACCATGAGTTTGAACGGCCTGAATGACGATTATATACTGGTGTTGGAAAATGGGCGCCGGCTGGCCGGGGATGACCGGATTTCCCGTATCAATGTCGCTAACATCAAGCGGGTCGAGATTTTGAACGGTGCTGCCTCGGCGCTTTATGGAAGCGATGCGATAGGAGGGGTGATCAATATTATTACCGACGATGCGAAGAATGTGATGCAGGTTTCCAGTGATACCCGTTATGGGAGTAAGGGGCGTTTCTCGGAGGCTGTGAATGCAGATTTTAACCGGGGTAAATTCGGTTCGTATACCTCCTATCAACGCTTGCAGGCCGACGGATGGCAATTGAATGCTTTGGAGGCTGCTTATGCGACGGATAAAGAGACAAAACGGAAATATCGTAATCCGGAAAAAGACAAGGCAACGGATAAGGAAGCTTCGACAGCCTTTTATTCCAATACAGTGAATCAACGTTTTACCTATGCGGTGAACGATCGTCTCACCCTGGGGATAAGGGGTACGTATTATAATTGGGAGAACGATCGGCCGGCATCGGTGTATAAATACAATATGGAGCATGAAACGTATACTTATGGCGCAGGAGCTAAATATATGATCAATAAATCTGCTTATATCGATGCCGATTTTTATTCCGATAATTTCACTTCGCGTTACGACTCGGTCAGTAAGCCCGGAGAAGCTTCCCGGGGGAAAGATACCCGGAAAAAAGTACATTATTACAATGGTTCGTTAAAAGGTATTTTTAAACTCGGACAGGCACAAAAATTTTCTGTGGGTATGGAGTATGTGAAAGAGACATTGATGAGTGCTACCGATGATCTGGATGGGGAAAATATGTATACGATGGCTCTTTTCCTGCAGGATGAAATCCGGTTGTGGAAGAATTTTCAGGCTGTGGTCGGGTTGCGGTATATCTATAACGAATTTTTTAAAAACTATGCTACTCCCAATGTTGTCTTGAGTTATAAGTGGGGCGACCTGAATTTCCGGGCATCTTATGCTTCCGGTTTCCGGACTCCTACTTTATCCCAGTTGTATGCCACGGATGTGGCGAAAACGACGGATATGGTGACGATTCCTAATTTTAACCTGAAATCCGAGAAAAGTGATTATTTTATGCTGAATGCAGAATACGTACACAATAGAATTTCGTTTTCTGTATCCGGATATATCAATAAAATCCGGGATATGATCAACTACCGGGGAATCGATCCGGCTATAGCCGAACAGTTGGGGTATGGTAAACACAATGAGGCCCAACAGCGGGATAATATAAGCCGGGCTGAGGTAAAAGGGGTAAAAGCAGTATTGAATGTATATGCCGGAGCCGGTTTTTCGGTGGGGGGAAGTTATCATTTTATGGATACCGAAGATAAGACAACTCAGGAACCGATCGATAAAAGTGTGAAAAATGTCTGGACGGCCAATGCCCGCTGGGGACACCGCTGGGGATTATATCATCTGAATGTCAACCTTAACGGTCGTATTCAGGAAGGGCGCTACTCTAAGACCTATTATTATGATCCTGCTCCCGGTTTTTCACAATGGGATCTGAATACCCGGCATTCTTTTAACTTGAAATCGGTGGTATTGGAACCGGGGTTCGGGGTGGAAAATCTTTTCGACAAAGTCGACGACCGCCCCTGGAATAGTAATTACTCGACTTTGAATCCCGGTCGTTCGTTTTATGTCAGTTTGTCTGTAAGATTTAATTGATGCGACTATATTGTTTTTGAATTTTATATGGAACATATCCTCTTGCTTTTAGCAATATTGGCACTGGTAAAGTCGGTGTGGGTGATGAGTTTGTGGCCCGGGAAACGGTGTGTTTTAGTATTTGGTTGCATATGTGTGGTTTTTATCGTTTCAGTCCATGATTGTGTCATAGAACTGGGAAAGCCTGTCTTTGACCGGTGGATTTCTGATTATGATTCTTTACTGGATCTTTCCCTGTGGGCTATGGCGGATCTTTTACTGACTGCTTTTCAATGCCGGGTTGCTATGCAATACCGGTTCGGCGGTTCTCTGAAGTTTTGGGAAAAAATGCTATTGTATTGTCCACCGGTAATTATTTTCCCTGTCTTATTTTATCTTCATTTCTCTTTTTTTTATTGGTTTCCTGGCCTGAGTTTCGGACAAGGGACAGGTCTGTTCGGTGTTTGTATTTTGGGTATAGTGAGCGGGGGAACCTGGGGAGTAAAGAAGTTGTTGCCTGAGGTGGAGCTGCGTTTGGAATTGACCGTTCTTTTGGCTTTATTTCTTTTGGCAGGGATTGTGGTGTGTACGGTCTTGCATCCTTCGATACAAGTGGTTCCTGCCATCCGGACGGCGGATTGGAGGCAGACGCTTGAAGTTGCCGGAGTAATGTTATTTTTGATTTTCGGAGGTTTTATCCTGTGGAAATGGCGGAAGTGTAAAAAATGAAATTCAGAATATAAATCTTTAAATCATGGAAAATATTTCGAATGTATTGTTTTGGATCTCTAACGGTTTGTTGGTACCTGTCATTGTAGGTTTGTTATATTTTTTTATCCGGGCTTTGTTTCTTTTAGGGGGAGTTTACGGGGAATATCTCGAACGTAAAAAAACAGAACGGGATTTGAATGAAAAGTTGGAAAATATGGCTGAAGAGGAGGTGTATGGATTTCGGACGGATTTGGGGAAAATGCAACCGACTCCTTTTGTCTTTACCGCCCGGAAGTTGTTGGCTGACGGGATGACTTCCATTCACCGGGATCGTCTGATCGGCGGATATGAAATACAGGAAAGTGCCCGTTTGAATATTGCAAAAAATCTGACGAAATTTGGTCCGATTCTGGGATTGATGGGTACTTTAATCCCTATGGGACCGGCCTTGGTGGGGCTTTCCATCGGGGATGTGGCATCGATGGCTTATAATATGCAGGTTGCTTTTGCAACCACTGTTATCGGATTATTTTCGGGTGGGATAGGTTATATTTTGTTACAAGTGAAACAACGGTGGATCGACCGGGATCTGTTGAATCTGGATTTTTTGGCGGGATTGGCCGGAAGGCTTGAGGAACAGACAGGAAAGGAGGAGATCCGATGAGTCGCCGGCATTTTGATCATCGGGAGGAACATGATCCTGTGGGGATGTTGTCTAATCTGTTCGATGTCGCTATGGTATTTGCTGTAGCACTGATGGTGGCTTTGGTCACCAAGTTTAATATGACAGAGGTTTTTTCGAAGGATGATTTTACAATTGTAAAAAATCCGGGAAAAGAAAATATGGAGATCATTATCAAAGAAGGGGAAAAAATAAATCGGTATAAACCATCTGACAGTGAGGGAGAAGTTGGAAAGAAGGGAAAGAAAATAGGGATTGCTTACGAATTAGAAAATGGAGAAATCATCTATATACCGGAATAAATTTTAAATTTTAACTTATCTTTTCAAGAAATTTATTATAAATAATTATATCTTCGCACCGATTTTGGTGAATTTCATATTTTCTGTATGAAATGTGAGGGAATCCGGTGAAAATCCGGAACAATGCCCGTTGCTGTAATCTCTTTCCGTATTGTCGGAAATTCTACATCACCTTATGCCACTGGATATTGTCCGGGAAGGCGAGGTAGAGGGAGAAAGTCAGAAAACCTGCCGGAATCGGACAATCTTCATTGTTTTCGTGGATCAAGAACAATGAATGAAGAACATAAACAGCTATTGTTTTTATTAACAATGACGGATACAAATCAAGGGGGGCAGAGTACATGCCCGTTGCTTGATGGGTGTTGTGTTTATTCGACAAAATAATAGACATGAAGAAGTTTTTGTGGGTCATAGGCTGTGTGCTTATGCTGTGGGGGATTCCGCTATTCGGGCAGCAGTCCGTAGCACCGGAGATCCCGGAGAGTGCGGTTCGGATGACAAAGGTGTCCGGACAGGTGGTTGATGAAAATACCGGTGATGGGATTCCGCTGGCGACGATTAGTGTAACTGGTTTGGGCTGGGGAACGGTGTGTGACATGAAGGGTTATTTCAAGGTAGAAGTGCCTGTGAATCAGCCTGCTGAATTAACAGTGCGTTCTGTGGGATACGAGACGAAGACACTGGTATTGGAATCGGATGTCACCGGGAATCTGGTCGTTCGGCTGAAGAAAAGCCTGCTGAACCTGGATGAGGTGACGGTAACGGGTACGCGAACGGAAAAAACAGTGGCTGAAACGCCGGTAATGACACGGATTGTGCCATCAGAAGTATTGCAACGGAACGATTTCGAGAGTATGATCGATGTGTTGGAGTATAATATTCCCGGTTTGCGTTTTAATACCGATCCTCGTGGAAATAATATTCAGGTACAGGGGTTGGAAAACAGTTATATTTTGATCCTGGTAGACGGAGAACGTTTGTCGACGACACCGGGCGGACCGATCGATTTCGACCGGTTGACGACTGCCAATATCAAAAAAATCGAGGTATTGAAGGGAGCTGCTTCGGCCTTGTATGGATCGAGCGCGATGGGGATGGTTATCAATATCATCACGGATATACCGAAACGTCCGCTGGAAGGCTGGGCGAAGGTGCGCTATGGAAAGTACAACGATTTGCAATTAGATGCCGGAGTGGGGATGAAATACAAAGGATTTTACGCTCAGACACTTTTCAATCGTACTTCTTCGGATGGATATGACCTGACACCGGAAACTCCGGAATCTTTTACAGAAAATCCTTCTCACCATATGGCCATCGAAGAGAAATTGGGTTGGAATAACCAGTATTCCCGCATCACGGTGAAAGGCTCGTTGTATTGGGGGGAAGTGGAAAATCCCTGGGAAAGTACTGCGCCGACACATTATCGTAGTCTGACCAAGACATTGCAGGTGAACGCCGAACATGCTTTTAATGACCGCTATAAGCTGTACGGTACTTATGCAGGAGATTTTTATACACGTAAGACAGTATATGATTTTCTGTATCTTCCGGATAGCACGAACGCCTGGTCACACGAGCAGACTATCCGTTTGGTGGATGAATTTAAGCCCTGGGACAATTTGGTGATCGTTAAGGGGTTCGAATGGAACGGGACGAAGAACTATAATAAAATGCAGTACGGTAAAGAAAAAACGATCCGGGATATGGACGATGCCAACCTGTTTGCGCAAGCCGACTGGATGATTACCGATCGGCTGGAGGTGATTGGCGGATTCCGCTATACGCACAATTCTGAATTCGGGAGTGCCTTTACACCGAAAATAAATCTGATGTATTCTCCGGGTAATTTCAAGATCCGGGCAGGATACAGCCGGGGATTCAAGACTCCGGGCCTGACAGAGTTGTATTCGGATTTTAATATGGGAAGCGTGTCGCATAATATCGGGAATCCCGATCTGAAAGCGGAACATTCCGATTATTTTTCGGTTTCCGGTGAATATACCTGGCAGGGACGGTTGATGTTGACGGCTGAGTTGTATCAAAATACGGTGGACAATAAGATCAATAGCTATAATGTGGATATAGAGGATCCGAAGCCGGGAGAATTGGGGACAGAGCTTCGTTATGAAAATGTCAAGGGGGTGCGTATCCGGGGGGCGGAGGCTACAGCAACGTATTATCCGGTATCGGCATTGCTTTTACGGACATCCTATGCTTTCTGTGATGCTTTGAATAAGGAGACTGGATTGCAATTGTCCGGTAACTCGAAACATGCGATGAATTGGAGTGCTTCGCTGCATGGTAAATTGTTAAAACACGAAGGGGCTGTAACCTTGTCCGGACGCTGGGATTCGAAACGAATCTCCAAGAGCAGACGGACAGAAACAGATGATTCCGGGCAGGAAGTGGAGGTGATTACCACCCGGACCAAACCGGGTTATACGATGTGGAAACTGACGGCGCAATATACACCCTGGACATGGAAATATATGCGCCTGTCGGTGACCGGTGGTGTCGATAATCTGTTCGATTTCGTCGATACGAGTATTATTTACGACCCGGGGCGGCGGTTCTTCGGTTCGTTGATATTGCGTTTTTGATAAATAGTTTTCTAATTAATCAATAAAATTGAAGAGCATGAACTTAAGACTGAATTTGATGAAATGGGCCTGCGTTGTATTGGCGTTGGCTGCTGTCGCTTGCGATGATGATGAGAAAAAAACATTACCGGGCGGCGAAACGACTGAGGGTGAAAGAACCCGTACTTTTTTTTCCAATGATTATGCAAGCGGATGGAAATATTTCTCTTTTAAAAAAGGGGATTTTATAGAAACTCCGGCAAAACCTAATGAAAGTTTGGATTGGGATGTAGCTTTCAACCGTTATTATGTGAAAACGAACAGCGGGACTTCAGGTAAAGGTAAAGGTGGATGTATCGATTCTGAAGAAACCGGTTTTGATGCTGTTACTGTTGACAAAAATGCAGCTTTTACAGTAGACGATTCTTTGAGTATTATGACTACGATGGGAAAGAATGGTAAGGATTCTTATAATCCGGAGATAGAGTGTGAGGGATCTAATAGTTGGGCATGGTATAAATATATGGAAGGCGTCTGGTATTATAACCATCATGTTTTCATTTTCCGGTCGGCAGACGGACAAAATTGTGCTAAGGTGATTTTCGATACCTACAAAGATCAAATGGGAAACAGTGGACATATAACTTTCCGTTATATTTATGACGGAGAGCAGGATGCCGATATCGAACAGCCGAAAGAGCCGGAACAACCGGAAGAGCCCGCTCCGGCAGGCGTGACGAAAGATACGGTGGTAAGCAATTATATGGGCGGCCACCGGTGGCATTATTATTCTTTTGCTAAGGGAGAGCTTGTTGATATGACAGACGAGGAAGCTGCTGAAAGTTTGGAGTGGGATATCGCTTTTGACCGGAATTATATCCGGACGAACAGCGGGGAAGGTTGTAAAGGTAAAGGCGGAGCCTTGGACATGAATAAAACGGAGTTCGACGATGTGCCTAATCTGCCGACCAGCGGGTATCAGGAGGATAAAACAGCTACCATACAGAATAGTCCGATGTCTTCGCAGAAAGAGATAGAAACAGCCATCAATCCGGCTTTTGTATGCCATGAGGTGGAAGGAACGTGGTTTTATGTAGCAGGTATGGGAGGGGGATATGAGTACAATAACAATGTATTCGGTATCCTGTGTGCCGACGGAACAACGAAAGCAAAACTGATTATGCGTTCTTACGGAAGTAGTCAGATTATTTTTGAATTTGTTTATCCTGCACGTTAAAGTGGTTATTAGATAGTAGTATGATTAGTCCCCGGTAGAGATGATTTATCGGGGATACTCTTAATTTATAAATGTAGTGTGTTATGAGTTTAAAGTCAGGGATATATAAGCATCGTAGAACGGTGTGGCGGGTGGTTGCCGGGGTTGTCGTATTGTGTTGTTTGTGGGCGGTCTATATCCGCTATGTTTCGCCGACACGGGTGGCCCTGGTTAATTTCCCCGCTTATCAGGCATCGAGTATTGCATTGGCGAACGAAAGCCGGTGGGTACGGGTGGATGTGCTGACAGTAGAGGAGGCCGCAAAAATAGGCCGCTATGATGTAGCTTTGTTTTTCGGACCGGGTTTGCGGCTGAATGGTGATCAGGCGGCGGATATTGAGGCGGCGGGAGCTAAGGGAACGGCGGTTTATACGCTGATTTTTCCATCGGGAGTTATTGCAAACCATCATGTAGATAGTTTACAGCAGGAGTTGATCGGTGATTATTACGGGAATGGAAATAAAACGAATTATAAGAATTTACTGGGTTTCTGCCGGACGGCATTGGACCGGCGGAAGTGGTTTGCGCCGGCAGTAGACAGACCGGTGCATTTGCCTTCTGATTATTACTGGCATTTGGGTGAGGAAAATTTTTTCACGGACTTGAACGGGTACAAGAGCTATTGTCGCGAGCATGGTTTTTACAAGGAAGGAGCGCCTTCCGTAGCTCTTGTTTCCGGGATGACTTCACCTTTGAGCGGTAACCGGGCAAATGTAGATACCTTGATTCGCCGTTTGGAGCGTGCCGGAATGAACGTTTATCCGATTCATGCGGCGCGGAAACGGTTGGAAATGTTGAAAGAAGTATCACCGGATGCCGTGATTTATTTGCCGATGGGACGTTTGGGAGGCGATCGGGCAGTGAAGTGGCTTGAGGAGCGGAATATCCCTTTGTTTTGTCCATTGACTTTGCTGCAAAAACGGCAGGAGTGGGAAGCTGATCCGCGTGGGTTGACAGGTAGTTATCTTTCGGCTAGTGTCGTGCTGCCGGAAATTGACGGAGGAGGACGTCCGGAGGTATTGTCGGTTCAGGATGCCGATAAAAACGGATATTATCAATTTATGCCGGTGGATGACCGGGTAGATGATCTGGTAGAAGCAATTTGCCGGCAGGTGAAATTACAGCGGATGCCCAATCGGGATAAACGTATTGCTGTTGTTTATCTGAAAGGACCGGGACAGAGTGCTCTAACAGCAGCAGGGTTGGAAGTGGCACCTTCGTTGTATGAATTGCTGAAACGGTTGAAAGCGGAAGGTTATACAGTAGAGGGTATTCCGGAAACGGAAAAGGAATTCGAGGCGATGCTCCAACGGGAAGGTAGTGTTTTCGGTAGTTATGCGAAGGGACGGATTGCAGAGTTTATGACGACGGGACATCCTGAGTGGATAAAAAAATCGGATTATGAAGCGTGGGTGCAAAAGGTGTTGACTCCGGAAAAATATGCGGAGGTGGTGGAGCGTTATGGAGAGGCTCCCGGTAGTTATATGGTTGGGGAACAAGATGGTGAACCGGCTTTGGCGTTTGCTTGTCTGCATTTTGGAAATGTGGTTTTAATGCCACAACCACCTGCGGCATCCGGGGATGATGAGTTTAAGATTGTACATGGTGCAAAGGTGGCACCACCTCATGCTTATATGGCTCCTTACCTTTGGATTCAGAACGGATTTAAAGCGGATGCCTTAATCCATTTCGGAACGCATGGTAGCCTGGAATTTACGCCGGGTAAGCAGGCCGCTCTGTCGCGGGAGGACTGGTCAGACCGGATGGTAGGAACTTTACCGCATTTTTATTATTATACCATTGCAAATGTGGGTGAAGGGATCGTAGCCAGGCGAAGGACGTATGCTTCACTGGTGTCTTATCTGACACCTCCGTTTATGGAGAGCCGTACACGCGGACAGTATGAAGAACTTTTCGACTTGATTGCTCGTTACGACCGGACTTCGGAAGCGCAACGACAGGAGGTGGCATTGCAGATTAAGCAGAAGGTGGTTGCATTGGGATTACATCATGATTTGCAGCTGGATAGTGTGATTACTATACCGAGTACAGAGCAGGAAATTCGGCAGGTAGAGAGTTTTGCCGAAGAAATTGCCAATGAAAAGATGACGGGCAAGCTTTATACAATGGGGCAAGTGTATGCCGGGAAAGAAATGGAGGAGACTGTCGTTGCCATGAGTGCCGAGCCGCTGGCCTATAGTCTGGCCCGGCTCGACCGGCAGAAAGGGAAAATTACACCGGAACAATATAATGATAATGTGTTTATATCCAGACACTATTTGTCAGATTCCCGTCAGTTGGTGAGAAAGGCACTACGGACTGGCAGCAATTTGTCGCTCGGGGAGTTGGGGGTGAATATGGAAGATGTGATGCGGGCGAAAGCGACGGAAATGGCTGTAAGTCCGCGGCAATTATCGATGAGTGAGATGATGGCGATGGCTTCGGAAGCAGGTAATAATATTTCCGAAGGCGTGAAAAAAAGTGAGGGAGGAATGAAAATGCCGGCCGGAATTCCGAAAGTCGGTAAGATGCCGGATTGGGTGAAAAAAAGGATTGAAGCCCGGAAGAAGGCGGAAGCGGAAGGGAAAAAAGCGGAGATGCCGGAAGTTCCGGCGGAAGAAAAAGAATTTGCACAGGCGGTTGGGGAGATTGAGCGGACAGCTGAAAATATACAACAGTATGTACAGGAATTGCGTGAGTCTCCGGAACGGGAAATGCGTTCGTTATTGAATGCGTTGAACGGTGGATTTATAGCTCCGTCGCCGGGAGGAGATGCTGTGCGTAATCCGAATACACTGCCGACCGGGCGTAATCTCTTCGGTATTAATGCCGAAGCAACACCCGGTGTGAGGGCCTGGGACGAAGGGAAGGCGTTGGCCAAGTCCACGCTCGACCGGTATTATCGTAAGCATGGTGAATATCCGCGTAAAGTCAGTTACACTTTTTGGGCGGGGGAGTTTATCGAAACTGAGGGAGCGACTTTGGCTCAGGCTTTGTATATGTTGGGGGTTGCCCCTGTTCGTGATGGAATGAATCGTGTGACAGACCTGCGTCTGATTCCATCGGCTGAACTGGGTCGGCCGAGGATAGACGTTGTGGTTCAGACCTCCGGACAATTACGTGATGTGGCTGCTTCCCGTTTGGAATTATTGACTAAGGCTGTGAAAATGGTGGCTCAGTCGGAAAATGACACTTGCGGGAATTATGTGTCGGAAGGAACGGTAGAATCAGAAAGAATTTTGTTGGAAAAAGGTTTCTCTCCGAAAGAAGCCCGTGAACTGTCGACAGTACGTGTTTTCGGTGGAGCCGGTTATGGAACAGGAATCACTGGATTGGTGGAAAAAGGAGATGCCTGGGAAAAGGAATCCGAGATTGCTGCCCGTTATCTTTCGAATATGGGGATGATGTACAGTGACGGTAAAGCCTGGGGTAAGTATGGTAAAGAGGTTTTTGAAGCGGCTCTACATGATGCGGATGTGGTCGTTCAACCCCGTCAGAGTAATACATGGGGAGCCTTGAGTTTGGATCATGTTTATGAGTTTATGGGTGGTCTGAATCTTACGATAAGGCAGGTTACGGGTAAGGATCCGGAAACTTATTTGAGTGACTACCGGAACAGGAACCACATGCGCGTGCAGGACCTGAAAGAGGCGATAGGGGTAGAAGGACGTACTACTCTTTTTAATCCTGAGTATATTCGTGAAAAAATGAAAGGAGGAGCTTCGTCGGCCGCTCTTTTTGGTGAAACGATCCGGAATACTTTCGGATGGAATGTGATGAAGCCTTCGGTGATAGGAAACGATATTTGGGATCGTATCTATCAAGTGTATGTAAAAGATGAGTTCAATCTGGGGATACACCGTTTTTTTGAAGCGGAAAATCCGGCAGCGTTGCAGGAGATTACAGCAGTGATGTTAGAAACAGCACGGAAAGGATACTGGAAAGCAACGGAGGAGCAATTGAGGGAAATATCCGGCTTGCATGTCCGGTTTATCAGTGAGCATGGACCGGCCTGTTCCGGATTTGTATGCGATAATCAGAAGTTGCAGAAATTTGTAATTTCTCATATATCTGAAAATGGTCGTGAAGTATATCAGGAACAATTGGACAGGACCCGGGAAGTGCAAACCGAACATAGGCAGAATGCGGTGGTGTTGAAAAAAGAGGCTTCTTATCAGCCGGCGCAAGAAAACCGGAATACCTTAATCGGTCTGAAACCTGTATTTACCGGGATGCTGATCGTTGGGATACTATTGGTTTTAGTGGTAATCTGGAGGCGGAAAAGAAGATAAATGAGAATTTAGCAGTTGGTTTGACCATCTAGTTTAGCTTCTATCTCTTTGATTTTCAGCTTGCCCGACATTAGTTTCGGAAGAAGTGTGTCACGAAGGCAAATAAGCCTGTCATTTTCTTGTAACACCTTTGCCATTTGCTCAAAATGGCAAAGGTGGCGTTCATCGTTCTTGCCTCATATTCGGAGGGTATTCTGATTTCAAATTCGGGCAATGCTTTTTTATTAAGGTGAAGTACGGTAGTTCCATTCACATATCCGAGACAATGTCCCTTAAATTGTATTTTGGGATATTCAGTAAATGTCCCTAAAAAGTAAGATGGCATATAAAGTTGATAGAGTATAATCACTTTATATGCCATTATTATTGCCCTTTTTCTGTGTTTTTTCACATAATCCTATCTTGTTAGACACGACGCTTCGGAAGAGGTCTGATGACCCCTTCTGGTTCTGTCGGTAAATTTATGTCATGCCGCTTTATCCGCCCGGTTCCTGATTTTATCTATCATCAGTATGGCATTTGCCGTATGTATTCCAAAGAAAATCCATAGGATTTCCGTCTTCCTGTTCCGTGCCTTTATCCTTGAGAGTGAGTAATGCTGCTTCTGTGTGCCGAAGCTGCCTTCAAGTCGGGTGGCCCTTTCTTTTGACAGTTCACTTCTGAGAACCTTTCTCAAGGATTCATCCCTGGCCGCCCTTCCCTTGC
>ENA-ORUB01002350-ORUB01002350.1-human-gut-metagenome-genome-assembly--contig:-NODE-2350-length-17982-cov-3.373682_pt1 | contig 17982 bp, 16 predicted proteins | sample MGYA00241918_ERZ509200 | MGnify/ENA primary metagenome ERZ509200 (study PRJEB26280, sample SAMEA2338853) | human gut metagenome | biome: human gut; feature: human-associated habitat; material: faeces... | reverse complement strand
GGTGTTATTGCAGATTATGTGGATCTTGCTGAAAAAGGTTTTAAGGTTTTTGAATGGCAAGTTTTTTATAGTATGGGCGGTTTTCTTTCTCCATATCCTATTCCCGAAAGGGGATGTGCTGTATGAACGAAAGAGAACATTGGCAGAGATTTTTGCAGACAGGACAGGTGGCGGATTATCTGCGCTACCGCAGACAGGCGGAAAAGGAATCGCAAAATCCGCGCCGCCGTATAGAGGAAGCATCAAGGCATAAGCGTTTTTATTAAAGAAATGAGGTCGGCTATGGGAACGGAAAAGCTGCGCGGCATTGTCCTGCGTGAGCAGGCAAAGGGCGAGAGCAATAAGCAGATTGTGCTTCTGGCGCAGGACGTGGGTCGTGTGCTGCTTTCTGCCCGCGGTGCCAGAAGGGCGAAAAGTAAGCTTCTGGCGGCAACGCAGCTGTTCTGCTATGCCGATTTTGTGGTCTATGAGGGTAAGGGCTTTTATTCCGTCACGCAGGCGGAGCTGAAAAACAGCTTTTACGGTCTGCGGCTGGATATGGATAAGTTCTCCGAGGGCATGTATCTGGCGGAGCTGACGGAACGCAGCTGCCCTGCCGGTATGGAGCAGGATGCTGTGCTGGAGCTTTTGTATTATGCCTTTCTTGTGATGGATAGGGGGATTCTGCCGCCGAAGCTGATTTCCCGTATCTTTGAATTAAAGCTTTTGCAGCTGAATGGGCTCTTTGCGTCAGATGTATGTCATATCTGCGGCGAAGGCGAGGGGACACTCTATTTTGACGGCAGGATGGGTGCGTTTTACTGTGAAAAGCACCGCACAGAGGATAGCATTTTTGTTCTGGATGCCGTCCGAAGGGCGGTTCGGTTTGTGCTGGAAAGGGAGAGCCGCGCGGCGTTTGGCTTTCAGCTTTCCGCCGAAGCACTCGAACAGCTGACCTTTATCCTACGGAAATATTTGGAGGTTCACATGGGCATAAGGCTGAAAACACGCGATTTTTTTGAACAGTGAATAAAGTATCGTACATTTTTTGTCTATTCCTTTGCAGAAAGGCGGAAAAATACATGGATTTAAGTGCAATTTTTTGCCTTGACAGAAAAAGAGAAAAGCGTTATCATAAACCACAAGTTAATCATTACTGCGATGAAGAAGAGGAGTATCTGCGGAGCATTTGCAGAGAGCTGTCGGTTGGTGTGAGGCAGCGGTGCGAAACAGAGAAGGGCACTTTGGAGCAGTGTCACAAGAGAGGGTTGATGCGTTGGCATCAATCAACGAGGGTGGAACCGCGGAAGATTTTAAGAGCTTTCGTCCCTTGCTGAACAGCGAGGAGACGGGAGCTTTTCTAGTTTCTATTCGTCCCTTGCAAGATACATTGGTTGTTCTATCTGAAATCAGACAGCGTTTGATTTCGTATAGGGTCAAGGGGCTGATCCCCTTGCAGGGTGTGTGGGACAGCGTCCCACAGAAATAAGGAGGAATTCAAATGGCAGTAGAATCTATGGAAAAAATCGTAGCATTGGCAAAAAACAGAGGCTTTGTTTACCCCGGTTCCGAAATTTACGGCGGTCTGGCAAACACATGGGATTATGGCCCTCTGGGTGTAGAGCTGAAAAACAACATGAAAAAAGCATGGTGGAAGAAATTTATTCAGGAAAACCCCAAGAATGTCGGCGTTGACTGTGCAATCCTGATGAACCCCCAGACATGGGTGGCATCCGGTCACGTTGGCGGCTTCTCCGATCCTCTGATGGACTGTAAGGAATGTAAGGAGCGTTTCCGCGCCGATAAGCTGATTGAAGACCACATGGCATCCCATGATATGCCCGAAGTAGTTGTAGACGGTTGGACAAATGAAGAAATGAAGAAATTTGTAGACGATAATCAGGTTGTCTGCCCTTCCTGCGGCGCACATAACTTCACAGATATCCGTCAGTTTAACCTGATGTTCAAGACCTTCCAGGGCGTAACAGAGGATGCGAAAAACGTGGTTTATCTGCGTCCCGAAACCGCACAGGGTATCTTCGTAAACTTCAAAAATGTGCAGAGAACCACAAGAAAAAAACTACCCTTCGGTATCGGTCAGATTGGTAAATCCTTCCGTAACGAAATCACACCCGGTAACTTTACCTTCCGTACCAGAGAATTTGAACAGATGGAGCTGGAATTTTTCTGTGAACCCGGTACAGATTTGGAATGGCTGGATTACTGGAGAAAATACTGCAAAAACTTCCTGCTGAGCCTGAATATGACAGAGGATGCAATCCGCCTGAGAGATCACTCTCCCGAAGAACTGTCTCACTACAGCAAGGGTACAACAGATATCGAATATAAATTCCCGTTCGGCTGGGGCGAGCTGTGGGGCATTGCGGACAGAACCGATTATGACCTGACCTGCCACCAGAACACAAGCGGCGAGGATATGACATATTATGATCAGGCAAAGAATGAAAAATATGTGCCTTACTGCATTGAGCCCTCTGTTGGTGCGGACCGTGTAACGCTGGCTTTCCTGTGCGATGCTTATAACGAAGAGGAGGTCGGCGAAGGCGATGTCAGAACCGTTCTGAAATTCCATCCCGCACTGGCTCCCATCAAGACGGCTGTTCTGCCTCTGAGCAAAAAGCTGAACGAACAGGCGGCAGAGGTTTATGCAGCACTGGCGAAGGAATTTAACTGCGATTATGATGACGCAGGCTCTATCGGTAAGCGCTACAGAAGACAGGATGAGGTCGGCACACCCTTCTGCATCACCTACGATTTCGATTCCGTTGAGGATCACTGCGTAACCGTGCGTGACAGAGATACCATGGAACAGGTAAGAATGCCTATCGCAGAGTTGGTTCCTTATCTGAAGGAAAAAATGGAGTTTTAAGCCATGAAACTATTTGAAGGCTTTACCGCGGAAACAATAGATTTCCTCTGGGAGCTGCGGATGAATAACAGCCGCGAATGGATGGAGGAAAACCGCGACCGCTATAAGCGCGTGCTGAAGGAACCCTTTGATAGCCTTGCGGCGGCGCTTGTGGCGGAAAGCACAGCCTTCGGCGGAAGGGAAATGAAATGCTCCGTTTCCCGTATCAATCGCGATATCCGCTTTTCCAAGGATAAAAGCCCTTACCGCGCAAGCCGTTGGGTTGTGCTGTATGATGCGGCATTGCAGGGAACGGCATGGAAAGAACGCCCTTCCTTCTATTTCGAGCTGAACCCCGAAGGCTATGAGCATGGCCTTGGCATGTGGTGCAGTCCGTCTGCCTTCCTTGCGGCATACCGCAGAAAAATCGAAAGCAATCCTGCGGCGTTTGAACGTATGGCGAAAAAATTTGAGAAAGACCCTCTTTTCCGTCTGGAAGGGAGAGCATATAAAAAATTCAAAAATGAAACGCTTTCCCCGCTTTTGCAGGCGTGGTATCCCAAAAAGGATGTCCTGCTTGTGGCACACGGCGGTATGGAGGATATCCTCTTTTCCCCTGAATTACCACAGTTCCTCGCAGAGGGATGGAGCAGGCTCAAAAATTTCTATGCTTTTCTGGATGCCATTGAAGCGGAATAAAAAAGGAGTGGATTTAGGATGAAAAGAAATACGGTAAAAAGAAACGTAAGCCTTGCCTTAGGTGCGGTGCTGGTTTTCGGTGCAGTTCCTGCCTATGCGGCGGATGCTGTTACGGTAAAGCTGAACGGCAGTCAGATGGAGTTTGATGTAAATCCCGTGATTGAAAACAGCAGAACCCTTGTGCCGTTCAGAAAGATTTTTGAAGCACTGGATTGTGCCGTTTCCTATACGAAGGAGAATGGCGCGCAGGTGGTTACGGCAAACAGAGGCAATCAATGGATCACTCTGGAAATCGGCAAAAACGAAATCACCGTTGATGGCGAAACAAAGAAGCTGGATGTTGCGCCGAAAATCGTAAACGGCAGAACCCTTGTGCCGCTGAGAGCCATTTCCGAAGGTCTGGACTGCACGGTTGATTGGTCTGCAGATACCAAAACCGTGGATATTCAGAAAAAACAGGGGCAGTATGCCGTTACATCCGCACATATTTCCAAGAATATAACAGATGATAAGGGAAATATTCTGATTACGGTAGCGTTTGAATACCCCGTCATTGAAAATAAGGACAATAACGCCTTTATCACAGCGGTAAATGAACAGTATAAAAAGGATGCCGAAGCTGCTATTTCCGAAGCGGAAGCGGAATTTAAGGATTCTGCCGCGGCAGTCCTTGCTTCCGAGGGCAAGAATTACCATCCAATGGTTTTCACACGTTCCTTTGAGGTTAGTCTGAATCAGGATAACCTGCTTTCTATCACACAGCTGGATTATGCGAATACCTACGGCGCACATCCCAATACGCTGAAAAGCTCCAAGACCTTCAATCTGGCGGAGAATAAAGCGCTTACGCTGAGCGAGGTTCTGGGGAAGAATGCCGCCGATACAGACAGCTATGTGAAGGAAAAATTTGAGGCGTATGTCAAAGAGGACGCAGGTGAATTGATTGATTACCAGGAGAATATCGAGAAAGCACTCTCCGCAGTCAATTTCTGCCTGACCGAGGATGCACTGGTTCTGTATTATAATCCTTATGATATCCTGCCTTACGCGGCAGGCTCGCCAGAGGTAAAAGTACCCTATGCGGATACAACCATAAAGCTTGCTTTGTCTGAAAGCTGATGGTTTTAAGGCAATAAAAAGGAAGGGATGTTAACCCTTCCTTTTTTATTGCCTTTTTTATCCTAATTTAGACCAATCGCGTGTTTCGCGCAGCTCTGTCCATTTTTCATGCTTGGAATTCTCTTTGAATTCGTAGTAATGGCTGTTGGTTGCCTCCTGTACGGGCAGGTAATACCAGCTGCTTGTATCAGCGTTATCCGTCCATGTAATCATGTCGGGAAGCAAATCCGCCGGAGTCTCAGGGAGACGCTTCAGCACACGGTTTACCAGAGACATGGTTTCTGCACGGGTAATCTGATTCTGGGGACGGAATGTATCGTCGCCGTAGCCGCTTACCCAGCCATGGTTCGCCGCAACCGTAATCTCGCCTTCTGCCCAATGCCCGATGATATCGGTGAAGCTTACGGGCGTTTTGTCGCCGTTGTTGTCAAAGCGTGTTGCGATTGCCGCAAATTCCGCACGCGTGATGGGTGCGTTCGGGCGGAATGTCCCATCGGGATACCCTGCGATAATGCCCATCCTGCTCAGCGTGGAAACGGAACTGCAATACCATGCATCCGCCGCCACATCGGAGAAATCATTCTGATGTGTGAAGTTTTCACTGCGGATACCATCCTCAAGCAGACGGAAGAAGATTGCCGCTACCTCTGCACGGGTGATGGAATTCTGTGGCTGTACTTCGCCATTCCCGTAACCAACGATGTAAGCAAAGTGGTCAGTGTTGTTCAGACCCAGTGCGTCATCATCAGGAATTTCTACTGTCGGCTTGGGCTTGGGACGATGTCCGCCGCCGCCACCACCGCCGCCGGAGGATTCCTTGGTGTAGGTTACAGTGATTACCGTATCCGCAGGCTTGTCGGCAGGAATTGTGCCGGAAACTGTGGCTTTATCTGCCTTGTAGCCTTCGATAGCAGGGCTGTCAATGGAATAAGCCGCACCTGCTTTTACGTTAATAACTGCAGCCTCCGCAGCCTTTGTGCCGTCGGAGTAAGCATAATGAACCGTAACCTTGTAAAGCTGTTCATGTGCCGCTTTTAAACCAAATTGAGTAGGAGCGGTTTCATCTGTTACATAGGCATCGAAATATTTTTGACCATCCTCTGTTTCTGCTCCCCAACGAGAACACCGACCATCCTTATAGCCGTCATAGAACCAACCTGTAATTTTTTCGCCATCAGAAGCAAGCTTTCTGTCACCCGACATTTTTGTTGCATCTGCAAGAGAAATCATACTATTAGCACCAAATGTGAATAAATCGTCACCGGCTGTTTGTGCAGCATTGTTATACAATGCATTGTCTTCGGCGAGTATAATATTTGAGGTAACTCCATAAATACCACCGCCGTAGCTTGCTTGGTTGTTGCAGATAGAAGCACTGTTATTATTTGTAATAGATTCTCCTCCATTAGAATCCGAATTTGTGGTATTTTCACCAATAGTAATTGTTGCGCTTTGGCTGTAAATACCACCACCATAACCATTTGTTGCTTTATTACCATACAATTCACTGCCGGACTTAATAGTAAGTATTGCATTATTTTTTGTTTCAAGTAGATTGCAAATTGCAATGCCTGCACCATTTGCAGCTTCATTTTTGTTAATGGAGGAGCCGTTCTGTAAAGTAATATGGGTATTAGCTGCGGCAGTACACAAAGCAAAAATACCACCGCCAAAAGAGGCGTTATTATCGGTAATTTCAGCATGATCTAAGGTTAATTCACCCATACTATAAGCTACGATACCACCGCCTTGGTCACCGCCGATATTCAAGGCAACAGTAGAATTCTGAATCGTCAAATCAAGTCCGTCACCACAGTAGATACCTCCGCCAATAGGAACCATGAATTCAGTTTCTTTTTGTTTAGAGGTCATATACTCTGCACGGTTATTTTGAATACGTGTGTTTTGGGTAATTGTACAAGAGTTTTTTCCAGTAACATAAAGTCCTCCGCCATATAAGGAATGGTTATCTTGAATTACAGAAGCCTCGATGTTTACCAAAGTATTGCTTGCACAAATACCACCGCCGTCATCTATGGCAGTATTATTTTCGATAACAGAATTGTTTTTAATGGTTAGAGCACCGCCGATAGACAAAATGCCGCCGCCGTCAGCAGCCTCATGCTCTTCAAGGTCAGCAGTGTTTTCATAAACGTGAACATTGTCCAAGGTTAGATTAGCATCCTTTGCATAGATACCACCACCACCCGTGTATCCTCCGCCGTCACCGATTGCTTTGTTTTCAGTAATGGATAAGTTGTGTAAGTTAACGGTTGCATCTTGAATAGAGAAACCGCCACCATTAGAAAGATTATTACCACCGGTAATCTTACCTTTTTCTTCTGCACTGCTTGTTATGGTAACATTAGTTTCCGCGCCGGTAATGGTTACAACGGAATCGTTACCTAAACCTGTTAAGGTTTTCCCCTTCAAATCCAGTGTAATAGATTTGTTGATATTAATGTTTTCGGTTACATCCTTCGCCAGTACAACGGTCTCGCCGTTTTCAGCCGCGTCGATTGCCGCCTGTAGTGTTTCGTAGGTTCCCTCTTTACCATCGATGGTTGCCGTATACGTTACTACTTCGCTCGGTTTTTCGCCTTCGTCTTTGTTTTCATCTTTACCCTCGGAAGGAGTAGTGCTGTCCTCGCCTTCCTTAGCTTCTCCACCGCTTACAGGTGTAGGTAAAGGCGTTAAGGTTTCATTTTCACCCTTCTGCTCCTCGCCAGAAGAAGCAGGAGCACCGGTTGTCCCTAAAGAAGGGGCAGGGTCGTTCGTCTGTCCGCCTTCCTCAGATGTGCTTGCTAGTTTGTTCCCTTCGTTGTTGGCTGTTCCGCTTCCGTTGGACGAGCCGTCAGGCTGTTCTGTAGCAGGCGCACTATTCGTCTGCTGAGAGCCTTCGCCCCCGGCACCTTCCTCTGCGAATACCCCAACCGGCGGCAGGGCAAGCGTCATAGAAAGTGCCAATGTCCAAGTGAGAAGCTTCTTGCCTTTGTTTTTCTCTGTCATAAAAACCCCCCTTTTCCTGTCTGCGGGTTTCGGAACAGGGAAACAATATGTATTTCGGTAGCCGGCTGTCCTGCGGCGAATCCCCTCGCCGTTTAGACCCTTGGCTTTGCGACATCGGCTTTCGCCGATTGTGCCTTTTTCTGTACATACGCCCGTTCCTGCGTCCGCACAGAAATAAAAATAGTTACATTAGTGTTGTATAAGAATAGCATAGCATATTTACATAAAAAGACAAGTGCCTTTTTATTTTTTTGTAATATTTTGCCATACAAAAAGAGACAAAATCCTTAAAAAAGAGTATAATATGAAAAAACGATGAACGAGGTGAACCCTTTTATGAATGATTTCGTAAAGAAGATGTTGGATTATAACCGTGCCTTCGTGGAGCATGGTCTCTATGAAAAGTATACCACAACCAAGTATCCGGACCGTAAAATCGCCATTCTTGCCTGTATGGATACCCGCATGACGGAGCTTCTGCCTGCCGCCCTTGGCTTGAAAAACGGCGATGTCAAGCTGATTAAAAACGCAGGCGGCCGCGTGATGCACCCCTATGGCAGTGTCATTTTCAGCCTTTTGGTCGCAGTCTATGAGTTGGGCGTGGATACGGTCATTGTCATCGGGCATGATGACTGCGGCGGTCGCCTGCTTGACCCGAAGGAAATGATTGCCAAGATGAAGGAACGCGGCATTTCGCAGGAAGCGATTGACCATGTGGATGAAAACCATAAAAACGTGGAGCAATGGCTGACCGGCTTCGGGGATATCAATCATTCTGTGCAAAGCACCGTCGATGCCATTCGGGAGCATCCGCTGCTGCCAAAGGATCTGGAGGTGCTCGGCTTCATCATGGACCCCCATACGGGCGCAGTCCGCGGCGTTTCCGAGAGAAAGGAATAAAATATGAAAATCAGAAAGTCGCTTTTTGTCTAAGCAAAGGGCGGCTTTTTTCTTTTACGGAAAATTTATAAAATTCCGCTTGACAGAATGGACATACAGTTGTATGTTATAAATAAACATACACTTGTAGGTAAAAGAGGTGAACCCCATGGAAAAACAGAAATTACCCGATACAGAGCTCAAGGTCATGCAGGCAATCTGGCATATCGAACCCCCTGCCAGTACCTCTGCCGTCCGCGAGGAGCTGCAAAAGGAACGCCCTTGGAATTTATCCGCTTTGCAGACCCTTCTGGGCAGACTGGTGCGCCGTGGCTTTTTGCAGACGGAAAAGCAGGGCAAAAGCCGCTATTATACCCCCCTCGTCACAGAGGAGGACTATCTCGCGGAGGATAGCCGCCGCTATTTTCAGAAATGGACGGGTGGCTCTCTCAGGGATTTGGTTGCCTGTCTTTATGTCAATCATTCGGTTACAAAAGAGGACTTAGAAGAATTGAAGGCGTTTATCGAGGACGAAACGGAGGGGTGAGCTGCTATGCGTATTTTTCTGGAATATTTGAAGGTCGGCCTTTGGATGCTTCCGATTATTCTGCCGGCACTCTGGCTTTTGCCGCGCCTGTCTAAGCGGTATGCCGCAAGGGTGTCCTATGTCATCTGGCTTGTGCTTGCCGTGCGTCTGCTCATTCCGTGGAATCTGACCCTTCCGCAGGAAACCGCCCCCATCCATGTGGCAATTTCCGAGGAGCAGGCGAATGAATGGGTGCAGGCGAAATTCAATCCCGTGCAGGCACCGCCAAAGGCAGAAGGCACAGCAGCCGCGGCACAAAAGCAGACACAGCCCCAAGCCGAACCCTTGCAGCCCTTGCAGATTGGCTTTGCCCTTTGGTTGGCAGGTGTGCTGGTTTTCGTCCTGCGGACAGTGGTTTCTGTTTTTCGGATGAAAGCCCTGCTTCGCCGTTGGGAGAAGGAGCCCTCCGCCGAAGCAAAGGCGTTTTTCGCTGAAACGGCAGGCAAAACGCAGCCGCGGCTCATGGTTTGCCCTGTGCTGGAAAGTCCTATGGCGGTCGGCTTATTCCGCACAACTGTCTATCTGCCCCATGAGCACTACACCGCGCAGGAGTTGGAAATGATTTTCCGTCATGAGCTGATCCATTGGCGGCGGAAGGATTTGTGGTATAAGCTGCTGTTGCTTGCCGCAAGAAGCATCCATTGGTGCAACCCTCTGGTCTGGCGGATGGCAAAGCGTGCAGAGCGGGATTTGGAAATTTCCTGCGACAGCATGGCGGTGCAGGGCAGGGATGCGGCGTATCGCAAGGCGTATGGTCTGATGATTTTGCAGGAGGCGGAGCGCAGCATCGAAAAACAGGCAGCATTGACAACCTGCTTCACCGATGGGAAACGGGCATTGCAGGAAAGGCTGGTGGAGATTATGAATCAAAGCAAACGAAAAAAAGGCATGGCACTGGTTTCTGTTATGCTTGTGCTGACATTGACCTGCGGTTGCCTCATCAGCTGTGGGAAGGACGAGAAAGCATCGGAGTCCACGCAGGATACAGCAGCAAGCCAAGGTACCCTGACCGCAGAACAGCGCAAGCTGACTGAGCAGTGGGCAGAGGCTCTTTCCGACAGAGATGGCAAAATCCGCTATAAAGAGATGGGCAAGGCTGCCAAGGCGCAGTTTATCGCAGAGCAGAAGGCGCTTGATGGCGAGGATTGGAATTATGTCATCGGCGGCTCCAGTCCTTGGGTGGATTCCTATACCATCGAGGAGCGCGAAAACGCAGCCATGATTACCTATACCATGCAGGATAGCGAGCCTGCTTATTACACCATGAAGGAGCTGCTGAAATTCGGTAAGGAAAACGGTAAAACCGTTGTCGCAGGCTATCTCACCTCCAATCTCTATTGGGAGGACGGCAAGGTGCATCCTACCGTTTCCCGCACAGAATCGGATTTGGACGAAGGTATCTGGGACTTTCTTTCGCAGAGCGTGGTCGGCTTTATCAGCCAAAGCGGTTGGGATGTGTTTGAATTGGAGGCCTTCAATTTTAACCGCATCAGCGTGACACGCACCCCTCTTTCAAACGGCAGAGAACAGGTAACCGTGGATTTCGGCTTGAATATGCATTATAGAAATCCCTTCCGCGATCCCGATGAGGCAGGCTACATCAAGCGCGCGAAGGAGGCTGGGCAGTCTGTGTATGCGGTGTATTATAAGGAATATTATGAGGAAAAAGAGGGAAATACCTATTTCCGCTTTACCTGCGAGGTGCAGGCGGATGCACAGAAAATCAATGAGGACACCTGCTATCCGGAAACCTTCCATCTCTATAATGATGATTTCGATCCGCATAGGATTACCTTTTATAAGAAAAATCCTGCTTGGGATGGCTGGTATGACGAAACACCTACGGATGGCTGGTTCTGCACCGTTACCCCTGCCAAGGATGCGAATACCGTCACCGTTGCCAGAAAAATCCGTATCGAGGATGCCACAGGCAGAACGAATAACGGCTATTTCGATTTGAATCTTGACTATACGACCACCCTCCCCGTTGCGGAGAATGCAGCCTTTACCGTTGGCGGCGCAGGCGAAGTCCCTGCCATGCTGAACGCGAAGGAATGGCTTTCCCGTCTGCAAAGCGGAAAGGGCGGGCAGAGCGTGACGCTGTTCTTCGGGACAGATGCAAACGGAAACACCGTAATCACCGAGGGCAGAGAAGGCTTCTGGTCGAAGAAGACCGCCTGATTTGTCGATATTCCCAAGGGGCGCGCACATTGCGCGCCTCTTTTTCCTGTGCTATACTAATGACATTTCAGAAAGTAAGGAGTGACTGCAATGAAGATAACCTATCTGCACCACAGCGGCTTTTCCGTTGAAACCGAAACAAAGGTGCTTTTGTTTGATTATTATACAGAGGGCGGCAGAAAAGCGTATTTCGACCCCGCCGCATATCCCGATAAAGCAGTTTTCGTTTTTGTCTCCCATGCGCATGAGGATCATTATGACAGACGGATTCTTTCGTGGGCAAAGCTCCCCAATGTCCGCTATGTGCTTTCCTTTGATGTGCGGACAGAAGCGAGCTTTGAAGGCAGAGTTCTCCGCGCCGAGCCGCATCGGACATACGATTTTGACGGCATTTCCATCCAAACCCTCAGGTCCAATGATGAGGGCGTCGCGTTTCTGGTCAAGGCGGATGGCAAAACCATTTACCACGCAGGCGATTTGAACTGGTGGCACTGGAATGGCGAACCCGATGACTTCAACGCCGATATCGAAAAAAGCTATACGACGGAAATCAATCGGCTGAAGGGCGAGAAAATAGACGTTGCCTTTGTCCCTGCGGATTTGCGCCTACAGGATAAATATTTCTGGGCGGTCAATTATTTTCTCAAGACCGTCGGTGCAAAAAGGCTGTTTCCCATGCACTTCTGGGGACGCTTTGATGTCTGCACGATGCTGCGTCAGCTTGGCTATGGCGAAACGATTGCGGAAATCACGCAGGAAAACGAAAAATTTGAAATTTAAACGGAAATTCTTAAGGAAATCTTCAAGTTCTTCCGCGGAATTTCATTTATACTAAGGATAGAAAAGAATCGGTCGAAATTCTGATTTCGATTGCGGCTTAGTTTTTTAGCGGAAGAAGGAAAAGCAATGAAGGGGAAAAACTGGAGGGAATATGAACCGCCGAAGCGCCGTCGGCGCAGAAGAAGAAAGGGCGGACTTTTGCGCAAGCTGTGTTTCGTGCTGATGCTGTTTTTAGTTGGCTATGTCGGCTTTCTGGTCTATTATAATTTCGGCAAGCCCTATACTGTTGCACTGGATGCAGGGCATGGCGGGGCGGATGTCGGCGCAGAGGGCGTGATACAGGAGGTCGCGCTGACGGAGCAGACCGTAGCCGCGCTGCAAACCCTTCTGGAGGAGGACGGACGCTTCCGCGTGGTGCTGTCCCGTAAGGCAGGCGAGGGTGCAACCGTCACCGAGCGTAACCATAAATTCCGCCGCAGACACCCCGATGTAATGCTCTCTGTCCATGGCAACGCAAGCGACAGCAGCAGTGCCAATGGCTTTGAGTGCTATCCTTCGCCGCCCGGCTATGAAAACTATGAAGAAAGCCTTGCCTTTGCAACGCTTTTGGCGCAGGAAATGCAGAATATAGGCGCAAATCTCCGCGGTACGGGCATCGCAGGCGTGCGCTATGGCTATTATGATGAAAACGGCAATAAGCTGCTGTGTGATTCGAGCGATACCACGGTCTATTCCTATGATACCTTCGGTATGCTCAAAAATATGAGCTGCCCTGCGGTTCTGGCGGAGCAGTGCTTTATTACAAATCCTTCCGATGTGGAAAGCTTCGGCACAGAGGAGGGCTGTCAGCGCGCCGCACAGGCGTATTACAAGGCTATCTGCAATTACTTAGAACATGCAAAATAAAAGTCCCCAAAAGGTGCGCCCGAATAAGAAACCTTGCATTCTGAAATGCTGAAAGCTACGGCTACTGTGTCAGTTCCCCTTGACAGCCTAAGTCAAAGGATGCCTGCGGGAAACTTCCTTGTATCCGCAGTCTTTCAGCTATTTCATTTTCTTCATGTTTTCTTATTGGGACACACCAAAAGGGGACTTTTTAATTACTCAATAGTTATATCCTTTTCAATCAGCCGTTTATTCACATCCTCCTTCAGCAGTGTATACACCACCGAAACAATCGGGATAAACACCAGCATCCCGACAATCCCGAACAGGCTGCCGCCCAGTGTCACCGCAACCAGCACCCATATTGCAGGCAGTCCAATCGAGCCGCCGACTACCTTCGGATAAATCAGATTTCCTTCAATCTGCTGCAGCACAAGGAACAGCACGATAAACGCCGCTGCCTGCGAGGGGCTGACCGTCAGAATCAGAAACGCCCCTACGACACAGCCGATAAACGCCCCGAAAATGGGAATCAGTGCCGTAAATGCAATCAGCACCCCAACCAGAATGGCGAAGGGGAACCGCAGAATCGTCATGGAAACGAAGAACATCATCCCCAGAATCACCGCCTCCAGGCATTGCCCTGTCAGAAAATTTGAAAACGTGCGATACGTCAGCGCGCAGATTTGCAGAAAGCGGTTTGCGTGCTTTTCCTTCAGATAGGCGAAAATCAGCTTTTTCATCTGTCGCTTCAGAAATTCCTGTTGCAACAGAATATAGCAGGCGAAAACAAGACCGATGAAAAACGTCCCCACGCCGCTTACAATTCCCGTTGCTACGCTGATGGTAGAGCTCAGCATGGAATTTGCCCCTATGCGGAAGAATGTCACAAGCTGATTCAGAATTTCCTCCCAATTCAGCTGTGCCTGTACCTCGTCTATGTAGTCCACCAGCTCAGGATGGTTGGAAACAAGCTGCTCCGCCTTTCTTATCAGCACAGGCACCTTTTCGGGCAGCGTTTTCCCAAGCGTAGCAATGGTATTTCCCAGCTCCGGCACAACCACAATCGTCACAAGGCTCAATAGGGCCAGTACAAAAATCAGCGTCAGAATCAGGCTGACGGGCGCGGCAAATTTTTTCCGCTTTTCCTTTGCGTTTGCAAACAGCCGCTTCCGGATGCGGTTCATCGGCACACTCAGCACAAATGCAATCGCGCCCCCCAGAAGGAAGGGGAACAGGATGTGTAAAATCGTTTTTACCGCCTGCAGCACAATGCTAAACCGCCAAAGCCCCACCAGAATCACCAGTGTAAATATAATTAAGCCCCGCAGCTTGCGGAGCGTATCCTTATCTAACTGCATCCAATCAACTCCCAGTATATTTTTATTTATATTAGAAGAAAGTATATCATAAAAGTAAATTTTCTTGCAATACGCGCGCACAATTCTTAATATTTTCTTCTGTTTTTCCTTTACACAGCGGGCATTTGCGTATAAACTATACAAAGGAATATGTGGCTTTTTTCAGAAAAGTCAATTTATCGAAGCAGAAAGGAAGAAAAAAATGGAAGTAAGAACAAGATTTGCCCCTTCCCCTACGGGCTATATGCATATCGGCAACCTGCGTACCGCGCTTTATGAATACCTCATTGCAAAATCTCAGGGTGGGAAATTCATCCTGCGTATCGAGGATACCGATCAGGGCCGTCTGGTGGAGGGCTCTCTGGATGTCATTTATAAAACCATGAAAATGACAGGGCTTCAGCATGATGAAGGTCCCGATGTCGGCGGCGAATACGGCCCCTATGTGCAGAGCGAACGCATGGGTCTGTATATGGATTATGCAAAGGAACTGGTGGAAAAGGGCGAAGCGTATTACTGCTTCTGCACCAAGGAAAGACTGGAAAGCTTGAAGGAAGCCAATGCAGAGGGCGTTTCCTTCGCAAAATATGACCGCCATTGTCTGCATCTGTCCCCTGAGGAGGTACAGGCAAAGCTTGCCGCAGGCGAACCCTTCGTTATTCGCCAGAAAATGCCCGAAAGCGGCACAACCTCCTTCCATGACATGGTTTATGGTGATATCACCGTGGATAATGCGGAGCTGGATGACCAGATTCTGATGAAGGCAGACGGCTTCCCGACCTATAACTTCGCCAATGTTGTGGATGACCACCTGATGCACATCACCCATGTTGTCCGCGGCAGTGAATATCTTTCCTCCACACCCAAGTATAACCTGCTTTATAAAGCATTCGGATGGGAGCCTCCCATTTATGTGCATCTGCCCGCCGTTATGCGTGATGCACACCATAAGCTGTCCAAGCGTCATGGCGATAAATCCTTCGAGGACTTGGTAAATGAAGGCTATGTGGTAGAAGCCATCGTGAACTATATCGCACTGCTTGGCTGGAGTCCCTCCGATAATGTGGAAATCTTCACCCTCAAGGAGCTGGAACAGAAATTTGATATGGCGGGGCTGAGCAAATCTCCCTCCATCTTCGATATCAAAAAGCTGACATGGATGAACAGTGAATACCTCAAGGCGATGGACTTCGATAAATATTTTGAACTGGCAAGACCTAAGCTGGAGGAGGCACTGGCAGGCACCGATTTAGACCTGAAAAAAATCGCGGCACTGCTCCAGAAGCGTCTTGAAACCCTCAACGATATCCCCCGTCTGGTGGATTTCTTCAAGGAACTGCCCGATTACAGCACAGAGCTGTATACCCATAAGAAAATGAAAACCAACGATGAAATCGCACTGTCCTCCTTACAGGCGGCTCTGCCCGTTCTGGAGAGCCTGCCCGATTGGAATGAAACTGCCATCCATGACAGCCTGATGGCACTGGTCGGCGAGTTGGGCATCAAAAACGGTCAGCTGCTCTGGCCCGTCAGAACAGCCCTCTCCGGTGAGCAGACCTCTCCCGGCGGCGCAATGGAGCTGGCGGATATCCTCGGCAAAGAGGAGGCTCTGCGCAGAATCCGCAAGGGGATTGAGAAATTGAGTAAGTAAATCGATTCCTTTTATGTTCATAAATTATTCAAATATTCTTAAAAAACTCTTTGGTTTTTGTACAAATGGAATTCAAATTTGAATGATATCATAAAGGTGTCAAAAGGAACGGACCACCTTTTGAGAACATAAGTATTATACCCTTCCCCTTTTTAAATGATAAAACGTAAAAGCAAGAAGAGCAAATCGAAAGATTTGCTCTTTTGCTTTACTAGAGCGTTGCAGGAGCAACGCTCTAAGTCAAAATCGGGGATTTTGACTTGTTAGGACAGAAGAATAAACAGCTAGGTTCCGACGGCGAGCCTTGAAACCTTCTGTTTTCCTCGACGGAAGTGAATTCCGTCTGCGGATCCCATTCGGGAAGACGCTTCGTTTCCCGAACCCTTCCGCTGCCTGTAGGTGTTTTTTATGGTTGCGATTAAGGCATCATGTCATCCATGATATCGTCAATCGCCTCCTCTGCCTTCACTACCATCTTTTTCCCTTTTCTGGCAAGCCTCTGATAGGTGCGCTTATCCTTCATCAGGTATCCCATGCCTGCCATTGCCGCCGCGCCGCCAAGCAGCATCCCTGTTGCAAATTTGTTCATAAAATCCCTCCTTTGATGAAATTAGTATGACCGTTTTCGTGATTTTTATTGATTTTCCATGCCGGATAACGTATAATCAAACCGATAAGCTGTCAAGACAGCTGTAAAAACAAGTGAAGAGACAAAAAGGAGAAAGAACATGAGCGAGAATCAAAAAGGCTTTGCCGCTTTTCTGGCAAAAAAGGATATCGTTTTTTCAGCAAAGCGATACGGCATTGATGCCTTGGGCGCAATGGCACAGGGCTTATTTGCATCCCTGCTGATTGGGACAATTTTAAAAACCTTGGGGCAGCAGCTTGGCGTTGCCATTCTGGTGGATATCGGTACCTTCGCGCAGGCGGTCACAGGCCCTGCCATGGCAGTTTCCATCGGCTATGCGCTGAAATGCCCCCCTCTGGTGCTGTTTTCATTGATTGCCGTCGGCGGCGCGGCGAATCAGCTGGGCGGTGCAGGCGGCCCTCTGGCTGTTTTCGTTGTCACCATCTTTGCCGCAGAGTTTGGTAAGCTGGTTTCCAAGGAAACAAAGGTCGATATCATTGTGACCCCCTCTGTCACCATCTGCATCGGCGTGCTGCTTTCCATGTGGTGGGCACCCTCCATCGGTGCGGCGGCAAGCGCAGTCGGCAACGCCATCAAGTGGGCAACGGAGCTGCAGCCCTTCTTCATGGGGATTCTGGTTTCCGTTATCGTCGGCATCGCGCTGACGCTCCCCATCAGCAGTGCGGCAATTTGTGCGGCTCTGGGTCTGACAGGCTTGGCAGGCGGTGCGGCAGTTGCAGGCTGCTGTGCGCAGATGGTCGGCTTTGCTGTTATGAGCTTTAAGGAAAATAAATGGAGCGGTCTTTTGGCGCAGGGAATCGGTACCTCCATGCTGCAAATCGGGAATATCGTCAAAAACCCGCTGATCTGGATTCCGCCTACACTGGCATCCGCTGTCACAGGCCCTATCGCAACCTGTATTTTCCGCATGAAGATGAATGGGGATGCCGTGGCCTCCGGCATGGGTACCTGCGGTCTGGTCGGACAGATTGGTGTCTATACCGGTTGGATTAACGATATCACCGCCGGCACAAAAGCAGGCATTACCTCTATGGATTGGCTTGGTCTGGTTTTGGTTTGCTTCATCCTGCCTGCAGTCCTGACCCTCGTTTTCGCATATCCTATGCGCAAAAAGAACCTCATTAAGGAAAATGACCTGAAACTGGATTTGTAATCCATAAAATAAAAAGAGTGAAACCCTTTTGGATTTCACTCTTTTTTTGTATGTGCTTTTTATCATGGGTTTTTCATAGGCGCACCGCCTTTTTCCCTGCCGTTTCCGGCATAATGGGGAAGGGATTGGAAAGGGAAACTTTGTTGCCCTTTCCTCGGTTGCGGAGGTTTGGAACCCATAAC
>ENA-ORUB01002348-ORUB01002348.1-human-gut-metagenome-genome-assembly--contig:-NODE-2348-length-17986-cov-2.555295_pt1 | contig 17986 bp, 14 predicted proteins | sample MGYA00241918_ERZ509200 | MGnify/ENA primary metagenome ERZ509200 (study PRJEB26280, sample SAMEA2338853) | human gut metagenome | biome: human gut; feature: human-associated habitat; material: faeces... | reverse complement strand
ACCGCTAGCCGCGATTTCCGAGGATTCCAAAAAAATCGGTCAGAATATCATCAGATTCTTTGAAGACGAGGTTGCTGCAGGCCGCTTAGGCAAATCTCTGCTGCCGATCCAGTCAGGCGTCGGTTCTGTCGCTAACGCCGTCCTCTACGGTCTGCGGGATTCCGCATTTGAAGGTCTGACCTGCTATACCGAGGTCATTCAGGATTCCATGCTCGACCTCGTCAAATGCGGCAAGGCAGACATCGCCTCCTGCACCGCACTGGCACCATCGCCGGAAGCGCAGACTGCGTTCTTTGATGACATTGATTTTTATAAAGAACACATTATCTTCCGCCCGCAGGAGATTTCCAATTCCATCGAAGTCTCCCACCGACTGGGTCTGATCGCCATGAATACCGCATTAGAGGTAGACATTTACGGCAATGTAAATTCCACCCATGTGCAGGGCAAAAAAATGATGAACGGCATCGGCGGCTCCGGCGATTTTTCCCGTTCCGCGTCGCTGGTCATCTTCACAACATCTTCCATCGCCAAGGACGGCGCGATCTCTTCTATCGTACCGATGTGTCCGCACGTGGATCACACCGAGCATGAGGTCATGGTCATCGTCACCGAACAGGGCTATGCGGATCTGCGCGGGCTCTCACCAAAAGAGCGCGCAGTCTGCATCATCGAAAACTGCGCGCACCCGGACTATCGTGATGCGCTCATGGACTACTTTCAAAGAGCCTGCGCCGCAGCTCCTTGCCAGACGCCGCATCTGCTTGATGAAGCGCTCTCCTGGCACAGCCGTTTTGAAAAAACAGGCAGCATGAAATAGCAGCTTACATCTGCTGCCTTGGTAAAACAACCCTAAAGGCGGTTCCACCCTCCGCGCGGGCTTCCGCGCGGACACTGCCGCCATGCAGCCGCGCGATTTCGCGCACAAGTGCAAGTCCCAGACCCACGCCGCCCATCTGGCGGCTTCTGGATTTGTCCACACGAAAGAACGGTTCGAAGATGCTCTCCATGCAATCCGCCGGAATCCCGCTTCCGGTGTCGGCAACCTCCAAAATCACATTTTCATCTGCCTGCTTCACCGAGACGAAGACCGCACCGCCCGGCTTGTTGTATTTGATGGCATTTTCGATCAGATTAAACAACAGACGATAAATCAGCGCATCACTGCCGACCATGCTGACTTCCTCACAGTCCTGCCGGAGCGTAACCTGGTTTTCCTGCGCGAGCGGTGCGAGGTCTGTCAAAATTTCCTCCGCAAGCGGCGCGAGCGCGATCTCATCCGTTCTCGGTACGGACTGCAGATTGCTCATCGACAGCAAGGTACGGACAAGTGCGCTCAACCGATCCAGCTGCTCCATCTGAAAAGCAGCCATCTGCATGGTTTCCGCATCTGCGTCCGCGTGTTCCTCGCAAAAAAGCTCCAGCTTTGTCTGCATCAGGGCTAGCGGTGTCCGCAGCTCATGCGCCGCATTTCCGGCAAACTGACGCTGCAAATCAAAGGAATGCGCAAGTCGGTCCAGCATACCGTTCACCGCGTGGCTTAACTGCCGAAACTCTTGAATCGTGCTCTCATCGAGGCGGACACGCACCAGACTGTCCTGATTGATTTTTTCCGCCTGTGCGGTAAACCGGCGCAGCGGCTGCAAGGCTCTGCCGCTGACAAAATACGCGATTGCTGCACTCAGCAGTGTGACCGCCGCCGTAAAGCACCATCCCATACGACCAAACAGTACCTTTGCGTCATAGATTTCCTGTGAAAACTGCTTCAGAAATCCGTTCATCTCCTCCGGTGGGATTTCAATGGTCATCACTTCGGCGCTTTCCGTCTGGTATTTGAGCATAAATCCGCCCAAATCGTCCATCCCGGTTGCCCCGGAGCGGTACAACAACAAATTCAGACAGATACAGGCACCGCCGATCAAAAGTGCGGTCATCAGTGTGATTCTCCACTGAAAGGATAGTTTTTTCATTCTCTTTCTCCCTCTATCACATAACCCTCGCCGATTCGGTTGTGAATCGGATCATAACCCAGCGCGGTCCGCAGCTTTTTTCGCAGTGCGGACATATGCACGCGGATGGAATTGCTGAAGCTGTCCACACTCCCATCCCACACATGATCGATTAACTCCTCCTGGCTGACAGGGCGTCCCTGGTGCAGCAACAGATATTCCAAGACCCCGCTTTCCTTTCTCGTTAACGGGATCGTCCGCCCCTCGACGGACGCCGTCCGGCTTCGGGAATCAAACCGCAGCGCGCCGCAGGAAAGGCAGACATCCTGCTGGATGAATTTGCGGCGTGTCAGGCTGCGGACACGCGCCTCCAGTTCCGCTAGATGAAACGGCTTGGAAAGATAATCATTGGCACCCGCGTCCAGCCCCTCTACCTTGTCCGAGATCTCGCTGCGTGCGGAAAGGATCAGCACCGGAGTTTCCTGATCTGTTTTTCTCAACTCCCGCAGTACGGTCAATCCATCTGTTTTCGGCAAGTTCAAGTCCAGCAGCACTAAATCGTAACGCTCCACCGAAAGCAAAAATCGCGCGCTCTCCCCGTCCTCGCAGGTATCTGCTTCATATCCCGAAAGTCGCAGCTTTTTCGCGATGTCCTCACGCAGGGACTTTTCATCTTCTACCACCAAAAATCGCATTGTTTTCTCACTCCTTGCTTTCTGTTCAACCATAAATTCTAAGCTCTGCAAAGACATGATACCATACAGACATAAAGTTTGTGTTAAGCCTTATCCTTTTGCCTGCGAGGGATCATCCGCCTTACTCCGGCTCTGCCTGAGCCAAATACGGACGCTTTGCCGCTGCCAGCATTTCGCGAAAAGCCTTTTCTCCGCCGAACGCGCTGTAGTCAGGCTCCGTAAACGCATCATAGCTTGTGATATCCACGCGGACGACAGCCGCGCCGAGACTGTCATACTCGGCCTCGATACGTTCCCGGATCAACTCGCAGGTCTTAGTGAAGTCCAAAGTATAGCTGCGCGGCAGCATAGTTTCTTCGTCCATCTCCAGGGTAAAGCCAACGCTTTGATACAACGCATCTCTTTCGTTCGGAGCTTCATTCCACAAGTCAGAAAGTTCGATCCCGCTCGCCGATAAGACACTGCCCAGACCTTGATTCGCTGCGATCGCGCAGAACAGCTGCCAATCCTGCGGCATGGTCACCTGATACGCATTGCCTTTGCGGGTAATACGATCGCTCTCCGCGGCTGCTTTGAGACACTGCCGCAGATTGCCGAGCAGATCGTCCTGTCCGTAGGAAGACGGTTCTCCGTCATAGCCGCTTGCGATTGTTTCTGCTCGCAGGGTCTGACTACCGACATCGATCCATCCCTGCCCCAAGGTACTGTCCACACGCCGGATATAGGTCCGCACTGCACCGCCGCGCGTGCCCGTAAGATAATACGTAAAGGTATAGTCCGTATCCGCCTGCGCGGCATCCTCTGCTCCCAGCTCTTCCAAAGTTCTTGTCCCGAGTATGCAAAGCGGCGCTTCCGTCTGCTGTAGGTGCGCAGTCTCGCGCGTCCGCGCGCCGGAAAGTATACCGTAAGACAGGTTTATCGTTCTCTGCGCCTCCGCGCTGTTCACAGCCAATAGCTTGTCATAAGCCTCTGCGAGAGCTGCGCGGTTTGCTTGGGTATTCTGTCCGACCGGATTGAGTACAAAGCACACGCAGCCGATCACCAGCGCCAGCACTGCGGCTGCCGCGATCCAGGTCTTCGGCTTTTTGAAAGCTGCCAACGCCTTAACGCGCACGCTCACCTCCTTCTCTCCGCCGATAAACGAGGTCGTGCCAAGGACAAAGCGTTCCGTCCCGGCTGCTGCTTTCACCAGCGTTGTCGCGTAGGTCTTTTTGTCTCCGCTCAGACGCGCCGCATCGTAGTCGCAGTAGATTTCCATGTCGCGGCGAAATCTGCGGAACGCCAGCCAGATCACCGGATTCCACCAGCATATCGCCAGAATCAGTGCTGCCGATTGATTGCCTCCTAAGTCACCATGTTTCAAATGCGTCAGCTCATGCAGCAGCACCTGCCGCCGCTCCGCCGCGTCGAAGCCGGATTCCAACGCGATCACATACTGCCCGCGCATGCGTGTTAAAAAGGTCGTCTCCGCGCCCTCTTTGATGCAGATTCGAACTTTGTCATTCACGCCGACCAGCACTTTCACCGCTTCCAGTTCCGCAAGCAGCGCAGCATCCCTGCTGTCCGTCAGCGCCTTGAGTTTCCTTTTTTGTATGCAGTTTCCTGTAAGCAGCCAGATACCCGTCAGAACCATACCGGCAAACCAGAGCCAGTTTTCCAGTTTGGCCCGCGAAGTCGTTGCGGCAAACTCGGCATCCAGCGTTTTGTCCGAAAACGGCACCCGCAGACTGAGATGATCCTTTTGAACGATATAGTAGTTACCCTGCTCTTCGATAGCAAAGCCTCGGGCGTTCAAATCCTCGTAGGGCTCTACCCAGACGGTCTCTACCGTAGATTCGCTCTGCGGCAGCCAGTTGCGTACCGCAAGACTGCTTTCCGGCATAAACTCCGCGATCGGACTGAAGATAAACGATACCGCGACCAAAAGCCAGAGCCGCATATGCCCCCGCGGCGTGATCTGATTTCCAAACAGCAGCTTGATCAGCAGTACGAGCACAGCTGCCGCTGTGACCGCAATACTCAGATTCAGCATATTCATAGACATTCCTCCGTCATAATTGTTCCATTATGATTGACTTCTTTCTTATGTGCTTCCTACTCCATTTTTTCGATAATCTCCAGCAAGGTCTGCTGCTCCTCCTTGCTCAAGTTCTTGCCGGAAACCAGTGAGGATACCAAGAGCTTCGCGGAACCGTCAAAGATGCGGTTGATAAAGCTTTGCATTTCCTCCTTGCGGCAGGCTTCCTCGGTCACCGTCGCGCTGTAGCGGAAATTACGCGGGTGGCTCTCATCGGCTGCAATCGCTTCTTTTTCCACAAGTCTTCCGACCATCGTCCGGACGGTCGTATAACTCCAGCCCGCATCCGCGACCGCTTCGGCGATTTCCTTTAATGTCATTTTTTTATCCTTGCTCTGCCAGAGTGCTTTCATAATCGTCCACTCCGCGTCGCTGATGGAAACTTGTCTGTTCACCATGTTTCTTTGCCTTTCCTTATTCGCTATTTCGCTTCCAATGATTGAATCAGATATCTGCCGTCCTTCTCCTTGAGGGTCAGAACGGAGGTGCCGTCACCGCTATATATGTCCAAGCCTTTTTCTTTGATGTTCAAGGTTTCTCCGGTCAGAATCACGGTATCGCCGGACTTTTTGCCCTCTGTGACAATGAATTTACCGCCGCCCGCGTCACTGGTAAAGGTGATATAGCGGTCGATATCTTTTACATAGAACTGATTCCATTCTTTTTGCGTGTAATGCGTTCGGATATCGTCGAGCGTGATGCCTGCGTAATATGTGAGGCTTTGGTTCAGCCCCGCAGGGTCATAAGGTTTCACCGGCGTAATGTAATTATCGACCGTCCAGCCATTTTTCCTGTATGCACGCCAGAATGCGGAGTCCTCAAATTTTTCTTTGAGTTCCGGCGTCCACCCCATAGCATCATCAAACTGTGGATAATATCTTAAAAACTCAAAGAAATCCATCTTATCCGGGCTGCTGTATGCACTTGTGAAGTAGCAGTACAATGAAGTCTTGCCCCATGTTTCGAATGCCTGATTTAGTTCATCTTTTGTTTCTTCGTTCAAGTCCCCGTCCGGCTGTGAGAGCAGGAAATCCCAGTCCACGAAGTGCAGACGGTTCTCCACCCACTCAAAGGTCGCGGCGTTTTCCCGCTTCACTTCTTTGCCGTTTTTCAGTTTTTGTGTGAATTGTTTCGTGATTCGATAGCTGCCTTCCGGTAATTTGCCATACGCTTCGGCAAGATCAATGGTCAGCAACCTGCCTTCGGTATCCGTAATGATCTCCGTACTTCGCTTGCTCTTATCAGGGACGGCGGGACGAGAAACCTTTTCCCATTGATTGTCCGCGTATGTACTCGCATCCTTTCCGATATATCGTTCCAAACGATAGTCGGTGTCATAAATCAGGACAGGACTTGGATTATCATACTCGCAATTGCTGATATACAGCTGCAGTTCGTCTGTACTCTCGGCAGTTGCATAAAAAGTCATGTGCAGATTCGTATCTTCATATTCTTTGAGAAGTTCCGTCAGCTTCGGCGAATGCACGCGTTTCCCGTTGATGCCGAGATCTTTCTCGCCTTCTTCTTTCGGCCATGTATCTTTCGGCCATGTATAAATGCAATACACATCGTTCCCTGCCGTCTCGTCCCGAAGCAAGGTAATGGAGTCTTGCATGGTATACATATAGACTTTCAGTTTGTACTTGAAATCATTCTCGTTTTTGACAGGCTCGCCGTCCGTAAAATCTCCTTCGTCAAAAGTGCGGAACAGTTTTAAAAGTTCTTTCTGCTGCTTCACATCGTCGATCCGAATAAAGTCATCATTAAACTCATGACCGGCATCCCGTTCTATCCTGATAAAGGATATATCCGCAAGCTGCATATCGTGAAAAAACCGGATGCACGGATCGCTGCTCTTCGGATTTACAACAAAGCATACACAGGCGCAGAGCAGCGCGAGCGCGGCGAGAATCGCAATCCAGAGCTTCGGTTTCTTGAACGCCGCCAGCGCTTTGACGCGCGCGCTCACTTCTTTCTCTCCGCCGATGAACGAAGTTGTGCCGAGAAGAAAGCGTTCAGTCCCCGCCGCGGCTCTGACCAGCGTTGTCGCGTAAGCCTTTTTGTCCCCGGTCAGACGCGCCGCGTCGTAGTCGCAGTAGATTTCCATGTCGCGGCGAAATCTGCGGAACGCCAGCCAAATCACCGGATTCCACCAGAACGCAGCAAGCACAGCCGCGGCAACAAAATTTTTCCATAAATCACCATGCGAGAGATGTGTCAGTTCATGCGCCAGTACCTGCCGCTGCTCTTCCTCGCCAAATCCGTTTTCCAACGCGATCACATACTGACCGTCCAGCCGCGTCAGAAACGTTGTGTCCGCGCCTTGCTTGATCACGATCTTCGCACGGCTGCGGATGCCGATTTTCGTCTGAAGTTCCGTAAGCATCATCAGCCGCTGTGCCTCTTCACTATCTTCCAACATGCGCAGTTTCTTTCTCTGCTTTCCGATCCCAATCAGAAGCCAGCCCAGAACCATCAGGACGCCCATGACGTAGATCCCGGTCTGCAGCCTTCTTGCAGACTCCGATGCCGTGAAATCACCGGTCAGCGTCCGGTCTGTGAAAGGCACCTGCATACTGACATGAGCCTGTCCGTTCACCACTTGCGTATCGATCATCTGTCCATCTGCCTGCTGCCTTTCGTCCGCAGTCTCGCTAAGATAGTCTGCCTGTCCCGTCCATGCGCTGGATGTACCGATGCGTGCCTGCGTCTGCGGCAGATAAGTTCTGACCGCAAAATCGCTCTCCGGCAGTATCCCCGCCAGCGGCACCGCCAGCATCGCCACCGCCGGCAGCAGCCATAACAGCATATGTCCCCGCGGCGTGATCTTGTTTCCAAACAACAGCTTGAGCAGCAGCACCAATGCTGCCGCCGCCGTTACGGCAATGCTCAGATTCAGCATGTTCATAGCCTCTCCTCCCTTTGTCTACATTTGTAATCCCTCTTGTAGCTTTAGTTTACATTTGTAGTTACAAAAAGTCAAGCAATACTTTCCTGCTATCATGGCATATTTTTTATGCAAAAAAACAGACCCTTGCGATGTTCTCACAAGCGTCTGTCTAAACATGCTATGTGTTCTGCAGCAGGATGTCCATCTCCGTCAGCATCGGGTAGCGGGAAAGCACTGCGTCGTCCAGATTTTCGCGATGCATATCTACCGCGGTAACGCGGCTGTTATCGTAGGTCGTGTAATAGTAGATCCCGCGGCTGGCGTTGCAGCAGGAGGTGTAGATGGTAATCTCGTATTTGCCGTCCGCGACCTCGCAGCAGCCGCGCTGCTGATCGACCGAACCCAAAATATGAAAGAACTGGCTGACACTCGCAGATTCCGCATCATCCGAAACCGCATGCGCCCGCGTAAAAGCTACGCGCACGAAGCGCGACATCGATGACAGATCGCCCGGCAGACCGATCGCTCCCATTCCGCGGCTATAGGTCTCCAGCGGCAGCTGCGGTGCAAAACGGTTTTCCGGCTGCTGCGGAGAAAGCTGCCGATAATTGTTTAAATGGAACATCTGTAGATCAAACGGCGGATTATTGGTCAGCACGCCCGCCGGATTGTCGTAAATTTTAAGCCCCGCCGCAACGGATTCAACCGTAATTGTCTCGTCCTTGTCAGCGATGATCCAGTGCAGCTGCGCCGGCGGGAAATGCGCGCTGTACGGCGTTCCGGTCAGATTGAGATCCGCAAGCTCCGCGCGCACCTCCGCGACCGACGCGCAGCGGCTGAGCAGATAACTGATGAACTCAAACTGCGCCACATTTTTCACGCGGTGCGGCTTTTCCTCACCTTGTATTTTTGTCGTTCCTGCCCCTTCTGCCGCGCGATTATGCGCCGCATCTGTTTCCGTCTCCGCGATCGGCTCCCGGTAAACCGCATTACCGACAAAATTCAGCCCTGCCATCGCCAGCCCCTTTTCGTTGACCGCGTCGTAGAACATCGGATAGCCGTCCGCCACGTGCGCCATGCCGATGATTGCGTAGTGCTCCTCGGATTTTCCAAGGAAACGAAAGTCTAGCGGAAACCGCCGCGGCATCACCACGATCTCCTCCCCGTAGGAAAATTCATAGTCTAAGGTTCTTCCAAAATAAAAATCCTTTGTCTTATAAGTTGCTGCTGTACACATCTAACATACTCCTTTCACTGTTTCGTGCGGCAGCGCAGCGCTGCTGCCTGCGTCTTTTTCCATCCCTTATTCTGCATCGCTCCGCGTGGAAACATGCCCCGCGGGGCGCGTTTTTTGTTGTTGTTAAAGTGAATGGATTTCTTTTTCCAGTTCTCGTACCGCATCCATTACGGTATGAAACTCCGCTGCATCTCCGTAAAGCATATCTTTCATAGCCTCATAGTCCGCAGCCAGTGCTCCGAAACGATACGCCGGCGGAATCAGTTTCAAAGTCTTCGGGACTGCCTCCGGATACCTAGCCCAGGCTCTTGGATAAAATTTCATTTTGAAATCTACAACCGTTTTCAAAAGTTCCACTCGTGCAAAAGCCTCATCCTTTACAGAAGTCTGTGACATGCGATAAAGGTCATAATAATGTCTGGAGTACCGCTGTGGCATTTCCAAATGTTCCGGTCTGTTGGCTTCGTGGTGCAGAATCGTTGCTTTCTCCCAGAACGTCCGCTCCGGTGCAACAGTCAAAATCGCAGTGTCTTTCTGTTCAAAAACCTTCGGATAACAGGTCGCTGCATAGGGTTTAATCTGTGCGATCTTTGCCGGAGTCCATGCTGCCAAAGCACCGATTTCCAAACGGATCACCTGTAATGTGGTCATACTGGTAAATAAACGGGGATAGGCAAACATAACTGTCTGTTTATCCTTTTCATCTATGTAGATGTTTGCTTCACAGCCAAGTTCCTGCGACAGTTCTGCTTTGATGGCAGGACAAAACTGTTCTGCCAAGAAAACCTCTGCTCGCACATTGGCTTCTTTGTTGAAAGCGTCCTGTTTTGTTTTGGAACGTTCTTCCCAAGGTTCATCTTTTCCGTAGCCCAATCCCCGCCAATCCAAAATCAGGTCTATATCTTCGGAGAAACGACTGATCAAATGAAATGCTTTTGATAAACTGGTTCCACCCTTAAATGTGAATACATCTTTCCAAGGGCAGCGATGAAACAGATAGTCCAATGTGAAGCACACCCAAAAATCTTTTTCTACAATAGCATCATTCATCCCCATTTTATCTGCTGTATTTCGGAACAGTTCCCACCGATCGCTTTTTGACAGCCTCGCAACATTTCTCATTGCGTATCACCTCCGCAAATTTTCCGTATCGTATCATAAACCCAATCCGTAGATTCTGTTGCTTCTTTCAGGCAGGCTTGCTTTTCGGTATCTGATAATTTCCCTGAAAGTTCCTGAATAATCTCCGGCGTCACGTTAGTTTTTCCAAGGGTCTTTAATGCTTGAATCACCAAGCTTGTCATATAGGACAATCCGGTAATCTCCTTGTTGGTTCTGTGCTTAAATTCCAGCTTCGTGGCATTCCATTCATATGTTTTATAGGGACCATCGCTAATATAGGACCAAACCGCTGTAACCTGCGTGGAAAGCCCTAATAAGTTGAGTGCTGTATTTCCGCAGGGAGCAATCGTCCAGTGATAATTCCGAGCCAGTGCCTTTGCAACCGCTTCCGGATCTGCCGCCACATATTCGCCAAGCAGTTTACTATGTTTCGGTTTTTCAAAAAGTCCATTCACGATCCTTCGTAAAATACCCTCTTGGACAAGACGATGTAACGCTGAGCGTACGGTATTCGTATCTGCAATATCCGCAAAATCAGAAGTGCAAAAGATACTTCCATCCTCCATATTCAGTATTCGATCTCTGATTTCCTGCATATAACTTTTTGCCATGAGAACGCCCTCCTTTGCAACGAATATTATATATTATTCGTTGCAATTTTTCAACTGATTAATCTGAAATCATTTATAGTATTCTCTGAATACATAGGTGCTGCACATCGTTTGCAGCAAACTTCGTAATTCGGAAGCTTCTTCCCATACATCAACAGTCGGATCAAATTATCCTAATCAGAAGACTCACTTAGCTGATAACGCAATTCCTCCAAATATGTTATCATTTCATCAATTGTCCATAATTAGATTTAAATATTATTTAATTCTATGTTGACATGATTTTATTTTTATGCTAATCTTATATTAAGGAGATGATAACAAATGAAAAGAATGCTTACAACCTGTCCATACTGTCAAGGAACCTTAAAAATAGCTGCTTTACGATGTCCCTCTTGCGACATTGAAATAAAAAAAGACTTTGAAATAAGCAGATTCGATAAACTCACCGATGATGAATATCAATTTTTGCTGACATTCTTGGAAAATAGAGGAAATTTAAAGGAGGTTCAAGAAAAAATGAGTATCTCTTATCCGACAGCAAAGAAAAAATTAGACGAACTCCTTCAGAATCTAAATCTTTTGAACGAGGACTCTGAAAGAGCGAGAGAAACGATCACATTAGAAAATCTCCAATATGATGCATCGAGCACAAAAGCTTCTGACATCGTGAAAAAGAAGTTAAAGGAGCATGGCGGTCATGCTACTGTTTATACCGCAAGGAGCCTTCCCTGTGAAATATACGCGAATCCAGACGGTCGTTCCTTTTCCAGTGACAAACTTCCGATCAAACCGTCCTATGGTTACGATGTCTTTGATATCATTGTTGATTTACTGGTATCTCAAGGAGGTCGCGCAAAAAAAGGAAATGGTCGCAACTACAAATTCGGAGAGCCCGGCTGTGAAGAAACCACCGTGGTCGGCACCGTTGCCAAATACCGCGGAAGCCAGCTCGGCAGTTCCGTCTTCGACCCTGTTTTTGTCCTGGCTGCTGTACTGGAATGGGCTGATATTGCCACAAACGGACGAGGGGAAATTGTTTTAAAAGGATACAGATAGTGCTTCTAGTTCTTCCCAAAATTAGTTTATTCGCTCTTCATTTTGTAGTATGCAAAAAGGTTATACAGTGCAGATATGGGCAGAACCCGGAGAAATCGGTCCTGCCCATCCACAACTATTCCTTGATCTTATATCAGTTTTCATGTTTACACAAAACTTGAAGCAGTCTCGTTTGTGGTGAATTAACTTTAACACAGAAATGAGGCGCTCGCACCATTTTTATTATGTAGGAAATATCGACAAAAGCACCTTGCGAAGTGCCTGCCATGCATGGCAAGCATGTGCGCATAGAAATCTCTGATTTCGTTTTGCGCACTTTTGTCCTCGCTGAGGATAGTATAACGCGGCTTAGTGATGAAATGATGATTGCGGCGAAATTCAGGGAAATTTCCCCGCGGCGCGCGCGCAAGTATTTCCTTTCTTTTCCGCTTGCATTTTGCGTCTGATTTGCTATAATAGCATTAAGAACGTGTGTTCTTTTTAATGGCCACCAAGGAAAATCTACGCGAGCCGAAAGCATTGACAGGAAGGAGGTGTTCGTATGGCGGAGCGTGTCTATATTGCCATCGATCTGAAATCCTTTTACGCGTCGGTAGAGTGCATGTCGCGCGGCTTAGACCCGCTGACCACGCATCTGGTCGTCGCCGATGCTGCCCGCACCGAAAAAACCATCTGCCTTGCGGTCTCTCCGAGCCTGCGTACCTATGGCATCCCTGGACGGGCGCGGCTCTTTGAAGTCGTCCAAAAAGTCCGCGATCTGAATGCCCTGCGGCTGACCCGCGCCCGCCGGCAAAGCTTCGCCGGGGAGTCGACAGACGCGGACGAACTGGCAGCGCATCCGGAGCTTGCGATCACCTATATCACCGCCCGTCCACGCATGGCGCACTACATCGCCGCAAGCTCCCGCATCTACAGTATCTATCTTCGGTATATCGCGCCCGAGGATATCCATGTCTATTCGATCGATGAGGTCTTTATCGACGCAACGGACTATTTGGCTTTGTACGGATTGACTGCGCGGGAACTGGCTATGAAAATGATCCTCGAACTCCTGCGTGAAACCGGTATCACCGCGACGGCAGGTATCGGTACCAATCTGTATCTGGCGAAGGTCGCCATGGATATCCGCGCCAAGCATATTCCCGCGGACGCGAACGGTGTCCGCATCGCCGCGCTCGACGAGATCAGTTATCGCCAGTTGCTTTGGGATCATCAGCCGCTGACCGATTTCTGGCGTATCGGTCGCGGCTACGCCAAAAAGCTCGCTAAGGTCGGACTGTACACCATGGGCGATATTGCCCGCTGCTCGATCGGCAAGGCGGACGCGTTTCACAATGAAGATCTGCTCTACAAGCTGTTCGGTGTCAATGCCGAGCTGCTGATCGACCACGCTTGGGGCTGGGAGCCCTGTACCATGGCGGATATCAAAGCCTATCGCCCGGCTTCCTCGAGCATCAGCTCCGGGCAGGTGCTGCAGAGTCCTTATCCGGCTGCAAAAGCACATCTGGTAGTCTGCGAAATGGCAGAGCAGCTCGCCATGGATCTGTTTGAAAAGCAACTGACCACCGACCAGCTCGTACTGACTGTCGGTTATGACAAGACCTCACTGCCTGCCGCGGCCCGCACGCCAGCGTATAGGCAAGCCGGAAACCACGGGCAATCCGCAGCACAAGCCCACAGCGCCGCAGACGAAGCGGAAAGCGTGGAAGTGACAATCGACCGCTATGGCCGTGCTGTTCCCAAACACGCGCACAGTACAGTCAATCTGCCGCAGCCTACCTCCTCCGTCTCGCAGATCGTCGATGCGCTCTCGGAGCTGTATCAGCGCATCGTCAATCCGGATTTTGCGGTGCGCCGCTTGACCCTCTGCGCAAACCATATCCTGCCGGAATGCCCGCTTGCCGCGCAAACGGTCCGGACCACCGGTGCAGATCATGCAGAGGGGATCGCTTCGTCCATGTGCAGCATCCTGCAAGCAGAGCACCCGCATGCAAATGCGGGCTTGACCCTCTCTGCAGATCATGCACAAGCTACACAAGATACTCCTGCGTGCTTCGCAGGGCAAGGCGCGGGACAAGGAGAACAGCTTGACCTGTTCGGCTTTGTCGCGGACGGCAAAGATATCTTCGGCCGCGACGCCGCCGAGACGCAGCGGCAAAAAGAAGCTGCTGCTGCCGCGCTCGAAAATGAACGCAGAATCCAGCAGTCTCTGCTGGCGATCAAACAAAAATTCGGTAAAAATGCAGTCATCAAGGGTCGTGACCTCGAAGATGGTGCGACCGCTATGCAGCGCAACGACCAGATCGGAGGGCATAAGGCATGAAGCATTATGACGACATCCTGCATCTGCCGCATCCGGTTTCCAAAAAACACAGACAAATGCCGATCGCTGATCGTGCGGCACAGTTTATGCCCTTTGCCGCGCTGACCGGATATGAGGCAGCTTTGACAGAAACAGCCCGCCTCACCAGCCCGCGTATCGAACCGGACGATGCGCAGCGTGAGCTGCTGAACCGGCAGCTCTGCTTCCTGCAAAGCCTTGCCGCAGCGGCAGACAGCGCAGGTGCATATCCCGAAAGCCGGGTATCCTGCGTTGTTTCGGATTCCGACATGCAGGCTGCCTCCGCGAAAGTACAGCCAAACGCGCAAGCAGCTTTCGCCTTCCCCAAGAACACACGCACCGCCTCGAGCCGCGTCTCCGAACCCGCGCGTTCCTCACAGGAGGAGCAGCTTAGCATCACCGTCACCTATTTCTGCCCGGACACAAAAAAAGAAGGCGGCATTTATCGCACCGTCTCCGGGAGGTTTCTGAAAGTAGATGTGTACGCGCAGCTTCTCTGGCTGGAGGTTACGGAGGATATTCCCACAAACTCCGCGCCGCTGTCTGCCGCACTGTCTGCAGACACGACAGCCGCGTCCGCAGATATGCGCGAGAGTGCGTGCAGCGACCGCGAAAGGGTGCATGCTTCCAAAATCCCCCTTCCAGCTATACCGCGCGCAGACGCGCGGTACGCGGTGCGCTTATCTGTTCCGCTGCCGGATCTGCTCCGCATCGGTGGCGCGTGCTTCACCGCGCAGCAGTTCTCATCCATATAAATAAGATGCTGCGCGGCAGGCTTGCGCCGCCGCAGATTCGCTGGCAAGCTCGCCTGCAAAGCAGTCACGCCGACAGCCCGCGTAATGCTTTGCGGCTTCCAATCGCCGTCCGCAAAGTTCAAACGCGCACCGTTCCTGTTTTTACAAACTGTAAAAAACACTGCTCTGCCGCACGCAGCACGTGCATGTCCCGGTACACAATACCGAGCGGTCTTACAATCGTCGGCAGCAGCGGAACCTTACGCACCGGCTCACTGCTGCCGCGCAGCACAAGCTCCGAAAGCATTGTCACACCCATGCCGCCTGACACCATACCCAGGATCACAGGATCATCCGCACTGGCAGGCAGCAGCCGCGGGTGTACTTGATGCTCTGCAAGCGCCTCATGCACTTCCACATCCTCACCGTAGGACGGCATGATAAATGGATACTTCTCAAAATCCGCGATCGCAAATTTCTGCGCGGTAGCTGCGGCTTCTGAAAGCGCTGACCATGCAGCATTTTGATCTTCTGCATTTTTTCCCGCCTGCGCGGTACTCGATGCTTCCATCTGCTGACTTAACCGCACAGCGCGTGGTTCTTCCCTGCGCTGCTCTGTCCACGCACCCTCCTGCAAAACCGCGCCTTTTTTTGCCGCCGGAATCGCATCCTCCTGCTCACCGGACAGCGGAGGCAGTGTGATGGCCTGCAGCGCCTCCTCCGACTCCGGCAGCACCGCATAGAATGGATCATCCGCAAGGTGCAAAAAATGATATGGCTGTGTCTGATCCTCACACGCAAAGATCAGATGCAGTCTGTCCTCTTTCATCGCGCGATACAACTCCTGCCTGCTGAGAACCTCCAGTTCCACCCGGATTTGTGGATACGCTTTGCCGAAAGCACGCAGCAGCGACGGCATCCAGTTTTTTGCGATGCTCGCGTAAGCCCCAAGCCGCAGCGTTGCTTCCGTCTCGTTCCGCAAAAGCGCTGCCTCGCGCTCCAGCATCTCGAAGCTTTCGACATAGCCACGCAGATACGGCAGCAGGCGCTTGCCGTTCTCGCTGAGGGCGATTCCGCGGTTTGTCCGCTCAACCAGCTGCACCCCAAGCTCCGCTTCTAATCTGCGCAGCAGATGGGAAAGTCCTGACGGTGTATAGCCGTTTTGTCCGGCAATCCCCATCATACTGCCGTTTTCCACCGCCTCCAGCAAGATTTCCACCTTTTTCGCATCCATCTCTCTTACCTCTTCTCACAGTATCGTTTCTCGTATCACATGCTTTCACGCTTCTGTCAACTTCTTTTTCGTTTCATAAGCATACCTGTTTTTCACATCAAGGTCTCACGACCTGCTGTGAATTTTCTTCATATCCATATGATAAACTATCGCTTTGCAAACTGCAAGGAAAAGTGTAGACTATGTTTATCATTTTTCAGAAAATTCGTGGATCCAAACAGCGAATTCCGGAAAGTATCGCCAAACAAGCGCGAAAACGTCGAAACAAAGAAACGTATCAACGCACAAAAACTGAAAGAAAAGGAAGGAATATATAATGATCGGCACTTTATTCAATACCTGTATGATCCTCGTCGGCAGCATCGTCGGCAGCTTACTCAAAAAAGGACTCAAAGAAAAGCAGCAGCGTGTCCTGTTCGACGCCATGGGTCTCGCGGCCGCAGGCATCGGCATCAACGCAATCGTCAACAATATGCCGGACAGCCAGTATCCTGTGTTGTTCATCGTCAGCCTTGCTGTCGGCAGCATCATTGGTACCAGTCTGGAGATCGACGCAAAATTCCAGCATATCGTCGATGCCCGCGGCGGCAGCGGTCTCGGACAGGGACTTTCGACCGCAATCCTGCTGTTCTGCATCGGTACCCTCTCTATTTTAGGACCCATCCAGAGCGCGATCTACGGCGATGAAACCTTCCTGTTCACCAACGGCACCCTAGACCTGGTAACCTCCATGGTGCTCGCTTCCACCTACGGCATCGGCATCGCCATCGCCGCGGTTGTACTCTTTTTGTGGCAAGGCGGCATCTATCTGGGCGCAAGCTTTCTGACCGAATTTATCTCAGATCCCTTTATGACCGAGCTTTCGATCGTCGGCGGCTTTCTGATCGCCGCATCCGGCATCTCGATCCTCAAGATCAAGGACTTCAAGACGATGAATCTGCTGCCGTCCCTGCTGGTCCCTGTGATCTTTTTCTTAGGAAAAAGTCTGATCGGCTGACTGCTACCAGAAGTACGAGAACACCGAGGCACCGGCAACCGTCAAAAGTCCCGCAACTGCAATCGAAAGGCTAGCCATCGCGCCCTCGATCTCGCCCATTTCCATCGCGCGCGCCGTACCGATCGCATGCGATGCTGTTCCCAGCGCAACACCTTTGGCAATCGGTTCTTCGATGTGAAATAGCTCGCAGAGCCCCTCACCGATGATGTTGCCAAGCACACCGGTGATGACGATCGTCGCGACTGTGATCGTGACATATCCGCCCAGCTCCTCGGCAATGCCCATACCGATGGCCGTTGTAATGGATTTTGGCAAAAGCGTCACATAGGTCTCATGATTCAGGCTGAACACGATTGCCATGACCAAAATGCAGCCGAGACTCATCAGCACCCCGCTGATAATACCCACTAGGACTGCTTTCAAATTCTTTTTTAACAATTCCAGCTGCTCGTACATCGGCACTGCCAGACAGACAGTAGCCGGTGTCAGAAGATAACTCAGATACTTCGCGCCCTCATAATAGGTATCGTAATCGATATGGAAAAGGATCAAGATCACGATCGTCGCTGCGACGCTGAGCAGCAGCGGATTGAGCAGCGCGGAATGGTATTTTTTCTTTAATAAGGAGCCCGCCTCATATGCCACGATGCTGACCGCCACGCCAAAGAATACAGATTGTTCCAAAAGGCTATGCATGTGCTTCGCCCTCCTTTCCCTCTGTTTTTTTCTTTGATATGACCGACGCTACCTCCGGTACTGTTCGCGCCGCGCCTGCCTTTTTACGTGCACGACGAATCACATGCTGCGTCGAAAGCCCTGCCGCCGCCATGACCGTCACCGTCGACAGAACCGTGATCGCGACGATCGGTCCGCACATCGGCTTGAGCACCGGCCAGGATTCCAAAAGACCGACCGCCGCCGGAATGAACATCAGCGGCATGATTTCCACCAAAAAATATGCCGTATCCCTGACCGCCGCCAGCGGGATCAGCCCACGCACCAATCCGAGCAGCATCAGCACCAAGCCGTAAATGCTCGCC
>ENA-ORUB01002343-ORUB01002343.1-human-gut-metagenome-genome-assembly--contig:-NODE-2343-length-18025-cov-32.466555_pt1 | contig 18025 bp, 14 predicted proteins | sample MGYA00241918_ERZ509200 | MGnify/ENA primary metagenome ERZ509200 (study PRJEB26280, sample SAMEA2338853) | human gut metagenome | biome: human gut; feature: human-associated habitat; material: faeces... | reverse complement strand
CTTCCATATCGAGGAAATCCACGGGCTTTGTTGCGCTTTTTTTACAGCGCCTTTGAAGTTTCGTATTAACCCTTTACGCTTCCCAGAGCAACACCACGAATGATGAACTTTGAAAGACAAAGGTAAACAATTACTACAGGGAGGATAGCAAGTACGATGTACAAGCTGAACATTCCCACGTCCTTCTCCTGTGGTCCTGCATAACGCATTGCGTTGAGTACCAGAGGGATCGTGTACTTACTCTTTGATGTAAGAATAAGTCTTGGCATAAAGTAGTTGTTCCAGTTTGTTACGAATGTAAAGATGATCTGAACTGCGAATGCAGGCTTGAGGATAGGGGTAACGATCTTGTTGAAGGTCTTGAACTCTCCGCAGCCGTCGATACGGGCGGCTTCTACGATCTCAAGCGGAAGTGCAGATGCCATATACTGCTTCATGAAGTAGTATGTAGCTGGTGCTGCGACAGCAGGAATAATCAGCGGAATATAAGTATCTGTCCAGCCGAGTTTGTTCATGAACTGGTAGAAACCGATAGCTGAAGCCTGTGTTGGAACCATCATTACGATGAGAATGAACATATCTGCGAACTTTCTCAGCTTGAACTGGTAAACGTGTGTTGCATATGCTGTCAGTGCTGAGAAGTATACGCTGAGCAATGAAGCACAAGCTGATATGAACAGTGAGTTAGCCAGTGAACGCCATACGCTTCCGTATGCTACGGCTGTTGAACCGCTGAAAAGGTTCTTGAAGTTTGTTGCGAGGAAGTGGTCAGGATACCATCTGATACCTGCCTGTGATCTGCCTCGTGTTGCGTTGATTATCAAAAGATAGAATGGGAAAAGTGAAACAACGACCAAAAGAACAAGGACAACATAAGCTATTATCCTATGTATGATAAGACCAGTACTATTCGTCTTTTCACCAACTATTTCAGTACTTCTTGGCATTTCAGCTTACCCCCTTTTCTTCTTTTTCTTCTTTCCGTCATGGTCAGCAGATGCAAACATAAGTGCAAGTCCGATAATAGCGGAAACGATAAAGATTATTACGCAGAGTGCAGACGCCTTACCGATGTCGCCCTGCTTATTTGCCTGGATTATCATTACGACGGTCTTAAGCTTTCCGTTAGGGCTACCCATATCCTTTGTGAGGAGGGCAGGTACGTCGTACATCTGAAGTCCACCGATGAGTGATGTTACAAGAACATATGACATGATAGGCTTGATGAGCGGAATTGTGATCTTCCAGAATGTCTGGCTGGAAGTTGCACCGTCGATCTGTGCTGACTCATAGAGTGATGTATCAACACCCATGATAGCAGCCATAAGAAGAATTGTTGTATTACCATACCAAAGTATGAAGTTGATGAGTCCAACTACACCTCTTGATCCCCAAACGCTTTCAAGGAGCGGTACCTTGATAAGATCATAGATAGCGCCGCCTCTGCTGAACAAGCTGTAGAACAGAAATGCAAAAGCAGATGCCATGATTACGTTTGGAAGATAGATAACAGCCTTGAAGAATCCCTGAGCCTTTATCTTAAGACGAAGGTCAGTGAACCATACTGCAAGGATAAGAGAGATAACGATCTGTGGGATAAATCCTACGATCCACATAATAATCGTATTCCAGAATGACTGAAGCAGATCACTTCCTGATGTGAATATAGTTGAATAGTTATCGAAACCGCAGAATGTCGGTGTTACTTCGACAGCCTGTCTTGTCCAACCACCGCCGATAGAACCCTGATCCTTAACATAGTCTGTAAAGCTGTAATAGAAAGTCTGGAACAGAGGATATAGTGAGAAGATGATGTAAACTACAAAGAATGGGATAAGGAAAACATATCCCCACTTGGCATAGCTTATGCTTTTTCTCTTCATATAAGTATACCTATTCCTTTCGTGAGATTAATAAATAATAGGGGGGGATAACCTCCACCCCCTATATTTAATTAGATACTGTTTTTTTATACGATTAGAAATCGCAAGTAAGGTTACCATAGAGGTCTGTGATGTTCTTCTTGAAGTTCTCAAGAGCAGCCTCATATGAATCAACTGTGCCGAGGAAGTAGTCCTTCATAGCACCCTGGAATTTCTCGTTGCAGCCCTGGTCATAAGCAGAAAGCTTGTTCTCGAGGGAGATCTTGTCAGCAGCCTCTGTAAGAAGTGCAAGGTGATCCTGTCCGCCGAGGAATGCATTTGTATAACCGCCGTCGATAAGCTCCTTGATAGCAGCCTTGTTGTTTGTGTAGTCCTGCTCGCCCTCAGTGATAGCCTTAGCTACGTCCTTGTTGCAAGTCATTACCTTCATGATATCAGCAACGATATCCTGGTTATCGGAGTCGATAGCGCCGCAGATCCATGTACCGCCCCAGTAGTAAGCCTGTGGGCCTGAGCAAGCCTTCCAGAGACCATAACCGCCGTTGCCTTCCTTAGCGTTTGAACCATCAGCCTTGATCTCTTCGTCAACTGTGTTTGGAAGAAGTGTGAAAGGAATGCCCCATGTTGAGAAGAAGTAACCGAATACGCCACCGTCGATCTTCTGGCCTGCAGCCCAAGCATCGTCCCAAAGGGAAGTCTTGTTGTTGTAGCCCTTGTCTGTGTATTCCTTAGTCTGGTCAGCCCAAGCCTTGATCTGTGGGTCAACTGTGATCTTGTTGTCTGTTACCCATGGGCTTGACATATTGTTTGAGAAGCATCTGTATGTATCATCGAAACCAGATACCATCTTGTAGCCCTTGTCAGCCATCTTCTGAGCTGTTGCTGTGAATGTATCCCAATCCTTAACAGCTTCCTGAACCTTCTCTGGATCGCTTGTGCCGAGAACGTCCTCAGCGATCTTTGTGTTGTAGAGGAACAGACCTGGAGTTGCCTGCCATGATACACCCTTCAACTCGCCTGTCTTTGTATCTGTTGCAACGTCCTTTGTGTACTGATACATCTGTGACATATCGTCGTCTGTGATGCCGAGGTCCTGAATAGAAAGTGCAACGTCGCCGTTAGCATACTTCAGAGCGTAGTCAGCTTCCATAAGGAACATATCTACCTTCTCTGTGCTGTCCTGCTGACCCTTAAGAGCCTCGTCCAGCTTTGTCTGGTAAGCGTTACCTTCGTTTTCAACCTGTACCCAGTTCAGCTTAACGCCGTTGATTGTTGCGATCTCCTTAGAACCATCAGCAAGCTCGTTGTATGTAAGCTCGTTTGATGTGCCCTGTGGATAGTACTTATCAAGTCTTGACTTGAACTCTGTGTTCCAGCAGTAAATTGTAAGAGTCTTCTTTGAATCCTCTGATGAGTCTACACCGTGGAGTTCAGCTGTGTTTACTCTGTCTGCGTCCTTGTTGATACCTGTGCCGTCGCCAGCCTTTGATGTGCTGCCGCCATTCTTGTCAGATGTTGAAGATGAATCTGTGCTGCCGCAAGCTGTGAACATTGAAGCTGCCAGACAGAGGCTCAATGAACCTGCAAGTACTTTCTTAAGATTTGCCATAATAATTTTCCTCCTTAAAATCGCATTAGTTTATTTGATTTGCTCCGCAGCATTTCTGCGGAAAATTAATGCCTTGAATTAGTTTATGTCGCTTACCGAGCCGCCTTCCAGCAGCTTTCCGTCGACTGTTATCACCTCTTTAAAGGTGGTCTGTGGGTTTTCTATCAGTGATACCAGCTGTTTTGCGGCTGTTACACCGATAAGGTCTGTGTCCTGAAGATAAGTCGTAAGCTTTGGAGAGAGAAGCTGTGAATAAGCTATTCCGTCGTAGCCCACTATCGAGATATCCTCCGGTACTGAAAGACCCATTTCCTTGACTGCATTGAAAGCTCCCATTGCTGAATAATCATCGGGCATGAAAACGCAGGTCGGTTTGTTCTCTCTGCTAAGAAGTTCTTTTGTCAGCTTATAAGTCAGATCAGGGTTGTGATAATCACCGTTAAGTATCCAATCGGGATCAACTGAAATTCCTCTTGTCATACAAGCTTTATAGAAGCCTGCCAGACGTCTTTCGGCTACTGCCGATCTGTTGCCCTGGATAAAAGCGATCTTCCTATGCCCCATCTTCGTCACATAGTTGATAAGCTCTTCCATACCTTTTTCATTATTGGACATGATCGCTGTTCTGCAATCGAAGATGTGGTCGATCGTGACCACTGGTATATCTCCGTTTATCACCTCGTACACGTCCTGCGACGTAAAATCCGTACAGGCAATGATAACACCGTCAACATTGCGGTATTTGCAATGTTCGTATGTAGACATTTTCTGCTTGCCCACATCTCTATTTATAAAGGTTATATCATATCCTGCTGCTTCAGCCGTAGTCTTAAAGCTGTCAAGCACCTTTGCGAAAAACTCATGTGTAAGACCGCTTCCTGCTTCGTCGAGATACATGACCCCGAGATTATAGGTCCTGTTGGTCTTTAAAGCTCTTGCCTGAGAATTTGGGAAGTAACCCATTTCTTTGGCGGCTTTCATAAGTCTTTCTCTTGTTGCCTCGCTTACGTCCTTATGGCCGTTGAGGGCTTTGCTTACGGTTGCGACGGATACTCCGCAGCGAACGGAAATGTCTTTTAAGGAAACCAATGATATTTCCGCCTTTCCGTAGATTTTAAACGTTTACGCTTGATGTTTTCCGTGAAAACTTATTTCAAACGTTTCCGTTAATAAAAATATACAATATTCTCGCCATAATTTCAAGTCTTTTTTCACATTTTTATGCCCTCTGTAATAAATTATGGAGGTTTAGCCAATTTTTCAACTTTACTTTTGTGCATTTTAACAATGCCATTTGGATAATTGTAATCGATTTGTTACAAAGGAGCTGACAGGCTAATCAAAAAGCTGCGAAAATGCACTGCGTTTTCTGAGGGGTATATGAAACCAGGCTGTGTGGTATGTGAAAAATGTATATAAACATTTCTTTTGTATACAATTATGTTATGTGAAATTACAAAAACCATTAAAGAACTTTATTCATTAAACGTTTTCGGATAATAATTGTTGAAAAGTGTGTTGTAACATATGATATTGTTAAAATATTGTCTTGATATTAAAATATGATAGTCATTTGATCGGAAAAGTTGGAATATTCGGCGTTTGCGAAGATATTTTGAAACGTTTAAGCATATTTTAGCGTTTTTTTTATTGTGCAAAATAACGATGTGGAAAGAAAACGTATTTATTTCATACATTATATTCACAAGCTACATATGATATGACTATTTGATAGGGATTTTGCAAAGCTTTGAAAAAAATCTTGAATTGATGTTGACAAATGTGTGGTTTTGGTGTATAATAATTAGGTCTGATGTGCTGATATGGCTCAGTTGGTAGAGCAGCTCATTCGTAATGAGCAGGTCGTGGGTTGTTGATAAAGCGACACGGCGGCGGATCAAATAAGCTAACAGAAAAATTTAATATATGCTGGAATAGCTCAGTTGGTAGAGCAGCTCATTCGTAATGAGCAGGTCGCGTGTTCAAGTCACGTTTCCAGCTCCATAGAACCCTTCTAGACATTAGGAGGGTTTTGTCATATTATGCATAAACTTTTTTAGTTTCTCAAAGGCCCAGGCTAAAAGCAAAGTAAGCGTAAAATAAATCCACGACTTTCAAACAATTGAATTTTGGCGTATAATAAAGTCCAAGCAACTCTATAGAGTGTGTAGGATCAAATTAGACACAGGAGGAAAAGAACATGTCGGAAGCTCCGTGAGAAATGTGTAGCATCAGCGCAAGGCAAAGCGTACACATGATGAATGGATGAGTAACCTGCCCACTGAAAAATACTTGACCAGGTTGTTCTCAAAACCGAATGACACAATTTTTTGCCATGGAAAAACTAATACGCTCTTAACCTCGCTGTGTTTTTCGGCGAGGTCTTTTTCTGCTGTAAATAAACGCGGGTTATTTTACGCTTACGGTTTGAGTCCGACTATCAGCTTTTGGACTTCGGGATTTTGATTCCGAAGTCTTTTTTTGAAAATAAAACAATAATTCTCTGTAATAATTAGAAAATATATAAAACTGATTATTGTTTATGCAAAACATTGAATTAACAATGTCAATAATTGTCGTAAATAATCGAATAATGTAGAACATTTGTTTAAATATTACAATATTCTTAATTTAATTAACTTAAAATTAGTGCAAGTTCTGAAATTTAGAATTTAAATATATTTTTTATAAATATTGTTGATTTTTGGTTGTTAATATTATGTAATTATTAACAAGAGGTTTGTTTTAACTTAACAAGTTTCATTAATAAAATAACGGAGGTAAAAGAAATGTTTAAAACAAAAACAAAGTCACGGTTGAAACGAATGTTGTCCGGCGCACTCGCTTTAGCTATGACCGCAAGTGCAGCTGCGGTTATGCCCGCATCTGCTGAGGAAACGGCAAAGTATCCTTATGCTGTTTTTGCCGCTGATGAAGACGCAGGCATTACTGTCAATACAGACAGTTTCACCTTAAACGGTAATGCTTACACAAACTGAGTTTTCCCGACAACTGCACAATATCCTAATATCAATGGTACTGTTACAGATGCTGACGATATTACTGATGTAGACAACACAGAGGAAGAAACCGAAGATGTATTTGATGTCAACAAAGATATGATACTCATTCACACCAAGCTGACAAGCAAGTATTTCACTGAAGGCTGTGATACATACGACGAGGATTACACATATTCCGATATGAATGTGAATATAAATGACCCGATCTATGTAACAGGCAGACTGAATTTAGACGGCAATATCAGCTTGAATGACGCTGTGGGTGCTGTTTCGGACGTTGATCTTACAGGCGGAAATCTCAACGGAAATAATACAGTTATCTATTCAAAATTCGGCGATATTGATATCTCAAACAGTCAGGCAACTGTAAACGGTCTGATCTATGCTCCGTTCGGAACTGTTACCATAGACTGCGACAATTTCAATATGAATGGACTTATCATTGCACAGAATGTTGTTATCGACGGTTATGGAGCTAATATCAACTACAGCAGTTCATGGGCTGAATTAGTTGGCACAGAGAGCGAAGAACTCAGCTGGACAATGGACGATTGGCAGTACCTTGCCGATACAGACGAGGACGGTTTGCCTAACCTTATTGAAAAGGAAATCGGCTCAGACCCGTACAATCCTGACACAGATGGTGACGGACTTCCTGACGGATACGAGGCATTAACGCTTGGAACAGATCCAACAAAGCCCGATACCGATGACAACGGCGTCCTTGACTGCGATGAGGATTTTGATGAAGACGGATTAACAAATCTTCAGGAGTATGAACTTGGTACAGAGCCTTATAATGATGATACGGACGGCGACGGACTTAATGACGGCGAGGAGATCAACACTTACATAACTGATCCGCTCAAGGTTGACACCGATGATGACGGACTTGAGGACGGTGACGAGATCTACTTTGAAACAGATCCGCTGAATCCCGATACCGATGGCAACGGAGTTCTTGACGGTGATGAAAAGCGTTTCCAGACCTTTATTCACAAGGTTGAAAACGAGGATTGTGCCGTTACCGAAGTTCGTGTGTCTATGGAGGGTACGGGCAATCTCCAGAAAGCCACTACTGTTGAAAGCATTATGAACAAGGATATACTCTGCTCAGAGGTTGTAGGTCTTGTGGGCGAGCCTTTTGAAATCAAAACGACTTCGCAGTTTGATAAGGCTACGCTTACTTATGTGATCGATAAGTCTAAGCTTGGTGATACCGAATTTGACAATCTGCTGTTTTTATGGTATGATGAAGAAAATGACAATTTTGTTGAGCTGGACACTGTGCTTGATGAGGATAATTCAACTGTAAGCGTGGAGACTACACACTTCAGTAAGTATATGCTGGTGGACAAAGTAGAGTGGTTCAATGCTTGGAAAAAAGCTTCACTTTATTTTGAAGATACCTACGAACCGCTTGCTACCGTGATTTGTTACGACTGTTCGGGAAGTATGAGTAGCAATGACCGTACCTTTAATTATAATATATATAACGAGGACGGGACGATAGCTTATTCTTATCCTACCTGCTACAGAAAGCTTGCAATAGATAATTATATAGATTCAATGACATTGACTGACAAAACGGCTCTGATCAGTTATGAAAGCTCTGCTAAGCTTGTAAGCGGTTTTTCAAATGATAAGGATATGCTAAAGAGTGCAGTAAAGCCATATAATTCAGGTGGCACAAATGCACAGGCTGCCGTTAAGATCGCCATTGATGAATTGGAAAGCGTTGAACATTGGTATACCAGACATATTATTCTTCTGTCTGACGGAGATGTAAATATATCAGAGGAGTATATACAAAAGGCGCAGGATAAAAAGATAAAAATACATACGATTGGTTTAGGTTACGGTGCAAGCAACAGCAGGTTGAAATCATATGCCGAGTCTACCGGAGGACAATTCTTTGCGGCGGCGACTGCCGAGGAGCTTGAAGCTATTTATAACGATTTGTCAAGAGATAATCATTTTGATCTTCAGAACATGGAGGATCTGGACGGCGACGGTCTTCCAGATGAATTTGAGGTTTCGGGATTGGTTGTTTCTAATGCACAGATTTTCTATACCGATCCTGAAAATCCGGATTGTGACGGGGACGGATTGCTTGATGGAGAAGAAATTTCAATCGAAAATCCTAAGTTTGTAATCAAAAAGGATTCTACAGGCGGCCATGCGGAATATTCTTCATTAGTGTTCAGATACAACTCGGATCCTTGGAATGAGGATACTGATGGAGATGGGTTAGATGATGACAGCGATTTTGACCCGATTCATCCTGCAACTGATGACCAATTAAAAATTATTGACTTTTTTGATTCAGCTGAACTTTTTGAAATACAGTATTTGGCACAATTTTGTGAAAGATTCGAATGCTCCCCAATTATTGCGATAGATTACATAAATGTTTATCGCAGACATGCTGATTATGCGATTGACGAAGTGATTGAGGATTTAGCGTCATTAGGGTATAAATGCGATAAAGCTGCATTCCAAATTTATTATACAGAATATTTTAATTATAGAGACGAAACTTCTTGGTCTCAGATAATGAGCATAGGTTATACAAGTTGGACACAATCTTTTCAGTTTTTCTTATCTACTTGGGTGTTAGAAAATGCTTTTCAGGCTAAGAACACCAAAGCTGTTAATTCTTTTGAATTATCTAAAAAACAGCAAGCTGCATTAGATGATATTTCTAAAATATCTCAAAAAGGCGATATTGTCAAAATAGAATCAGCTGAAAAAGTAAACAGCGAATTTAAAACCAATTCTAACTACAAACCACCCTATCAACCTGGGACAAAGACCATAACCGTTAAACTTAAAGAAAACACAAAATTTGTTAGGGTTTATCGAGAGTCTGGAAAACTAACCGGAGGTTGGGTAATGGAAGCTGAGCAAATTGAAGGTCTAACACCGACACAGATAAAAAACAAATTTGCTTTGGAGTATGAACCTAAATATATTTGTGATGTTGAAATTCCTGCAGGAAGTACTGTTCGTTATGGAATCGCCAATAAAATAATAAATTGGGGGAACGGCGGCGGAACTCAATATGATTTAATGGGTCAGTTTATTGGTAAGTTCACAAACGAACGATTATTATGATATCGGAGGTTAACTATGCCTATTTTAAAAATACATAAAAATGCATTGTATGTTAATAACGAGCTGGTAAAATTTCAGTTTGAGATTGATACTGTCCTTGTTCTTGATTCACAGGTAATTGTACTAATAAAAACTCCATATGACATTGATAATAATGATAATGTTTACTCAGTTGATTTTCATGGTAAAATTACTTGGCAGATAGAATCAGCAAAAAAAAGGTTTCCAAGGCTGCAATACACTCCATATGTTGGGCTTTCATATAAAAATGGCAGTGTGATTGTCAATGATTTTTACGGTACGGATTTTATCGTAGATATCAAAGATGGTAGACTTTTGGAGAGAAAAAGCGGTTCGAGATTTTGAAGTGGCATATATTGCATTATGAGGAAGGCACTGTTGGTTTTAAAGTAGCAGAAAAGTATCAAAAAGCTAAAAATGAATTTTGCAAATCTGGTGCGGACTCAAAGACCGGCATTATAAATATAGGAGGTATGGTAAACGGTCATATGCCGGAAACATATTACTTTTTAGCTAATGATTATTTACACAAATTAAAAGCGAGTTGATTTTATGAAAAAGGGAAAAATCATGTCGATGATAGTGCCAATTATTTTTGTCATTATTCCGCAGATTATTGTAATAATTGCATCATCCTTTATGAAAAATGATCAATCTATAATTTTGAATATAGGAGGGAGCATTGGTATTATATGTGGATTACTTGCATTAATTTTAATCTATCAAAATAAAATCAATGTGACAGGACATATTATTTCAATATTGATAGTTATATTAATTTCATTGATCATAACTTGTTTATCGTTCTTTGCACTTTCCTTTATAGGTATAATTTTTGGTGCAATAATAAGTACGGTTGTGTCAAATATGTTTTTGCTATTTAAATGTGATCCAAAGTCATTAAGGGAATCAGTGATTTTGATGTTGATTAATCCAATAAATTACGCCTTATTAGATGGCATAGCCTGCATATTAGCAGTAATTATGTTTCCATTAAATATTGTGATTTAATATCAAATATTGTATACATGATAAAAGTAATCGCTGTACAGACTAAAATCTGTGCGGCGATTTTTTATGCAGAATTATGAATGCTACGTTTTAAATGACCATAACTGAAAGTGAGCAAAATATTTAAATAGGCTGTTGACAAACGAGTGTTCCAATGCTATAATATTAAATAGGGACGACATAGTTCAACATAAAATTAAACAGTAAGTGCCTCTTACTTAGATAAACATATCGGCAAATACTTTTAGAGCTTTAAGCTCGTACATATTTCAGGCACGATTTTGGTAACAACGGGATAACTATATCCTTTTGTAAAAATCGTGAAACTGAAAAGTGTACGGGCTTTTTTGTTTTGGTTACATATTGATATCGGAAATTTAATTAATGTGCGTAAAAAATTTGAATGCGATTTACAAAGTAAATTAAAACGAAAAGCAACAGAAACTTGAAAATTGAATAGGAGGCTTGATAAATTGAAAAAGTTCAACTCAAAGTCCTGCGAGGAAATCATGACCACAGTGTACAAACCGATTGAATTTGTAGTTGACAATCTGCTTGCACAAGGTCTGTATATCTTAGCAGGAGCGCCGAAAGTCGGAAAATCGTGGCTTGCGCTTGATATGTGCTTGTCCATTGCGAAAGGAGAAAAGGTATTAGGTCAGCAAACTACACAAGGAACTGCTCTGTATTTGTGTCTGGAAGATAGCTATGTACGAATTCAAAATCGTCTTTACGAAATCACTGACGAACCTACAGAGCGATTGCATTTTGTAATCATGTCCGAATCAATCGGGAACGGTTTGGAGGAAGAGATTGAAAACTTTAAAAATGAGCATTACGATTTAAAAGTTGTGTTCATTGACACTCTGCAAAAGGTGCGTAACGAATCGGAGTCAAGCTACGGTACTGATTACAAAGAACTGTCTGTGCTGAAAGCACTTGCCGACAAGCTTGAAATTACGATAGTAGTTGTGCATCACACACGAAAGTGTTCTGACAGCGATCCGTTCAATATGATCTCAGGCAGTACAGGCTTAAGCGGTTGTGTTGACGGAAGCATGGTTCTGATTGAAAGCAAGCGTGGAAGTCGTACAGCAAAGCTATACTGTGTAGGACGTGACATTGAAAATGCCGAGATAAGTTTGCAGTTTGACAGCAATTTAAAGAAGTGGATCGTCACCGATGAGCCGCTCAACTGCAAAAATAAAGATAACATTTTTCTGGCTGCACTGTATGTGTATCTTAAGAAGCATATTGATTTCTGCGGTACAGCTTCGGAATTAGTGAATGTTCTGAAAAGTGTTTCCGATGAAACATTTTATCCCAACAGAGTAACAAGAGATCTGGTGCAGAACGGTTACACTCTCAAAAAGTTTGGAATTGATTTTCAGTACAAGCGAACAAGAAACGGCAGACTGATAATTCTTCATTACGACTGTGAGCGTGACAGTAGTGACAGTAAAAATGGTAGCGGAGTTACTGTCAACGGAGTGCATAAGCAATACCTCGCAAACCCTTGAAAATGCTTGGTTTACGGTGCTGACAGCAGGTGTGACAGTAACTGAAAACGGGCAAAGTTACTGTCAACCAAAATCGGCAAACGTAAGCCGATTTGCGGGCTTGGATTTTTTGTCGGGTAAGTTTAGCAAAAGCATTTCAAAAGCCGACACAAGCGATTTGTGAGCCGCTGTGGGCGATATGTGGGAGAGGTTTTAATTCTGATAATAAAAAGGCAGTTGTCAATCTGCACAAATACCGGATATGCAGCAGTTAAAGCAAAGTGAAATATTTCATTGCAAGTTAAAGTTTCGGGGTCGTAGCCCCCTAAACGTTCACAGCGGACGAGCAAAGCTCGCCGCAAAAATGCCGAAAACACGCAGTTTCAGCAAAATGATTGTGCATAATTTTTATGGGGTCATAAATTTGAGCTTTGAATGATTCAGGGGTCGTAAGTGCAGAAGACTGCACAAAATCGGCATATTTTCAGGCGTTGTAATTGGAAAATGTGAATTTACGACAAGAAAAAAGCTGTATATTAAAAAACAGTTAAGATGGTGCGTAACTAATTAGCACCATCAAAATTTAAATATGAAAGGACTGAACTGATTTGTTTATACGAAAATTAACAATCGACGTAATGAAACGGAGCGTGATAAGCGAATGGCAGAAGAAAAGACTAAAAGATACAGCCTTGATAAACCTCTGTGTCAGGACAACACAGAGGTGCAGTCGGCTGAATATACCGATCACTACATCAACGGTGTGACCTATCGTGTGTGGTCTGCATTTGAGGGTAAAACCAATGTAGCTGATAGTCTCAGCAGACTAATGTTTCGCAAACTGGAATCAGGCGAACAGGTCGGAGAGGTAGTCGATGAATTTCAAAAAGGAATAGAGCGTATCAATAACAGCTCCTTAGTAACAATGTAAAATTTCAATAATCGGACTTAGCAACATTCAACAAATATTTTTACAGACAGCGGATTTTACTGGCATTTACAGCATAGTTGTGATATACTTGTGGAGCGGAAGATACCGCAAGGCTTATTAAATCCGCTGCTGAGAAAGGAGTTACTATGAAAAAACAGCAGCATTACAAGGCAGCACTTTATTGCAGACTTTCGGTTGATGACGGAAACTTTGGAGGAAGTGTTTCTATCGAAACTCAGAAAATTCTGCTTGAGCAGTACTGCAAAGATCATAAAATTACAGACTACAAATTCTATTGTGATGACGGTTGCAGCGGAACGAACTTTGACAGACCGTCCTTCAAAAAAATGCTTTCGGACATTGATGAGGGCAAAATCAATCTTGTTATCGTCAAAGACCTTTCTCGGTTTGGACGAAATTATGTCGAGGCAGGTATGTATGTTCAACGGTTTACCGACAGCAATATCCGATTTATTGCGGCGGACGATAACTATGATTCTCTTGTGAACAGCGACGATTTGCTGTTCCCGATAAAGAATATAGTCAACGAAATGTACGCTCGTGACGTTTCAAAAAAGACCAAAGCGGCGAAAAAAGCTAAGGCGAGGGACGGACAGTTTATCGGATCAAAAGCTCCGTTCGGCTACAAGATAGACCCAAATGACCGTCATCATTTAATCGTGGACGAGCCTGCCGCACAGGTTGTTAAAAGAATTTTCAGACTTGCATCAGAGGGTGTTGGCTACAACAAAATGGCAAAAATATTTAGAGAAGAAAAGGTACTAACTCCCATTGCCTACTTCAACCTCAACAATCCGGATTACTTCAAATCGGATTACTGGCGCAAGGAATTTGACTGGCACGTTACTTCAATCCGCGCGATACTCAACAATGAAGTCTATCTAGGCAAGCTTGTTTACGGCAAGCAGAGAAACAAATCCATGAAAAGTAAAGAAAAGGTACGCAATCCTAAAGAGGATTGGATCGTGGTTGAAAACTGCCACGAGCCTATCATTACGCAGGAACTGTGGGATACGGTACACAAAATTCTGAATGCCAAGCACCGTCCTGCAAAGGCGGGAGAGGTTCAGATGTTTGCCGGACTTCTCTACTGTTCGGATTGCGGTCATTGCCTGACTTACTCGCAGAAACAGCGTAAAGACGGCAGTTATCACGGAGCGTACTCCTGTTGGATGTACAAAACTCACGGCAAAGAATACTGCGCTTCGCACTACATTACGTTTGATACAATTTACGAGCTTGTACTGATCGACATTCAGCGTAACTTGTTTCAGTACCGCAAAAATACGGATAAATTCAAGTCGATTTTAAGTCGGAAATATCAGTCTGATTCACAAAAGCAAGCGGAACAAATCACACTCGAATATGAGCAAAAGCAAAAACGCTGTGAGGAACTGGATAAGATTATCAGCCGACTTTATGAGGACAATGTTCTTGGGAGGATAGGCGATGAGAGATATGAGTCTATGTCGCAGAGTTACGAGTTGGAACAGGTGGAAATCAAAAAGGCGTTACCTATTCTCAAATCGAAAATTGACGAGTTGAAAAGACAATCAGATTGTGCGGATAACTTTATTAACGTTATAAAAAAATACACCATAATCGACAAGTTGGATGCCGCAATACTAAATGAGCTGATAGACAAAATTGTTGTTCATCACAAAGAACAAGCTGAGGACGGAAGAACATTTCAGCAGATTGAGATTTATTACAGATTTGTCGGAAAACTCGGCACGGAGAATGAATTATCCAAGGCGGCATAACCGTGCAAATACAGCGGTTACACACAAAAATTAAAATATGATTTGACGTCGCTTTATCGACAGCCCTTGGTCGTCGGTTCGAGTCCGACTATCAGCTCCACCGCAGCGTGGTCTGCAGTTTGCCCTCCGATCCATTTGTATGGGTCGGAGGGTTTATTATTATGTTGGCTGCGGAGGACATGGGGCAATGACTGATATAATAGTACAAAAAAAAGGACTGCTGCGGTCAGGCGGCGGTCCTTTTTGGTATTATTCTTCGATTTGTTTGCCCAGGAACATTGCGGCGGCTTTGGCGAGCATGGACTGTTTATCGGTACAAAGCTCGGTATCGTCGGTAGCCATGAAAGCCACTGCGCCTGTTATATCGCCGTTTGTGAGGATAGGGGCGATGGTGAGGGCGTGGGTGGTGATACCCTCGACGGCTCTAAGCGGCTCGGCTGTGGTATCGGTATAGTCAAAGGTTTTGCGGTTTTCCAAAAGCTCCTCCAGAGCAGGGGAGAGGCGGCGCTGTGAATACTCTTTTTTCGGCACGCCTGACACTGCCACGACGTGGTCCTTATCGAATACCACGGCAGGCGCTCCCCCAAGCTTTGAGATGACTTCCGCTGCCTGAGCTGCGCCCTCGGACATTTCGTTTATTGCGGAATATTTTTTGAATATCACTTCGCCGTCGGGGTTGGTGTAGATCTCGAGGGGGTCGCCGTTACTGATAACGTTGACACTAAGAACCTTGCCTTTGCTGTTTTTTATGGCATTGGCAAGTTGTCCGGCTGACTTTTTGCTCTCAGTGCCTTTATTAAAATTTTCGGCAGCTTTTTCGCTGACATCTGCCATTGCAGATACGCTCTCAGGTTCGTCAAGTGTGCCGTATTTCAGCAGGCAGTCAATGTCAGCTTTTAGTTGAATATCTATGTGATCTTCATAAACCGTTATTTTGTCGATTATCAGATTTATGTCATTTTTATCAAGGGTAGGCTTATTCAAAATATTGTCGAAAATTTCAAATACGGTTTTTGCGGTTCGGTTTACTCTTACTATGGCATTATTTTTATCCACCGCCAGTTGCAACTGGTTTTTCAGTCCCTCTATTCGCAAGGTAAGCTCGTCGATCATTTCGGTGTAGGTTTCCTCAATGATCTCTGTACGCTCAGGGTGACGCATTACATCTCTTGTCTGCTGACGTGTGAGCATTTTCATTTCAGCTTTTGCGTCCTCGATCTGTCCTTTTATCAGCTCCACGACTGACTTGCTGTTATTGCTTGCGTTCTGCTCCTTAGCAATGGAGTTTTGCAGACGTTCGATCATATCCTGCGAATTGTCACGGACTTTTTGAATGTACTCTTTTAGCAGCTTATCAAGCATATCGACCCTTGTGTGATGTGATGTACAGCCTTTTGTTCCTCGTCTGTGATATGTTCCGCAGGTATAAGCGGCGGCAATATCGTTTCGGCTCATTGAGAACATTGGTGAGCCGCAGTCGCCGCAGTAGAGAAATCCGGAATAAGCATTTTCGTATTTTCTTACGCCACGATAATGAGATGTGGTACGTTTTTTGAGATTCTCCTGTGCCAATGCGAACACCTTGTAATCCACGATAGGCGTGTGGTTGTTTTCAAATACAATGTGGTCAGTCTCGTGTTGCTTGACTTCATCGCCGTTTATCCTTTTGCGGCGGTATTTGCCTTGACGGAGGGTGCCTATATAGAAATCGTTTGACAATATTTCGCTGATAGTTACCAAACTCCACGTTTGTTTTGCCTCACGCTTGCACTCTTCACCGTTCGCCTCTTTTCGCATTTTCTCACACATACGAGGGGTAGGGATATGCTTTTCTGTAAGGTAATTTGCAATTTTTTTATAGCCCCAGCCCTCATTGTACTTTTCAAAAATATCACGCACCACCTGTGCGGCAGGCTCGTCAACATCAAATTTCATTGTTTTGCTGTTGGTCATAACGTAACCATAAGGCACGGCACATATCCATTTGCCTTCTTCCTGACGGCGTTTTATTACTGACTTGACTTTTTTTGAGGTGTCGGTAACGGGCATTTCGTTAATGAGAAATCTAAATTGGATAGCTGTCCAATCGTCATAGGTAGGATAATCAATGTTGTCACCTATTGAGATTATCCTCATACCGGTGTCACGGAGATCTTCAAGCTCTACAAGACCTTTGCTGTTGCGGCGTGAAAATCTTGAGAAGTCTTTGACGATAAGGATATCATATTCCATTCGCAGCATTTTCTTTCGCAGTTCCTGATAGCCCTCACGCTGTTCAAAAGTATATCCCGAACGGTCACGATCTTCGTAAAATTCAAGCGTGCTGTCGGGGAATTTTCGCTTTACAAAGTCAGTTATGATAGCTTTTTGGTTCTCGATAGAGGTGTTGTCCCTGTCCATTTCCTCGTCAACAGAAATTCGGCAGTAGCCTGCTATGCTGTATTTTGTGCTCATAACTTTCACCCTTTCTTTGATATAGTGGTACAATGTTGTCGCTTTTGATGATAGATCTTACCCTTGCGGATACATACAATGTTGTTAGTTTATATGTTTTATTACAAATAATATTGTATCACATCTTTGCCCAAAAGGCAATAGGCAAATGATATAAAAATAATGGTGGAGTGTATGTAAAGTGCACCATAGGTGCACTCGCTGTCAGAGAGTAAGATTATGGTGGAGAAGATTTTCAGTACATTCATACAGATCTTTAGAACCTGAGCGGAACACGGCAACTTTAAATTTTTCACCGCTAAGCTCCTTTATCTTGCGCTCAACCAAGTTCATAACTCTCTCATTTTGTTGTTCTGCATTGCTCAGCCAGATCTGAGCGATGCCTGATTTTTCGTTCTTTATTATCTGCAAAAGCAACACTCCTTATTACGATTTTTGCCTTTTTTGTATAGTGTTAATCAGTTTGCACATTTTGCTTATCGCCTCGTTTCTATATGATTTTATTGTCCTATGACACCTATTGCAAAGTTTGTATTTACGCCCCTTTGAGCGTGATTTCTGTAACTTGCGACCCCTAATTTTCTTTGAAAGCCGTATCTTGACCCCATAAAAAATATGCACAAAGACTTTTCTAAAAGTGCGTATTTACGGCACTTTTGCGGTGAGCTTTGCTGTCCGCTGTGAGTGTTTCGG
>ENA-ORUB01002334-ORUB01002334.1-human-gut-metagenome-genome-assembly--contig:-NODE-2334-length-18067-cov-3.680990_pt1 | contig 18067 bp, 14 predicted proteins | sample MGYA00241918_ERZ509200 | MGnify/ENA primary metagenome ERZ509200 (study PRJEB26280, sample SAMEA2338853) | human gut metagenome | biome: human gut; feature: human-associated habitat; material: faeces... | reverse complement strand
CGTGAAATTCAAGAAAGCTGCAAAGCCTAATTGATAAATGAACAGCGGTCGACCACGCAGAAATGCGCCGGTCGACCGCTGCTTTTTTATTCTTTAATTTTTGAAATTGCCCACTGCTTAGCAGACAACACGGTTCAATATGGTGTGCTTACTTTTCAGCAAGTGTGCATTAAGGAAGGGGCAGTAGAGTATAATTGTATTCATGAAGTACGGATGAGACAAACGTATTAATTCGAGCTTTTAATAATAAAATTTATTTGAGTCTTGGGGGATGCATATGTCTACGACAAAGCTAGATGTTATTCAAGATTATTATGCTAAACAGAAGAAGGCAAATTGGGAAGAAATGTTGTCTGAATCTGACTACCAAACTGTAAAAAATATATGTGAATTACTTAATGGTCCTTTGACCTACGAAGAGTATAAGAATCTGATCAACGATCAGATAGAGAGGACTAGTGTTTCGAAAGTAACGGTTTTTGGTGATGGCATTAATAATACTGCTGTAAAGCCAACCGGTGATTATAGCAGCTGGAGGCGATACAGGAACAAGCTGGTCAACCAAGATCATTGGTCTGACAAATCGGTTGAAAATATTGAAGAATCGGCATTCAATACCTTGAAATATCTGACCATGGATGCCGAAACCGGTCCACACAAGGGATTGGTAGTTGGGAATATTCAGTCTGGAAAAACGGCAAATATCAGCGCACTGATTGCAATGGCGGCTGACAATGGCTTCAACATGTTTATCGTTTTGTCAGGAATGATTGAGAATCTGCGCCAGCAAAATGCCAAGCGAATCTTCAATGACCTGCAGGCAGATGGTCAAGGTGACAATCATTGGAACAATCTTGAAAATCCATCGATCAGAAGAGGATTCGCTACTGATGAGCTGAAACTGAAGCCTGATTCAAAAGAGAAGTATCTGATAGTGTCGTTAAAAAACGTTTCTCGGATTGAGTCGTTATATAACTGGCTGAAACGAGATCATAACAAGCAGAAACAGATGAAGGTTCTGTTTATTGACGATGAAGCGGATCAAGCAAGCATCAATACGCGTGATGTCAACAGCGATGAGCGGACGAGTATCAATAAATGGATCCTCAATATTGTAGAGGACGACAACTTTGGCGCAATGAATTACGTTGCCTATACTGCGACGCCATTTGCCAATGTATTGAATGAATCGGGAAAACATACTCTTTATCCTAAGAATTTCATATCATTGCTTGAGCCGGGCGAAAACTATATTGGACCAACGCAGATTTTCGGCTTGGGCGATCCTGACTATCAAAGGGGAATGCAGGATATCGTCAATGAGATCCCACAGAAAGAAAGCAAAGAGATCCAAGAGGCTCAACGTGATGGAGCAGCATTCAAGGCACCAGAAAGCATGCGAAAGGCGATTGACTGGTTTTTGATTGCAATGGCTGCTATGCGATCTCAAGATTATAAGAAGCCAATCTCGATGATGATCCATACTGATTTCCATAAGCAGGCACATAGTCTTGTTGAAAAATCAGTTCAGCGCTATTTAAAGGAACTTCAGCAAAAGTATCAAGAGGATCCCAAACACGTTCTAAAAAAGTTCCGTGAAGAGTACAAATTGGGTCGAGATGAGCTCTCAAAAGAAACTTTTGAGAAGGTGATGACTGATTATTCGGGTGCTGTCAAAGACTATCCAAAATGGGATGCAGTCAAGGATGAGCTGATCAGTCTACTGTCTATTCCGAATGGCGAGTTTGTTCATCATATTAAAATGACCGATGAGGGTGAGAACGTCTATGGCAGTGGCATTCACCTATGCATTGACAACAGCAGCTTCAATGATCTGAGTGACGAACACATCAGACTTATATATCCAGACGGAAATCAACTGAAGAAGTGTAAGAAAGCTCCAGCGTTTATCGTTATTGGCGGTAATACCCTTTCTCGTGGGCTGACGATCGAGGGCTTGGTCTCCACCTTCTTTTTGCGTCGAACCAACCAGGCAGATACCTTGATGCAGATGGCACGCTGGTTCGGCTATAGGCAAGGATATGAGTTGATGCCAAGGATCTGGATGGATCAAGAGGCCGAGGAAAGATATGAATTCCTGACAGAAATGAATGAAGACATGCGAGAGAAGCTGAAGGAATATGCCGATACGGATCTCACGCCAATGCAATCAGCACCAAGGATTCTGCAAAGTCCCAGCTACGTTAACGTTCGGATCACGGCCAATAACAAGATGCAGGAATCAAGGCCGACCGATTTTAACTTTGAGGGACTGAATCACCAGATCATCCTGTACAAGAACAAAGAAAAGAGTATGGAAGCCAACCTAGAGAATACTAAGACCTTTTTAGAAGAACTCGGAGAATATGAGGCAAATGGTGCTCATATGATCTGGAGAGGAGTAAAGAATCAGAAGGTTAAAGAGTACTTAGGAAGCTATCAAGGTGTTGAATTAGACAAACAGCTTGCTTCAATGCCTCATATTATTGAATGGCTGTCTGGAAACGGTGAAAACTTCCCAAATTGGAACGTTATCCTTGCCGGTCGAGGAGATGGCGTCCACGATGCATATAACAACGAGTGGAACATTAATGGCAAGACTGTTGATGCAGTTCGGCGTTCAAAGACCGACAAAAGCACCGATGATATCATTGATATTCATGCTCTTCGTTCACCAAGCGATCTGCTTGCGGATATTCCAGATGCCAGTGATGCACCAGAATCAGTTAAAAAATCCAACATGGGAGCGATTACCAGATATCGTCGTCAAAAGGGCATGAGTAACATCCCACAACTCCTTATATATCGTATTGATAAGAACTCGAAAGCAGACAAAAAATCAAAAGAACGTCGAGATCTGAATACGCCATATGACTTGATAGGTCTCAACATCTGGCTTCCAGAGAGTGAAAGACGGGTTGCAAACAAGAGTGTGGTAGTGTATCGTGCCGTTACTATTAAAGACTACGATCAGCCTTTGAATTCAGGGACTGAAGTAGATGAAGAAACAAGTGGAGAAGAATAGAAAATGAAAATTAGAGAAGCTTCGGATAACCTTTTTGATATGAATCAATCGGGGGATGCTATTTTAAGATCGCTGCAAAACACTGATTTTTCGATTATGGATATTATTGTGCGTGAATCGCTTCAGAATGCTCTTGATGCATCAAAAGCCGGTGTAGATCATATTTTTGTAGACTACCGAACAGGAAAATTTGATACTTCTCGGTTAAACCCAGAATTTGAAAGGATTTCTGATAATCTAAACCGTGCCTATACTGATGAAGCTGAGTTTCTTTCCATCAGTGACCGAAATACGGTTGGTCTTAATGGCCAATATGATTTGAATCGTCCCGATGAGCTGACGAAAAGCAATTTTTTCAAACTGGTATTTGGACTTGGGAAAAATCAAGAAGCTAATGGTGCTGGGGGAAGCTGGGGATTAGGCAAAACCAGCTATTTTAGAATCGGCTGCGGCATCGTAATCTACTACACGCGTATTAAAGCAGAACAAGGTTATGAGGAAAGACTGATCGCCTCCTTGATTGAAGACCCTCGCTCAGAAAAGAGACTGTTGACTGACAGCAGGCGTGGCATAGCCTGGTGGGGAGAGCAACGCGAGAGTGACAAGGACGACTTCTATCCTATTACTGATCATAAGCAGATTGAGAAGTTTCTGGACATTTTCGGCTTGAAGCCATATGGAGCAGATGATACTGGAACGACGATCATAATTCCATACCTAAAGGAATTTGAACAGACCAGCAGCAATCCTTGGGGAAGAAACCGCGAACGTGCATTAACTACTGCCATCCAACGTTGGTATGCGCCAAGAATCTTAAATGACGAGTACTAGAAAGGAACCGGTAATGCTGATCTGTGCTGTAAGGTTAACGGAGAGCTGGTTGGATATCCAGAAGTAGAGCAGCCATTTGGTCTGTTGCGTGATCTGTACACGGCGGCTCTGACAGGGAATGTCAGCGATGATATTAAAGTCGAGGATATCAGACTTCCTAGAAGCGGCATGAAGGACAATAAAACCAATGCCGGTCGCGTTGCCTTTGTGATTAAGAACCTTTCTGATGCGGTAACCAGCAATGGATTTACGTATCGTCAATATATCGAAGATGCTGATGATCAGACTGAAGAATCATTTAAACTGGTAGCTTTTGCCCGCAAGCCAGGGATGATTGTAAGATATGACTTTGACGATAAGTGGAGCAAGGGTGCAAAAATTGCAGACGATCAATGTCTAATTGCCTTTTTCGTACCAAATTCCAATGGAAAGATCTATGAAAAGTATCGTACTGATAAATACGATACTTTGGAGCAGTACCTTCGTTTTGGTGAAAAAGCAGATCATGCCGACTGGTTTGACCAACGCGGCCAACAGAACATTACACTGGTAGACAGAATCAAGAGAGAGACTGCACGAGCATTAGCCAATGCAGCTGGATCAGATGAAGACAGACAAGTTTCGCTTGTTTCTGAAAAACTAGCTCATGAATATGCGGGCCTTTTACCACCAAATAATTTTGGGAAAGCCGGTCGAAGTCGTCCCAAGCCTCCTTCAGACGGTGGTCAAAAGCACGAACATGCCTCCTCAATCACTATTAAAAATACTGGCATGGATGAAGACGGCAGCTTGTTCATTGACTTTGTTGCTAGATTTAAGAGATCGGCAGACGTAGATATCAAGATCTCTACTCAAGGAAAAAGCGCAATGAGTTTTAAAGAATGGACCAAGGATCTGGCTACGTTGGACTTTCCTGTCGAAATCGATAAGGTCGAGATTGATGAGACTGAAGTCAACGTTGCCATCGCCAGTTCACGAGCCAGATTCAGCTTAACCAACTCTAATAATGAACGATCAGAAATTACGGGACGACTAAAGCTAAGCCTGTCGTCTAATGAATATCAGCCAGAACTGATAATCAAACAAAACGACTAAGGAGAAAATCTATGCCCAAGATTGACCTTTATAGAAAAATAGATGAGAAATACTGCAGTAAGCGAAATGCCGACATCAGAGTAGGCATTCCCTCGCTAGAGTATAAAAACGAGCTGGGTGAGATGATTCAGCTTCCAATTGATGAGGAAGCTGAAGAAAAAATCGAGCTTAATGAGATTGAAAAAGGATGGCTTCCAGAAGAATATGATCTTGATTACGTTCAAGAGTTCCACATTGGCAATCCCAGTGCACTGTTTGGCTCATCCGCCATTACCGATTCAGCTAATCAAATCGGAATTGCTGCGCATATCAATTCTCGTGAAGCTATGTTCCAAGAAACGATACCATTAAAAACAACCATCAAGGACACTCCAGAGGGACAGGTCTTAACGTTCAGACACCATTTCCCAAAAGACGTGCTTCGTGGCGTTATCAAACTGGAATTCTTCTTCTACTTGGCATCACTTGAGAAAAAACATCCCTTTCAAGCTGATGAGATCGGCATGCGACTGAGTGACAACATCTTCGAGACCAGACTTGTTATTGATGGCACTGGTTCGACATTCCCAATTACGGAGTCAAGCATTCCAGGTGGGCCATTATGGCAATTGCGCAAGCACTGGGATGACCCAGTTGTTGATCCATTCAGTCCGGCCAGCGTTGAGGTTGAGCTGAATAAGAGCCACCCATTGTTCAAGCAGCTCAGTGACAGTTACGGCAAGAAATCAGGCTTGGGGAAAGCACTAATGAACAGCATCGTTGCCCAGGCAATGGCCATGATCATCTATCAAACCGTTTTAGAAATGAACAATACGGAAGGCGATTCGTGGTCGTTTGATATTGCGGAGGATGGATCGATACTGCAGATAGTTGGATACTGGCAGGATACCTTTGAAGTGGATATTCAAGATCTCAGCATAAGCAGCGTATTCAACTCGCTTCAACAAGGCTTGGAGAAGCTGAACAGAAAAGGATAGAATGTGTAAGATGAGTATTAGATGGAATGACGTAAACTATGGACAGGCGCAGGCTAAAAATGATTATGAGCGCTTAATCGTTAAAGATCAGAATGTTGTACCAATTGGTTTTGAGGACGATCCTCAGGCAGCTGAGTGGGAGGCACTAAGAAAACAACTGATAAACGCGCGTGATGAGGTGTTTGAAGAGCACGGCTTTGACGCCGCAGAAAAACTGGACTATGACTTTGACGTCGCCTATGGATTTAAATTGCATGAGATTCTTAACGAGAATGTAGGTTTTAATAATCGTGAGGCATCCAACAACGATTTTTGGAACTGGCTTTCGGTGCGAGTTATTCCAGATATTGTGCACTCGCGATGGGGAGACAATCCAGATCACTACTTCAAGATTTCTAGTAGAACATGGCTCAAGGTCATCTGGTGGTATATCCATATTTGTTGGGATGGCAGCGAGGAAGCAACGTATGAGTTGATCAAAAATAATACGACTGATACGATTCAAGGATTGATTGAGCGTCCAGGCATTGGGTACTATGTTGACGTCTATCATGAAATCATGAAAAAGTACAAGGACTATCAAGACCGAAAACTGTTTAGACGAGTCATGAAGCTTAATACGGCCCGCTTGATGACAACGTCTCCTGAGTTGGTAGATGGCGGTATTGAGGCTTATGTAGAAGACCTGTTTAAAAAAGCCAGCGGTGAGAACAAATGACTCTGATAGTGAGTGACCTATATGAGCGAATCATGCAGGCCAATGCTGATGAATTTGATTGTCTACGGGTAATAACCGGTTATAGCTCTGGTGATTTTATCAAAAAGGTATTGAGCGACTTTCCCAATCTTAATATTGAACTGTATCTTGGAATGGCTCGACAAGGCGTCTCAATTAGGGATCATGAGTATTATCAGTTCATTACGCAAAAAGGGGTCGCCAAGGTGTGCTATGTCACCGATAATCCGATGGTCCACCAAAAGGTAATGGAATTCTACAACTCAAGAGATCATATTGGCTACGTCGGGTCAGCAAATTTTTCGTTCAACGGCTTTTTTGAGCAGAGAGAGATTATGGTGGTTGCCGACAACAATCTAGACGCGGTTTTTCAGATGGCCGCATCACAATCGATGTCATGTCTGGATGAGCAGATAGAAAATGTGATCCCTTTGGTAGAAGTAGCTCAGACTGAAGATTCTTCAGCGACTGAGAATCATTTTGGAGAGCAGAATGATGTTCGTGAAGAGAAACCAATCGAGGGAGAAAGTGAGTCAGGCTTTGGAGCAGGGGTACAGTGGCAAAATCTACCATACTACCGATATGATGAATACATTGATATCCCAATCATTCGTAAGGAAGTTGCACCAGAACAGGCCCCGATCAATGATGATATCCCGTATCTCAGCTTAGATGGGGTTAAGGAATATGGTGCCGTTCTGCCCCCTCATCAAGTATTCGAGCTTAACACTGCAAACCAAGTGATAGAAGCTGATACTGAAAGTAAATTTGGTCGCTCGCTTAGATTCCATGACGTAAACATGAAGGAATTAATTGCTCAAAAGCTGCAGATAAGTGCTGATACCCTTTTTACGGTTGAAAGCGTTGGTAACGTCAAGCTGCGCGTCGGCAAGCTTAGAGAAGGGTCTTATTACATGGAGCTGGTCAAGGACAACCAGAAAGGAGAAGAAAAAACATTTTAAAACTGATTGAAACGTTTAGTGGAATCGGTGCGCAAGCCCAAGCGATGAAAAACATCCATGCTGATTTCCAAACAGTTGCAACAGCGGATTGGGAGATCGGTGCCATTTATGCCTATGACATTATTCATAATGGCAAACAGGATCTAAGCCCTTATCGTCATCACACTAAGGAAAGTCTGATCAAACAGCTGAGTCGTTTTACCTTGTCGAGTGATGGCAAGACGCCAATGACTGAAAAGGGACTGGGCGCAATGACAACGGTTCAGCTTAAGAGAATCTTGGCAGCAATCAACAGAACCAATAATCTGGTAGACATTACCAAGGTGCATGCCACGGATCTTCCAGACGGTGATATATTGACCTACTCGTTTCCGTGTCAGGATTTATCTATTGCTGGCAACTGGTATCACAACGAGGGCGGCATTGATAGAAATGCTCATAACCGAAGTACTCTGCTTTGGCAGATCGACCGGCTGCTGAATGAGTATGAGGAATGCGATAAGGATATGCCACGCTTTCTATTGATGGAAAACGTCAGTGAGATTCTTTCAAAGAAAAACATCAAAAACTTCCACGAATGGTGCAGCATACTAAGCTCAATGGGATATGAAAACCAGGTCTACACGCTGGATGCCAGAAACTTTGGCGTCCCGCAGACTCGCGTAAGAACATACATGTTGAGCGTTCTGGCTGATACTCCAAAGCGTCAGGCGATGGTAAGAGACTACTTTTTCGGCAATGATCTAGAAATGGTCAAGCTACCGGATAAAGCCGTTCGAACGTTGGAAAACTATCTAAAGCTGGACTACTCAAATGAAGACTACTATGAAGAGGCAGTAACGAGCACGCCCAACTTTACCGAGTCTCGTCGCAAGATATATCTGAACAACGATAAATTGGCGATTGATGATCGAATAGTGGGCAGATTCGCAAAAACGATTACCACCAAGCAGGATCGTAATCCCAACTCAGGCATCGTTGCCTATGAAAAGAATCCGCTGGTGTCTTGGAATCATCACTACCGAAACCTAACGCCACGTGAATGCTTCTTGCTGATGGGATTTGATGAAGAACAATTTGATGCTTTAAAGGATAATAACTTTAGCGTTCGTTCGAATAAAAACATGCTGAGCAATGCCAAAATGATTAAACTGGCAGGCAACAGCATCGTGGTGCAAGTCCTTGAAGCGATCTTTAACCAAGTAGTGGAAATTGATCAGATGATGGGATAGAGATAGAAGGAGTGTCTAAATACGAAAAAAAAAGCTAAGAAGGTTGTCGCTAAAGTCTTTAAAAATTTTGCACCTCAGATTGCATCTTGTATACCACTAAAAGGTTCCAACATGTTGATTAAATCGATTCCGTTGGTTACGTCACTGATTGTTGCCACAGCGGATATTTATGATGAATACAAGGCAGATGAACAGTTTGAACGGCTTGAGCTAAGACTTCAAAAGGCAGAAGCTGATGTTGAAGCGTTTAAAGAAAAACTAGCTGAACTTGATGAGACCGATAAACAGTATATAAGTCATACTGTGATAGATATTTTGCAAAGCTATGGCGTTGAAGTCTACCCTATGAGAAGAGAATTTTTGGCTAATATGCTTATTCATGACATTAAGGCGTTTAACAATGATGATTTTGATGCTTATGAAAGTCAGCTTATCCAAAAAGTATTTAGTCGAGTAGCTGATGTAGATATTCTGATGCTTGGTCTGTTTAATAAGACTTATGGTGATGGGTCAGAGCGAATGAATAAGATCTTAGATGATTTGCAAAGCAGATTTGAATCAGAGTGCAGGGACCTGGGAACACTAGTGAAAATTAAAAGCGTTATAGAGGACTGCTTATCAAATCAGCTCCTTGAACAAAAGCTGGTGGGAGAGGACGGAACGCATCCCTCATCTTTATCAGCAGCCGAAGATAATAAAGCGCTTGAGATTTCAAGCTTGGGCAACTCATTGCTTAGCTATGTCGGGAACTTGTCTTTAATAAAAAGCGACGAAGATCAAAATGCCATATAAAAATAAATGACTTCAGAAATATCGGGTGTCCAGACTTGGCGCTCGATATTTTTAGAAAAAGAATCTTTGGTACTTTCAAAAATCATTTTAGCCATGTGTAATATTTGGCAACACATGCTGTAACTAACGCGTGATATTTGAGTAACAAAATAGAAGCACAATCGAAAGAAACAATACTACTGTCGTATCCCCATCACTGATGGGCCACAGGCTTGCCGGTGGTAGATTACCCTTATGCTCTTTGGGATGATAAAGCAATGAAGATGTATGCTTTTAAGGATCCAACTTAACTCTTAGAAACATAGATTGTCTGAGGTGTTTTATTAAGTTGTAAAAGAAAGGAAAATTAAACATGGAAAAGTATAGTCTCGAACCAACTGAGGAAAATATTGTTTCATCAATTAAGAACGATGCTACTGGTAGGAATCAAGCTTTATATCTCTTTCTTAAAATGCTTAGTGAGCAGGATGGCCCTTGGTCTGTGGCAATTGACGCACAATGGGGTTATGGAAAGACCTTTTTTGTGAAGCAGGTACAGTATTTAATTGATAGTATTAATCAAGTAGATAAGATTGAGGACTTGGCAGTAGGCAACTTAGGCACTGATATTAAACTTGATACAAATAAGATTCAATACAATACTGTATATTTCGATGCTTGGGAACATGATAACGATGATGATCCTATTCTGTCGTTGACCAACGAAATTGCTCAAACGAAATGGGTAATGACTAATGAACTTTTTAAACTGGCGTTTGAAGTTTGTCGTGTAGGATTAAAATTAGCAACAAATATAGATATAAAAAAAATATCCGAAAGCTTTAATGATTGGAAAAATTTTGAAGATTGGAAAAACTTTCAAAAAAGTAAGAAAGATAGACAAGATGGCTTTACAGAAGCGTTAAATAAATTAATCACAAAAAGCGGTAAGAAAATTATATTTTTTATTGATGAGTTAGACAGGTGTAAACCCACCTATGCGATTAAGCTATTAGAGAGAGTTAAACATTATTTTGGGAATGAAAATATAACTTTTGTAGTTTCAATGAATATTAAGGAGCTTCAGAAAACGGTTAGAAAATATTACGGTGAAGAATATGATGGTGAGCATTATTTATATCGGTTCTTTGATATTTTCTTGGAGCTTCCAGCGCCAAATTTAAAAAATTACTACAAAATGCTTTTTGAAAATAAAGATTTTTCTATTGATAGGACCTTCTATGGGAGTTATTGTAATTACCTTGTGAGTCAATTTAACTTTAGCTTGAGAGACTTAAATCAATTTTTATTACTTTCAAATTCTGCTACCTTTAGTTTTAGAAGAAAATTATCAGATCTTTGTACGCAAAGTGAAAAATTTACGAATGCAGTATACATTTTTTTATTGCCGTATATGATTGCCTTAAGAATATCAAGTATTGAAGCCTATAATTCATTTGTTAATGGCGATAGTATGGGGAGATTGGCAGAATACTTGAGTGGCAGTCAGATCTTTAAAAAATATATGGCAATAAAGGATGATGTTGCTAGAGAAATAGTAACCAATTTATATAAGGGGATTTTTGAAAAAAGAGATGGACGTGATGAGCCTTTTATAAAGATCTCAGACAAATTTACTTTAGAAGATCCAAAAGTATGCTATGAAAAGTTGGTGTCTGCATGCAGCATGATATCCTCATATGTTAAATATGATTAGGAGGATTTTTGATATTAAATCACAAAGAAAGTTTATTCTTCAACTCGTCCCAATAAGCAGTGTTGATGAAATTTTATTTACTCTTTTCCTAGATAACGCTGCTTAAATGAAAAAATATGCAATGTGCCAATACTTCAATGAATTCCAACGTTTGAATGCGCTTGCAAAGATAACTATAATAGTCAGTGCTCAAAAAATATTGGAAAAGAGGAAGTATTGTGAAGATTAAAAAAGCAACGGCTATGTGCGCGGTGTTGTCTGGAATCATGTTCGGGGGAGCAGTGACAGTATCGACTCCCGCGTCGGCATCGTCTAAGGATCAGGTAACCATCTATCTGACTCGTCACGGGGAAACGACTGGTAACGTCATGCAACGAGTACAGGGGTCGAGCGACTTTCCGCTGACTAAGAACGGGATCGAGGTTGCTAATGATCTCGGTTACGGCTTGAAGGGCATCAAGTTCAAGCATGCCTACACGGGTAATCTAACGCGGCAGGAAGTTACGGCACAGCATGTCTTGAAGTACTCCAACAACAAGGGAACCAAGATCACGACCACGCCTAAGCTGCGAGAAGGCGGTTATGGCAGTTTCGAAGGTGACAGCATTGCTGCGGACAACCAAAAGATCGCCAACGTATATGGCTACCAAGACGGCAAGGAGTTCCAACAGGCCACGGGGAAGGACTATTGGAACAAGCTGCAGGATGCCTACTACAAGCTTGATTCGGAAAACTCGCAGAACACCAACCTGGCCAAAAGCGATCGTGCCGAAAGCGCCAAGCAGGTTCAAAAGCGCATGGGCTCGGAGCTTCTTCACATTGCCAAGACGACGCAAAAGCAAGGCGGCGGTAACGTGCTGGTGGTCAGCTCAGGGATGTCGATTAACGAATATCTCTCAACAATGACCAACAAGTATGAAGGCAAGCCAATGCAGAACGCGGCCGTAACCAAGCTTGTCTACAAGAATGGCAAATTCAAGGTGCAAGGCCCAATTGGTACTCTTCATTACGTCAACAAGGGTCAAAAGATTGCTGCTGACAAATAGCATCCCCATTCGATCAGACACCCAGGCTCGGCGGTACGGAGCAGCGATAGGGCTCTCACGAGGCGACGGTAAGCATGGCACATGTGGCCCGCCGGAGGGGAGACCAGAGCGCGGAGTAAAGCCGAGCCTGGTGATGGGTCCTGCATACTCATCTGGTAGTTCTGAATAACATAAGCAATTCCTTTTTTGGAGAATCTTTCCGTGGATCTTAAGTCGTCAAAAACGGCTTGGGGTCCCTTTTTATTCTCTTTAGCTCTCCGGTTTACAGTAAACAAAAAGAGCCTCATCGCAGAATATTTCCGTAATGAAGCGGTAAACAGCACCATACTTAACCAAGTTTATAGATAGTTTGAAGTGAATTTAGATGTTAGGTTAGTTAAAGCGGTATAAATTTACTTTCACTTCACTCTCACAACAATCCTCAACAATCAAGGACGTACTTCCTCAATCTTGGCACGAATTGGTGTTTCAAAATCATTATAATATAGTATAATCTACTCATTAGGCATCAAAAACGAGGGAGAGATACATATGCCATTGGAAGATTTTGAATTCAAGCGTGAGGGCAATACGCTGAAGGCTTTTGACAAGGCAACTGGCGAACTTATCGATTCCGGCGAGTACGTTGAGATTACCAGTCACAAGCAGAAACGGCGCTTTGTCGCGTTTGAGAAGTACTCATATAAGAAATTTGAACTGGAGGAAAAGCTCTGGGTTGGCGCTGACTTTCTCAAGCGCAACTTGATGAGCTCGGTCCGTTATTTTAACGCGCCGGTGCTGGGCTGCCGGACCTATTTCAATAAGGAGGACGTTGATCAATGGCTGGCTGACAACTTTCTGCCATACCGACGAACGATCGCACTTTGCCTCAGTGATTTGACACCTGAAGAGCAGGAGTGGGTTAAGGAATTTGCCAACCGCTGCAACGAACGAGCAAATCAGCTCAACTTAAAACGCAACCCAGGCGACGAGAAGCAGTTTATCAAGGACATGCGTAAGGAATGGGTTGACTATATCGGCCATGAACAGGCCAACCGCCGCATGGCCCTGTTTCAGCCGGTAGAAACACCGGATCGTACGGCTATCTATCCACCAGTTCAGATTCAGGATGATCAGCACTGTTTTCGACTGGATCACGCGGAAGACGTTAAGCCGCTGCCAAAGGGCAATATGTCAGAAATTACGATGACGCGTCGAGCATACATGATCAATGGAAGCACGATTGAGTGGAAGTTCGGCAAGGGATTGCGGCCCAAGACATTGTTTGAGGTTGAGAAGCTGCCGGACGACGCGGTCTGGCGTCTGTTCTCACGGAAAGTGCGCGGCATCGTCTCGCAAAGCTATTCCACGACCGGCTATGATCTATACCTAAAAAATGGTGGCCAACGCAGATAACAGATAAGGAAGAATCGTCCATGCAAGGGCGTTTTCTTTCAAACGGAATTTTATAGTTATAATATAGTACAACATATTTAAAATTACAAAAGAAAGCGTTATAATACCAATGAAGGGTTAGCCCATCCCTTCAAAATTTCATCTCAAGAAATTTTTCACCCAATTCACATTGATTTTGTTTCGCTAGATAGATGATTAACAATCTCATTCCGCTTAGTTGATTATCCAGAATCGTCTCACTGACTGCCAGTGGGGCGATTTTTTGTTGCGAGATTAGGCGAATGTCCCAAATGCCTGATTGGTTCGTGCGTTGCGGCAGGCGACATATCCGTATTGATGGTTCGCGCGCGGCTGTCTGAGCCAAACGAAGCCGCCATGACGTGACCAGGCATCATAGCTCACGATGACACCCGCCGGCAGCATGGCGATAATTGTTGAATTGGTTCGCGCTCCCCAGCGAAGGTGCAACGGCATGCCCAACAGAAAGCTGCCTTTTTCCTTGTGCCACGTATCGCCCAGTTCATCAATCCATGAATCGGGAACGGGAATCTTAATCTTTGGCGTTGGTGCCTGTTCAACCTGGATCGCGAGCTGACCATCCGCGTAGCCAATCTTAGGGTCGGTGTAGTAGCCGTGGAAGTCATAGGACATGTCGATACCAATTCCGAATACTGAAAAGCTGTTGGTGAACTGCCAGGTACCGACATTGGGAACGCCAGGCTGCGACTTACCATAGTTGGCCACCCAATCGTTTTTGGCGATCAGCTCCGATTGAATCAGCCGCTTTTCCCAGAACCAGGACGCCATCGAATACACGTCCACGTTTAAGTGTTTCTGATCGATCAGGTACTGCAGAAACGCGTTGACGTCAGCGGTCGCGTAATGGGCAAGAGCGTCATCCTCCGCGTCCACCGCCAAGACGCTTTCTTTACCCAATCCCATCGCGGTTGCATTTTGGTAGAACCACTTGGCCTCATTGATCGCGTCTTGCCGACCATTGAAACGCGCGTAATGATAGCCATGCACGAGCAGTCCCGCCACCCGTGCGTTGCCTATCTGCGTCTTAGCTTTGGGATTGATGTAGGCACCCCCACCCGCGGAGCCCTGCGTAATCTTGATGATAACTGCTTTGACTCCTTGATTCTTCAATGCTTGGAAAAACGCCGGCTCATCAGGCTGGTAGCTGCTGATGTCGGCAACTAATGGAAAACTGGTCATAAAAGCATCCTCCTTTAAAGGTTATATTATAAATAGACTAATACTGAACAGCCGAACCACCATTCTTGATTAGCAATCCGTGGCCGACTATAATGAAGACGTAAATAAAAGGGCTCGACGCCTGCACAGCGCCAAGCCCACGTTGTCATCATCGACAGCGCCTTACTTCATGAATAGCAGAAATAAAGCACCGTCCCAGTCGCCAAACTGCGGGACGATGCCTTTTTTATTCTCTCGGCTTCTTCGGCCAGAGAAAGACCACCGCGATGACCAGCGCCAGAAAGCAGACGGTTCCCAACGCGGCCAGTTGCACGGTTTCCGGCAGGCCAGGCAGCGCACTGAGCACTTTTGCCAAGCCCGCGAACGGATCAAGGTCTGACATCATGCGAGCTCCTTCCCGAAAGAAGGCGGCCCAGAGCAGTCAAAACGACTTTCATCATGGCAATCGCCTCCCCTCATAATGTTTCCAGAAGAAGCAAAGCGCTGCCATCAGACAACATCTTAATTATATTGACTTCAGTGGGGGATACCAATTCTTTTGCGTGATAAGTCATTTTATTATAAATTATTGTTATAATATAGTATAATCAAAAGCGGTTGGACGGTTATCCCCATTGTCGCCCAACTTAAACGCCTGTATATATCAATAGTTTGCTGCATGTTCCGACTAATCATTGTTAGCCATTCATTCATATAACAGTAGTCACTGACGTCCGCGTTTTTCCTCGCGCGGGCGTTTTTTGTCGTCTTCATATGATATATTAAGGATAACTACATAGACTAAGGGGAAAGTTTCATGTCAGGGATATATCCATTGGGAGAGTATAAGGAAAAATATATAGAGCTGCTGGATGACTATGAATTTGATCCAAGTGATATCGTGGCCATGGGAAATCTGATTGGGTTCCTGTCTGACTACATTTACAGTCCGGTAGAATACCTATTTCTGGATGAAGAACTTAACCAGATTCTAGTCAACAAACGACTGCTGTTGGGTAAGCTGACAGAAGTATTATTGGATAGTAATCATGATGACATTTCAATGCTGATCAACCTACAGATCGCGCAGGCTTTGTTCTTTAAAGGGGATTGGAAAACGTCAGGCGATATATATCACAGTATTTTGAAATGGGAACTGGGGCGTGCCGAAATAGGGGACGCCGATTTTGAAGATATCGATTTTAACGACTTGGTTCTGCGACTGATTCATAATATCTGTACCATCTGTCATCTAAGTGGAAATGCCGATGGTGCAGATAGCATCAAACGCAGCGCGCAAGGTATTTTCAACATTAACTGGAATTTTTACCAGCGATTTATGCAAAATCATCCCGAATATGAAGAGATCACCTCAAAACAGCTGTATCTGCTACACAATGATTCATCCTCGCTTTACCTAGTCGATGGTCCAAGCGCGTCGGACTATGGTGATCTTTTGGAAGCAATGGAATTCGACCTGCAGGATAACCCAGGCAGCGTGGAGAATCTCAGACTTGCCGATGAGCCTTGTCTGCTTACCGTCAGCGATGATCAGCAGAGCATTTTTGCCGGCTCGCTTGACGGCAATGGAGCTGGTTCATTCATCGCCTGGTTAGACAATCCAATGGCTGAATCGGCAGAATCAACTGATGATAGTATGGATAGCATTGAGTCTTCAACAATGTCTGATGAAGAACAGACGGCTGATGATAATAGCGGCATGGAAAGTGTCGCTACTGAAGAGGATGACGTTACCTTAGAAGAACTGCTGGCTCAGCTGAATGATCTGGTGGGCCTTGATTCCGTTAAGAAAGACGTCAATTCGCTGATTAACCTGCTTAAGGTCCGTAAGATTCGGGAACAGCGCGGGATCAAGCAGCCTGCGATGTCGCTGCACTTGGTGTTCTATGGTAATCCAGGGACCGGTAAGACCACCGTCGCGCGCCTGCTAGCGAAAATCTACCATAAAATGGGGATTCTCTCCAAGGGGCAGCTGGTTGAGGTCGACCGCTCCGGACTGGTTGGCGGTTATGTTGGGCAGACGGCGATCAAGACGAAGAACGTAATTGAACAGGCACTGGGCGGGATTCTGTTTATCGATGAGGCCTACACGCTCGCATCGGGAAGCGGCAGCGACTTTGGTCAGGAAGCCATTGATACGCTTTTGAAGGCCATGGAGGATCACCGTGATGACTTTATCGTGATCGTTGCCGGCTATCCAAATCAGATGGCCACCTTCCTGGCATCCAATCCCGGCTTGAAGTCACGCTTCAACAAGTACTTGGAGTTTGAGGACTATGAACCTGCTGAACTGTTGGAAATGTTAGACAAGATGTGCGCCCAGTATGGGGTAGAGCTGACTGACGAAGCACGCGACTACGCCATGAATCTTTTTCAGACGACCTGTGCCAACCGACCAGACGACTTTGCCAATGGTCGCGCGGTCAGAAACTTCTTTGAGGATGCCTTAACCGCGCAAGCTAATCGTCTGGCTGCCGAAAATGACTTTGATGAGGGCCTCTCGATCATTAAAGCCATTGATCTGGCCAATGCCGAACTCGCTTAGCTGCAATGACATTTTTTTGCAGACCGGCTAATTTAAAAACGCTTTAGACTAGAGTATAATCATTCTTGAGGGTATGGTTTCCCCTCGCTTAAATTGTCTGCTAGCTATTATTCAATCCTTATATAACTAGCACTTACCATTCATATAGCGCCTTGCCTGGTCTGGCAAGGCGTTTTCAAATTGCAATGACGATTGAAATCAGCTATAATTATGGCGTAAACAAAAAGGCTAACGTGAGGGAACACGTTAGCCCGAATGTCCTTGAAAATCGACAGTGCTTACACTTTAAACTAAATTAAGAATGTACAACACCATCTTAGAGCTGCCACTCATAAAGATGGTTTTTCTTTTTGGTCAGAAATGACTGACCATGTAGCAGCCGGCTATGAGGGAAGCAATCACAATGATTACGACCGTGGCCAAAGCTGCATACTGAACGCCAATTGGTAAGCCATGCAGTTTGTGCAGAATAGCGGCAAGACCTTTTAAGTCGGCGCCATCTTGATGTCGGTTTGAC
>ENA-ORUB01002320-ORUB01002320.1-human-gut-metagenome-genome-assembly--contig:-NODE-2320-length-18141-cov-13.612573_pt1 | contig 18141 bp, 10 predicted proteins | sample MGYA00241918_ERZ509200 | MGnify/ENA primary metagenome ERZ509200 (study PRJEB26280, sample SAMEA2338853) | human gut metagenome | biome: human gut; feature: human-associated habitat; material: faeces... | reverse complement strand
TCGTTTGCAAGCTGAAGCTGTTCCTTTAAAAGTACTATAATTTCGTCCTTTTTCATAGTGCAAAGGTACGAAAAAATATCGAGATATGCAAGGATTTTCAGATATTTATTTTTACTATCTTACTGATACACAACCTATTAAACACAACCTTACACACCTACAGATTAAGCCGTTTTCTATATCTCATACTTTTCAGGCAAATTCCGCTCATGATGGCAGATAGTGTCTTGTAAGGCATTTTGCATTGTTTGCTTTGGGAATCAAAGAATGGTAATTCAAAGGTTCCTCGCTCCAGTCGCTTCTGATACAGCAGGAAACCGTCGCCATCCCATTTGAGCATTTTTACCTGCTGGCGGTTCTTTGAGAAGAAGATGAAGACGGCACCACCGAGTGGCGGCAACTCCATCTCCGTCCTCACAATCTGGTACAGGCCATTTATGCCCATGTTCATTCGGACATATCGCTGGCAGACGTAATACTGGGTATTTTCGTTTAGTCCAAACATAGCATATCCTCCTTTTCATAAAGTTTCATCAGATGCATGACAGATTTGGCGCTACCTTTCTTGATGGTGACTATCGTTCCATTTGGGAAGGTTAGGGTTATGCCAAAAAGATAGTTCTCTGGACAGACGGGTTCGGATGGCATTTCCATGGGAAGGAACATCATCCCAGTGTCCTTGGCTGTTGCTTCGGAACATTCCTTACGGGCTTCGGCCTGAAGCAGACGAATCTGCTGTTTGGCTAACCTAACAGAATAACCTTTCTCTGACATCCATCTATGCATCGAGCGATGGTTTACATGCCGTTCCTTTAAAAAAGGAATCAAACTGGCTTTTGGATTATGATTCAAATGAATCTGGAAGGCATTCCATGCCCTCTCATAACGTTCTGTTGCTCTCATAATTTCGTTGCTTTTAAAATTATGGTGCAAAGGTAAGAAATTTTACGATAAAGGGCAAGGTATAAACGCGGAGCCGCTTACAAAGGCGTGGTAACGCGTGGCATTAAGTGGTAACAGAAAAACCGCTTATCACCACGCGTTATTCTCTTATAATCAACTAGTTACGCAAAGCATGGTAAATGTGGTAATAAAAACAGAAAAACATTTTCGTATAAGAATCATAAAGGTAGGAGTAAACCACTTTTTGCTTTACTATTTGCATGTATTGACAATTGTGCCGAAATCATGAACTTCATTATGCGAACTCATCCACTTCATTTCACGACTTCATCTACTTCATTTCACGAGTTCATCCACTTCATTTCACGACTTCATCTACTTCATTGAGTTGACACATACGGCTGCGGTGGCTGAAGGAGACGGCTGCGATAGCTGAAGGAGACGGCTGCGATAGCTGAAGGAGACGAATGCGATGGCTGAAGGAGTCGAATGCATTAGCCGAATGAGACGGCTGCGGTGGCAGAAGGAGTCGAATGCGGTGGCAGAAGGAGTCGAATCCGGTGCCCGAAGGAGACGAATGCGATGGCCGAAGGAGACGAATGCTGTGGTTGGAGGAGACACATTCTGAAAACTTATAACTAGAGATTGCGGTATAATACTAAAGCTATCAGTACTTCTGAATTAATTCCATAAAGGTACGATTAGAACTAGCATCAAATATAAACTCGCCTATAAACAACAGTATTTCATCACCTAGTTTGGCGAACTATCCATTAAGTTTACACAACTAATATTTTGTTTATCCCCCATACATAGAGTTTTTCACTCTAAACTAAAAAAATCACAAAGAAAATACACTTTCCTCCTTAATATATGCGCTATTTACAAAGAAAAATATTATCTTTGTAGCAGTTTAAAGATTAACGAGTATGAATATTATTGAATTATACGAAAGCTTGAAAGGCAGCTACAAAAGTTACCTGGAGAGTTTTGTTGCCATAAAGGATGAACGAATCAAGGAAAAGGTCAGCGACTCCATCAAAAATGAAAAGCTGTGGCCAAAGGCTTTGATTCAATTCAATCCAAACTTCAAGAAGGGAATAGGTGTACAGGAACTTATTGCCAAGGGGCTCCCTATCCATAAAGATTTGGAATATTTCTTCGACAAGCCATTTTATATGCATCAGCAAGAAGCTATAGAGTTAGGCTGTCAAGACAAAGAATTCATCGTGACTTCCGGCACAGGTTCAGGAAAATCACGTACATTCATGGCAACTATATTCAATTACGTTCTACTTCACGAAGAGGCATGTAAGGATAAGACTATAGCTATCATCGTTTATCCGATGAATGCACTCATCAACTCACAAGCTGAAGAATTAAGCCGATATAAAACAGAATTCGAAGTAAGAACAGGCCGTTCATGTCCTTTCACTTTCGGCAAATACACCGGACAGGAAAATGATGAAGCACGCAGAAAAATGCAGCAAACACCTCCTAACATCATATTAACCAACTATATGATGCTGGAATTACTCATGACTCGTGCTGGCAAAGAAGAAGACTTACGCAAATGTTTCTTGGAAAACCTTCACTTTCTCGTATTCGATGAGTTGCATACTTATCGTGGAATGCAAGGAAGCGATGTTTCGTTCCTGATACGCAGAATCAAATCCTTGGCAACAGGTCAAGTGCTTTGCTTCGGTACATCAGCCACAATGGTTGCAGATGACAGTATGACTTATAGTCAGCAAAGAGAAAAAGTTGCCGAAGTTGCATCATGCATATTCGGAAGTTCATACACAAAGGAACAAGTAATAGACGAAACTCTTGCTATAGGACTATCTGACGATGAACCTTCTGATGGTGAATTGCGCATTTGCATCAACAACCCGGTTCCACATTCAGCAGACATACATGATGCAATAAAATATCCTACAGCCATTTGGATAGAACAAAGTATTGCACTTGCCTACAACAGAAAAGAAAACAAATATTTCAGAGGGAAGCCTATCTCTATAGAGGATATGGCTAAACAACTGAGTATAAAAACTGGAGAAGAAGAAGGAAAGTGCCAAAAGCATATCATAGAAGTGCTTAACTGGTGCAATTTCCTGAACCAGCAGAAAGGCGTATCGGTACTTCCATATAAAGTTCATCAGTTCATTCCTCAAACAGGAAACGTATATCTTACTATAGGCGAACAAGACAACCGCCAAATCACAGTAGAAGAAAAGCTCTATTGTGAGGAGCTATCACATGGCAACACAAAAGTTATGTACTATCCCGTCGTGTTCAGCCGTCTAAGCGGTCACGAATTCTATGTCGTCAAAATCAATGGCAGTCTGATTATGCCAAGAAACTTTGATGGCTATGCATCAGGTGATGGTGATAGCGATATCAATGATGGCTACATCATTCTTCCTCATAAAGGAGAAAATATAAATGATTATATCCTTGACGTAAATTCTGAGGAAATTCCTTCAGATTGGTATACAACAAACAAAAAGGGAGAACGAAAACTAAAGAAAACATACGCCCCACGTCTTCCCCAAAAGGTTTATGTGACTCAATCTGGCACTTACAGTCCAACCGAGCCACTCGATAACATGGGGTTCATTGAGGCTATTTTCGTACCATCTCCACTCATGTACGACCCAACAGCTCGTGTGGTTTACAAAGGTAAGCAATCAGAATATTCAAAATTGTCAAGAATCGGTGGTGAAGGTAGAAGTACTGCCACAACCGTATTGTCATACGAGGATATTATCCTCATGCAGAAAATGGGTATTGAGCAAAACGACAGAAAGGTATTAACCTTTGTCGATGCTCGCCAGGATGCCGCAGTGCAAGCAGGTCATTTCAATGACTTTATCCGCATTGGTAAAATACGCTCTGCCATCTGGAATGCAATCAAGGATTCCGCTGAGCCTATAGACAATACAAGGATTGCCAGAATGGTGCTGGATAATCTTCATCTGGAAGTAAATGATTATTCTATACGACAAGGGCTCCGTGGTGGCCGTGCCAATGATATGAAGAATATCATGGAACGTTATCTCTCCACCATCATCTACGATGACCTTGCCGGCAACTGGACTGTGATTATGCCAAATCTTGAAGATTGCGCATTGCTGAACATCGGCTACAAATATCTTCATGATGAGATTACTGGAGAAAACAATTCTGAACGTCTATACGATATACCAGAACTGGAAGGATTGGATGATGAACAAAAAGAAGAGTTCATTACTCAAATCCTCGACTACCTGCGCCACAAACTTTGCATCTATAGCAGCGAGAGAACGATTCAAGCCGTAAAAGATACCAGCAAAGCTGTAAGAGAGAATCTGAAAGCCCCATGGACACTTGATGAAAGCGACACTATTGACGAAGCAAACGAGTTGTTTATCACCAATCCTCGCAGACGCAATGCATATAATTTGGAAAGTGGAGGCTATAGAAGCAAGCTCGGTTTCTTTATTCGAGACTACATAGAGAAGAATACAGGACGTACCATCAAGAATGAAGAAGAGTACACGCATTATATGACAAGCTTATTCGAAGCTTTGTCAAACTTCATCATACACGAAAACGGAACCTACCAGCTCGATTATGGCAGTATCCTATGGCAAGCTGGCGATAAGCAACATATACGCCGTGACTTGGTACGCTATCGCATCTTAGAGGGAGGCAATTGGCTTGATAAAGAACCAAACCATTACTTCCAGCAGTTCTATCAAAACATTCCTCTTAAAGATGTATGTCTGGAGGCTAAAGACCATACAGGGCAGGTTTCCAAGGAAGACCGCGAAAATAGAGAACAGGATTTCCGGGAAGGAAAGTTTCCAGTTCTCTACTGCTCTCCTACGATGGAGTTAGGTATCGACATCAAGGATTTATCTGTTGTAGGTATGCGCAATGTACCACCTACTCCTGCCAATTATACCCAGCGAGCAGGTCGTGCTGGTCGAAGTGGACAAGCTGCACTGGTTTACACCTATTGCCGTCCACGTAACTCACATGAGAATTATTACTTGACCCATCCAGAAAAGATGGTCAAAGGAGAAGTGAAGGCTCCAAGAATGGAATTGGTTAATGAAGAACTGTTCCGCACGCACCTCCACTCTACCATTCTCGCATTGTGCCCTATTACTGAGCTTTCTGATGGCATCAAGGATTTGGTAGATTATAAAGACATCAACAACATCACTTTAAAAGATGAGGTTCGTGTTGCCCTGCAACTTACTCCTGAACGCAAGGAGCAGGTCAAGTCGGTTTTCAGACGAATCATGAATGATACCTTCCTGAAAGACCGGATGGAAACAGAACAACCCATCTGGTTTACCGAGCATTGGCTGGACAACATCCTCACTAACTATGAGTATGATTTCGACCAGGCACTCAACCGCTGGCGTTCTCTCTACAAGCAAGCCCAAACTCAAATAGAAGAAGCTAGTCTTGTCATCAACAACCGCGTCTATGGCGAAAACTCCAAGGAGAAACGTGAAGCCCATATCAAGCAGTTGCGTGGTGAAAGTCTCCGAGATATGCTGTTGGGAGTTAACCAAGGTAAGAATAAAGAAGAAAACGAGTTCTATCCATATCGTTATCTTGCCAGCGAAGGCTTCTTGCCGGGTTATAATTTTACCAAGTTGCCACAACGTGCACTGCTACAATACAAGTCGGATAAAGTGGAATATCTAAGCCGTCCAAAGCGTCTTGCACTAAGTGAATTCGGTCCGCAGAACATTATATATAATAATGGTGGAAAGTTCCGCATCAACCGAATGCAGATACTATCAGAGGTGATTCCTCACAAGTTCTTCTATAATCCTAAGACTGGGGTTGTATATAAGGACGAGGAAAACACCACCCATCACACAGATATCATCACAGGTGAGTCTCTTGATGGTGTGGCAAAACTAATCCCAGGCATGTGCATTGAGGCTCAGGACATGGTAGCTGCAGAAACGGAAAAGATTACTTGTCAGGAGGAAGAGCGTTCCCGCAAGTACTATAAGACAAAGACCTATTTTGCAAGTGATGATCCAAGAGCTATCAGCGAGTGCGAACTGAAGTCACCTCATGGTGAGCATTTGGCAAATATTCGCTATATCCCTTCATGCCGACTTACCTATATATTGGAATCACGTAACGATGATAATGCCAATGGGTTTGCATTCGACACAAAAACAGGCGATTGGATTAGCAACGAACGTCTTTCACGCATTCAGGAAGAAGCAGACAAGAATCCAGAAGAAGCAGACAGAATCAAGTTTGTCAAACTCTTCACGGAAACAACTGCCAATGCCATATATATCCAACCGCTTAAAGCATTGCTTTTAGACCGGAAAGAAGCAGTCCGCACCTTCCTCTATGCCTTCAAGCAGGCTATCGAGGATGTCTTCCAAATAGAGGGAAGCGAAATGGGCGCAGAAGTGATGGGAGAAGGAACAACCCCTAATATCCTCATCTATGAAAATGCAGAGGGATCTTTGGGTGTGCTTAGCCGTCTTGTGCATGAGCCGGAAGCCTATAGGGATGTCGTAAAAAGAGCATACGAGATTTGCTTCAACAAACCGGAATTGACACAGGATGAGATTAACGAATTGACACCTGCCGATTATTCCAATCTGCTCAACTACTATAATCAGCCATATCATCAGCAGATAGATATCAGACTGATATATAGAACATTGAAGTTGATGCAAGAAGCTAAAGTAGAGACCCACCATGCAGGGCAATCCCTTGGTTACGACGAGCAGTATGCTGCTTTGGAAGCCGCAAGAGACTACAACAGCTCTACTGAATATGAGTTCTTGAAGTATCTTTACGACCATCACTTGCGCTTGCCAGACAAGGCACAGCCGATGTTTCCAGAGGAGTATTACGTACAGCCAGACTTCATGTATGGCGACCGCATTGTAGTCTTCTGCGACGGAACGCCACACGACCGTCCTGAAATACAAGAGGATGACAGAGAGAAACGGGAAGTACTCGAAGATGCAGGTTTCGTTGTCCTAGCTTGGCATTATGCTACGCCACTGGCAGACTTCATCAATCAATATTCAGATATATTCACCCCAGTAAAATAAATGATATGGATTACAAGACTGGTACACTGATTGAATTCAGAAATCGTCCTTGGGTTGTTCAGCAATCAGGAGAGGACGAACTTATGATAATAAAACCATTAGGAGGTACAGATGCCGAAACCATCGGTCTCTACCTTCCTCTCTATGGGGATGAACTACAGATTCATTCCTACAATTTTCGTCGGCCTACAGCTGATGACATCGGGAAAAACAGTTATAAGGCATCTGCAAAGGTGCTTTATAACGCTTGCCGTTTATCATTCAGAGATATAGCTGGTCCATTCCAGTGTCTTGGAAAACTATCTTTCGAGCCACGTCCATATCAGATGGTTCCGCTGATTCTTGCACTCAAACAAGAAAAGATCAGATTGCTCATCTCTGATGACGTTGGTATTGGAAAGACCCTGGAATCATTATTGATTGCCAAAGAATTACTCGACCGCCACGAAATTAACCGTTTCGCAGTAGTATGCTTGCCACATCTTTGCGAGCAGTGGCAAAATGAAATTAAGGACAAGTTTGGCTTGGACGCAGAGATTATCCGTTCTTCTACCATCAGCCGTTTGGAGAAAAAACTGCGTCCAGACCAGAATGTGTTCCGTGATATCCCCTACCAGGTCATTTCCATTGATTATGTGAAACAAGGCAATAAGCGAAATATCTTCCTCGACCATTGCCCGGATTTCGTGATTGTTGATGAAGCCCATACTTGCGCCAAGCCAACAGGTGCCAACAAATATCAGCAACAGCGCTATCGCTTGTTAAGCGACCTTGCCAATAAGCCAGAACAGCAACTGGTCTTGCTGACAGCTACCCCTCATAGTGGTCAAAGCGAAGAGTTTCAGTCCCTTATCGGATTATTGAATCCTAAGTTCGAGAACTACCAGCTTCAAACCGCCACAGAGCGCGAGGAACTGTCCCATTACTTCGTACAACGCCGTCGTGCCGACATCAAGCAGTATCTAGGCAATGAAATTGTCTTCCCTGAGCGTGTCCGAATCGACAAGGATGAATACTTCTTCACTCCAGATTATCGCAATTTGTTGGGGCATCTGATAGAATATGTAAAACATGGCATCCAGAAGGTATCGGGAGCAGACAAACGCAAGCAGCGCTATATCTACTGGGATCTCCTGGCCTTGATGCGTGGAGTAATGTCAAGCCCTGATGCTGGTATCAGCATGTTGCAAAACAAGATAGATAAAAGAGAAGATTCGTCATCAGCAAATACAGAAGACGATTCCGAGCAGGTATATATATTCAATGATCCTCTGAAGGATTTGTTGAATGCCGACGATATCGTTCCTGAAGCATTAGAAACAACCAGTGCTACTGATAAGAAAGAGTTCCATAGCTTCATCAAGCAGTTGGAGCACATCAAGGAAACTGATGGTGACGAAAAGGTGAAACAGGCTCTTGACATCGTGAAGTTCTCTCTTGACAGTGGCATGAACCCTATCGTATTCTGCCAGTATATCCCAACAGCTGAGTATGTTGGCAAATATATCACAGACCAGCTCGCCAGCAACAAAAAGTTCAAGAAGGTGGTTGTGGGTGTGGTTACCAGCCGTTTGGCTGATGAGGAGCGCAAGATGAAAATTGACGCCTTGGCACAGGAAGACCGCCACGTATTGGTTTGTACCGACTGCCTCTCTGAAGGTGTCAACTTGCAGCAAGGTTTTGAAGCTGTCATCCATTACGATCTTCCTTGGAACCCAAACCGAATGGAACAACGTAATGGCCGTATCGACCGCTTCGGACAAACTGCCGATGCTGTCCTTATATCCACGCTTCATGCTAAGAACAACCCGGTGGATGATATAGTGCTCAATGTTTTATACAAAAAGCAGGAAGAGATACGCAAGAAGCTGGGTGTCTATCTGCCTATCGCAGACAATGATGCTTCATTGATGGAAAACATCATGCAGCGAATTTTCGATGCCAAGGTTCCTACAAAAACCGACTATATGGAGCAGTCCCTGTTCGATAACGACCCGGAATGGAACAAGCAACAGGAAGAGGAACTTGAGATTCAACTCAAAAAGATGGAAGAGAACGAGAAGATTTCTCACACCTACTTCGCTCATAACAATAAGCAGATGGATCCAACCCGACTGACTGCATCCTTGGAAGAAGCCAAATCTGTAATTGGAGGTGTAGAAGATACCCGTGACTTTGTAATTGAGCAACTATTGCATGTCGGTGTAAACGTTCATACAGACGATATACCTTTATGTTACAGTTTCCAACTCCTGGAGTTACCTGCAAATCTGCGCCACTACTTCGCCGACAAGGCAACATCCAAAGGGCTTGTGCGCATATCTTTTGCTTCCCCAACTCCAAAGCATTATATGTATATAGGACGCAACCATACATTCGTAGAGGATTTGAGCCGTGCCGTTGTCAACGATTCCGTCAATGGTGGCGAATTGGGAGCATGCCGAGCTTTGGTTATGGAAACAACAGAAGTGAAGAAACGAACCACCATTCTATTGATGCGTGTTCGTAGTGTTATCCGTGACAAAAAGATAGAGAACCGAGAACTGGTGGGTGAAGAAATGATATTTGTGGGCTATCGTGGAAAGATAGAAAACCACGATTTCCTTACACAGGAAGAAGCCAAACAGCTTTTCCTGCACTCAATGGCATCTGGCGATATGGACTTGCCTACACAGAAGACTCTTCTTTCAAATGCCATCCGTTGGATTAACAATGAGACAGAACTTCGCCAGCACACAGATGAGATAGCCCTGGAAAGAGCTTCACATCTGGTAGAAGCTTTCGCCAAGTATCGCACCTACCTGAAGGCATCAGAGTACCAAGTGGTAGAACCTGTATTGCCAATGGATGTGATTGCTGCTTATCTGTTTGTGCCACAAATAAATATCTAATTCATTATGGACTATACAAGTATTCATATATATGGTCATCTCCTCTCTGATGACATCCTGCATAACATAGAGCGCGACAACACGCTCAGCGGCAACCGTGACCAGGACTTCGGAATGGATATTTCCGTATCTTCGGCCATAGACTACGTATGGAGCAGCCTGCGCAACGATTGGAACTTCTACAAGGAACGTGCCAACAATGAGCGATTGGTCAACAAGGATCCATACGGAACCCGTCGTGCCCGTGATCTGATGGAACGACTGTTCCAAAGCTTAGGCTATTCACTCGACCGCCAGGCCACCAATATAGAAGTGGCTGGCACCAACTACGACATTAGCTATACCTGCCTCGACCTGGGTAAAATGCCATTCATTATCATAGGTGAGGGTATCAGTGCCGACGGAAACATTGATACCCTGGACAAGTGTTCACTCGACTATCGTGCCAAAGGCGGCATGCGCAAGAAGTCGGCTCATGCCACTATGCTCGAATATCTCAACGCCACAGAGAATGTATATGGCATCATCAGCAACGGACAAATCCTGCGAATCATCCGCAACTCCGGACAGCTGGTGAAGCTCACCTATATAGAGTTTGACCTCCGCCGTATGCTGGAGGAAGACAAATACACCGAGTTTTGCCTGATGTTCCGTCTGCTTCACGCTTCCCGTTTCCGCACAAGTGGTGACGAGCCATGCGTGATGGAACGCTGGTTTAACATGAGCATCGAGTCGGGCAACCGCATTCGCAATGGCTTGTCTCGTGCCGTGCAAACCACAATGGAAACCATCGGAAATGCCGTATTGACTTCAGAAGGTGAAGGTAATGCCGCATTGCGCGAAGCCTTCACCAGGGGAACCATGGATGCAGCCCAACTCAACAAGGAACTCATCCACTTTATCTACCGCCTTCTCTTCCTGTTTATCATTGAGGATAGAGGATTGATTTATCAGATTCCCGACTCACCTGATGCTCCAGATTACAAGCAGTTATGCCAGTGGCAGGACATCTACAAGAAGTTCTATGCAGCAAGCCGTCTGCGCCATCTCTCGGAATTGGCATACCTGAAACAACGCCAGTATTCCGACCTATGGCAGGGATTGATGGATACTTTCCATCTCTTCGAGCCAGATACTTTTGGCGAGAAACTGGGCATCAAGCCATTGGGTGGTGTACTCTTTGGCACAGAAACCCTGCATTGGCTGAAACAATGCCAAGTAAGCAACAAGGATTTGCTCGCTGCATTCTCTGCTCTCAACGAGTTTGAAGACGAGCGTCAACAGAAAGTAAAGATCAACTATTCCTCTCTCGACGTAGAAGAGTTTGGTTCTGTATATGAGGGCATTCTCGAAATGCGCCCATTCGTACAGCCGGGTGTTTCCGCTTCCGACTGGCAGTTTGGTTTCGTAGGCGGTTTAGACCGTCAAAGCACTTCCTCTTATTATACACGTCCCGACTTGGTACAGAATCTTATCAAGACTACACTAGAACCTGTCATCAAGGAAAAGATTGCTGCACAGACTACCACGGAAGAGAAGGTAAAGGCATTGCTCAACATGAAGGTTTGTGATGCAGCAAGTGGCTCCGGACATATTGTATTGGCGATGGCTCGCACCATTGCCTGGTATATCTGTACCCTCCGCACAGGTGAGGACAACCCGGCTTCGCTAGATTATCGTCAGGCACTTCGTGAGGTTATCTCCCGCTGTGTTTATGCCGTAGATTACAACCCCGATGCCGTAGAACTTTGCAAAGTAGTATTGTGGATTGAAGGTTATTGCGCAGGCAAGCCACTTTCATTCCTCGATCATCATATCCGTTGCGGTAATTCCGTATTGGGAGTTTCCGACTTGCAGATGCTGATAGACGGTGTACCAGACAAGGCTTTGACTGCAGATGACAAAGATACATTGAAGGCTTTGAAGAAGCAGAACCAGGAAGCCGTAAAAGCAGTAAACGGAACTTTAGATAATGAGCCTACATTAGGTTTGGAGGATTCCTTTGGTGTTGAGAATATGTCTGCTGCCCAGATTGGCTTAGCTGATAAGATTCGCTTTATCAACCACTTACCGGAAGATACTTTAGAGGAAGAGATCATCAAGCAGGAACGATGGAAAGAGCTGATGGAGTCTGCACGAGTAGATTGTCTGCGGCGTGCATGCGACATCTATACCTGTGCATTTTACCATACTGTTCAAAGAGACGAACTTTATAAAGATAATGGAGGCAGCAATAAAGAACTGCTTCTGGAAGCAGAGGTTCCATATACAAAGACCGTGATGCGTGCGCTTCAGGAAATTAATGCTATGGAATGCCTTGAAAAAGGCAAGCCACTGCCGACTTTCTATCGCCAGCTCTCTGCCGACTTCAAAACAGAAGTAAAACGTATGGCTGATGAACAACGTTTCTTCCATTGGTGCGTGGAGTTCCCTGAGGTATTTGCTGCCAATAAGGGATTTGACGTCATGTGCGGTAATCCGCCATGGGATAAGATTAAGGTGGAAGACAAGAAATGGTTTGAGAGTCACAATCGTGCCGACATTGTAAATGCTGGCACAGCAAGCCAACGCAAAGAAGCGATAGAAGCCTTACAGACTTCAGACCCAACATTATATAAGAAATATGCCAAGGCTCTTGCAGATGCAGAAGCCCTTAGCCGCTTCGCCCGTTTAGCAGGCAGATTTGATTTGACTGCTACTGGAGACATAGACCTGTACCCTATGTTTGCAGAGTTATGCCTCTCTTTCTCAAAAGAGGCATGGGGACTTGTCTTGCCTACGGGTATCGCAGTAAATGATAGCAACAAGGCATTCTTCTCGAAGTTGATTGATGAAAACAGATTGGTTTCATTATACGATTTTGAGAACAAGGAAGGCTTATTCGACATTCATCGAATGTTCAAATTCTGCCTATTAGTAGCAAGTAAACCACAAGATAAACCTCGTATTGTAAAAGGCGGTTTCTACTTAAATCGTCTTGATCATTTGTTAGATCCTCGTCGCATATATTCTTTGAAGACGAGCGACTTTGCACGTCTTAATCCCAACACAAAAACTTGCCCAGTATTCCGTACAAGCCGTGACGCAAAGCTGTCGGCTAAGATTTATCGTAACTCCACCATTTTATATAATGATTTTACGGGAGATAATCCTTGGAATATAAAGTTTGGAAGCATGATTCATATGTCTAACGATTCCTATCTCTTCCGAACTTATGCACAACTGACAGAACTTGGCGCAACTCTGAATGGTAATACATTCACAACAGCAGAAGGTGAAACATACGTTCCACTCTATGAAGGTAAGATGATTTGGCACTACAATCATCACTATGGCACTTGGCCCACAGAAGGCGAACGCCCTAACTCCATCAACATGCCTTCTTTGGATGAACTTAGTAATCCTAACAGCCATATCATGCCATGGTATTGGGTACCATTGTCTGCTGTAAAAGACAGACAGGTGAAGAAGGACAAAGATGGAAATGTTGTGTGGGAGTGGAAGCATAAGTGGCTATTTGCCTTTAGAGATATCGCACGAGGTGTCGACATGCGCACATTTATAATTGCGCCTATTCCCGACGCCAAAGGCGTCGGGCATACAGCCACGCTCCTCTACGCGGAGCGTGGCTGTATGCCCGGGGCTTCGCTTTACGGAATGATGTCATCACTAATATTCGACTACTGCTCACGCCAAAAAATAGGAGGTACACATGCCAGCATCAATTACGTCAAACAATTTCCAGTCCTCACCCCCGAGCAAATCCCCTCTGCCATGCAATGGCAAATCGTGAAACGAGTAGCCGAGCTATGCTATTTCAATCACGATATGGATGGTTGGGCATCTGAATTATGGGATGAAATGAACGAAGAGCAGCGAGCAGAGCTACCACAACTGGGGACACAACAGCCTTGGATTTACAATCCTGAGCACAGAGCCATCCTTCAAGCCGAGCTTGATGCCATCTTTGCCCATCTCTATGGACTAAATACGGAAGATCTCCGTTATATCCTAGACCCAGAAGATGTCTGTGGTAAAGGCTGCATCAACGAGACCTTCCGTGTGCTGAAAGACAACGAGATACGTCAGTACGGAGAATACCGCACCAAACGCCTCGTCCTCGAAGCATGGAATAATTTTGGATATGACAATTAAATTTTTAAACAAAATCAAGGATATGCTATTATACCATTACACTACAATGGATACATTCTATTCAATGATAGAACATTCTTTGTATCCAAAAGGAGACGATGTAGTTCCTACCCACTTAATCATGTGGGCAGGACACTATTCGTATCAAAATGATCCTACAGAATGTGAGTTATATTTTAAGGGACTTAAAAAAGCCATTCAAGCCTATAGTAAAAATACATCACGCAACTTAATGGAAGAATACAATAAATGTGTAAGTAATCCCAAAAAAGATTTGGGAATATATCTTATATCATTTTCAGAACAAGAAGATGACTTGACAATGTGGCGTGGTTATGGTCAAAATGGAGATGGAATAAGTCTTGGTTTTAACTTTAACAAATTACCAGGATCTCAGCTCATGCATCTTTATGATAAAAATGATCCAGAAGCTAATAGTCAACAAGTTGACGATCGTCTAATAAATAGAACTGACTTTCCTGAAAAATGTATCTACACAGAACCAAATAACATTAAAATAGAAAATGAAGTATATGATAAGACTTTAAGAATCTTGCAGGAAGAAGATAATGAGTTTAAAGATATTATTCTTTCTCTAATAAATAGCAAGGAAGCACCCAAATATAAACATATAAAATATGCAGCAGAAAAAGAACATCGTATTATAAAGAAAAAGATTATATCTAAATTTCGCATTGGAAGAAATGGGCTTCCTATACCATATATAGAAGTCGGAATCCCTTTGAATTGCTTGCAAAAGATAATTATTGGTCCTTGTTTAGAATCTTCTGAAGCTGTAACAAGAATAAAAAAATTCTTATTAACAAAAGGTGTTGATATAGAACATATTGACATTATAACTTCACAAATTCCATATAGAAATAGAATTTAACAATGAGAATTGACATACATTCATTGATTGGCGAGGCGACAGCCTACGACAAGAAACAACAGATAGAAGCCAAACGACCTAAGAGTTGGCTCAAAAGTGTATCTGCCTTTGCTAATGGTGAAGGTGGCACGCTTGTATTTGGCATTACTGATGACGACCAAGTAGTAGGACTTGAAAATGCGGAACAAGATGCTGAACTCATCAGCGAAGCCATCAAGTCTAAGTTGGATCCTATCCCAACCATCAATTTGGAATTTCAAGAAGTTGAGGGTAAAAAACTGATTTTATTGCATATCGCCTCTGGTGACGAGACACCTTATTATTATATAGGTGACAAACAACGTGTCGCCTTCATCCGCATTGGAAACGAATCAGTTGTAGCAGACCGCATCCAATTGAGAAATCTTGTTCTTAAAGGAACAGGCAAGAACTACGACAGCCTTGCCGCACCATACAGATTTGATGATATGTCATTTACCAAATTGAAATCAGTACATTTCAAACGCTTGGGACGCTCTTTTGAGGATTCAGAGTTCACATCATGGGGTATCATCGACACACAAGGAAAACTTACCAACGCAGGCGCACTAATAGCAGATGACTCTCCTATCCGTCAATCAAGAATATTCTGTACAAGATGGAATGGGCTTGATATGACAAGTGGATTGGGCGAAGCTTTGGATGACGCAGAGTTTGAAGGAAGTGTCATTGGGCAATTGCAAGATGCCGTAGCATTTGTCAAAAATAACTCACACAAGAAGTGGTGGAAAGAAGCTACTTACAGAGAAGAACTTCCAGACTATCCGGAGCGTGCCGTAACAGAAGTGATAAGTAACGCCATCATTCATCGCAATTACTTAGAGATTGGCAGTGAAATCCACATTGACATATATGATAATCGAATGGAAGTATATTCACCAGGTGGTATGATGGACGGAAGTCTTATCCAACATCTTGATCCGATGAACGTACCTTCCAAACGTCGTAATCCTCTCCTTGCAGATTTCTTCAATCGACTTGAATTGATGGAACGCAGAGGGAGTGGCATGAAGAAGATTGTCAAGGAATACAAACATTTTGAAAAGTTCCCTGGGTACAAAGCACCAGAATTCAAATCTAATTCTGGAGAATTTCATGTGACTCTATGGAATATCAATTATAACGAGAAACAGTTCGGCAACTCAGAAAAACAGTTCGCGAACGACTCAAAAGAGTTCGCCAACTCAGAAAAAGAGTTCGCCAATGACACAAAACAGTTCGCCAACTCAGAAAAAGAGTTCGCCAACGACACAAAACAGTTCGCCAACTCAGAAAAAGAGTTCGCTAACGAAAAGAAAGAAACAGCCAAAGAAGTCAAGCAAAGAAAAGAGTTCGTGAAGGCAAAAAGAGCCATCTACAAACTTATCACTTCTAATCCAAAAGTGACAACTGCGCAAATGGCAGATAAGCTAAACGTATCAACACGCCAGGTACAAAAATACCTCAAACGATTGACGGAGCAAAATCTGATAGTGAAAGAAGGAAGCAGAATCAATGGTTCGTGGAAAATTCTCGATGAAGAATATACGGATTTCTTTGGGCGAATATAAGATAGGAGGTAGAATATATGGAATTAGAAAAGTTATTAAGAAGTCTGCTCTACAGATTAGAAAGCATTGACGATGAAAGCAAATCTACTGTCATCGAAGATAAGGTAAATAAATTATCACATCAGATAGATCAACTTAAAAGCGACCTATCTGATGTTGCCTCCTTGTTTCATTTACTAAAAGACAACAAGGAGAGATTAACTATGCAAAATATAGAAAACACGGAGGAAGTTACTGTTTATAAAGAGGAAGCAGATGACAATGACGGAAATATACAAGAGACAACTGCCACTCCTCAACCAGATAATGTGCGAAAAGAGATTATTAAAAATCTTAGACATCATACATTTATTGGTTATGTAAGAAAGGTAAGCAATGGTAACGTTAAAATCGTCCTTGATAATTTCAAAGTTATCAATATTCCATATTCTTCAAAATGGGGTAAATACTGTGAAAAAGGAGCCTATATTGCAGTATGCCAGCAAGAAGAGGACGGAGCCATATCACCAAATTGGGAGATTTTAAGAGTTCTTAGTGCCAAACGCAACTATAATATTACACATCCAGATGGTGACAATGAGACCATAGCTGACAACAAGAATTTCTACAACAAAAAGAATCCTAACAACAAATTAAGCAATGGGGATGTATTAGAAATTGTTGTAACGAAAATAGGAATTAACTTTTGTGAGGTATATTCTAAAAAAGAGAATGTTTACGCTTATATTCCATGCAAGGAGCCAGCCTATATGTACAAAGAAGGACATCGCTTCTTCGTCAGGATTATAGGATATAATTCTGACAAAGACATGTATATCGCAAAAGAATGTAATCACAAATAAGTAAAACTTTGGGGACACCTACAAAAGTGTAGGGATGTGATATACTAAAATTTGTCAGTTTGCACCTACAAAAGTGTAGGGATGTGATATACTAAAATTTGTCAGTTTGTGTTCTTCTTAAAAGAAGAACAATGAATGAACGAATATTTATCACTTGCAAGCATCATTTTACCAGAAGAATGGTCAAGGGCACTCCATGCAGAGGAGTGGTTGGTGTTTCCGGAAAACATGGGTCCTCATTTATGTATTGATGGGACTTGCCTCTCCACGGGCGAGGTCTATACCATCATATCCAACAAGTCCAATATATGTCCCCAAGACAAAAGTGCGACAGCTTGTCGCACTTTTATATCTAAGAGACAAAAACGTTCGTAGAATTTCTTCATGTCCCACAGATTTCGTAGTGAAATACACAATTTCGGATAGTACTTTTTAAAATCCGCAGACAATCGTCTTACAACGCTGTCATCATACCCACTTTCAATCTTGCAATCATGAAGCATTTGACCAATCTCCCAATAGGCGGTAGAGACATAGCCATTGACATGTCGGGCTATGTCTGTCCGAGCATGCCCAATTACTGCAACAGCATGTCGCAGTATCTCGGCATAATTGCTACTCTCAATTGAAAGCTCGTTATTTATATTGTCTGTTGTCATTTTATCAATCTATAAGCTATTATTTGCCATATTCAGGGCGAATTTGAATGCAAAGTTAACCTAAAATCCGCAAGCAATCTCAATGACAATCTCAATTGCAGTAAAGAGCTTG
>ENA-ORUB01002318-ORUB01002318.1-human-gut-metagenome-genome-assembly--contig:-NODE-2318-length-18159-cov-5.622459_pt1 | contig 18159 bp, 18 predicted proteins | sample MGYA00241918_ERZ509200 | MGnify/ENA primary metagenome ERZ509200 (study PRJEB26280, sample SAMEA2338853) | human gut metagenome | biome: human gut; feature: human-associated habitat; material: faeces... | reverse complement strand
GCTCGGGGGCAGTACCCTCGTACAGCTCCCACTCGCAAAATACAAAATTTATCTCGCTTTCTCAAAGTCTTACAGCGTGTTCTTATAATGTTTTTGCGAGTTCTTCACATTTTGACAAGGCTTCGTCGTCGGGTGCGTCGTTGCAAATTATGCTTTCAAAAATAAGGTTTGCGCCTATACTTCTGCAATCATCTTCCCATTGGCGCATCCATTCACCGCCGCCCCAGCCGTAAGAGCCGAACAGGGCAATGCTTTTATCTTTCAGCTTTGGCTTGCAGCTTTCAAACATAGGTTCAAATTCAAAATCTTCAAGCTGTTCACATCCCATTGACGGGCAACCGTAAATTACGGTATCAAATTCATCAACCTTATCTTCTGAAAATTCTCCTGCTGTGAAAATTTGCACATCTTTGCCAAGGCTTTTTGCACTTTCGTAAATTTTATTTGCAAGCGCTTCGGTGTTGCCCGTACCGCTCCAATATACAATAGCTGTTTTACTCATAATGCTCCTTTCTGTTTTTATATATTATGTCGTAACAGTGAGTTTTACAATGCTGCGACCTTGTAACCATAATTTTTGATAGATTCTTTTGCATTTTTCAAATTTTTTAAATGTTTTTATTGCTTCGCATTCATTGCAATATACTTTCCAGCAGCCTGAACATATGCTGTTTTGCCCTGCGTTTTCAATAAATCCTATTACATCGCAAAGCGGATACCCGAGAAAAATACCGATTTCGTGCGGAAATGAAGCACTGTTTTTCAAGCGCGATTTAAGCTTTGATATGCAGTAATCGGCATCATTTAATTCATATCCGTAAAATTTTAAAAACTCATCTACCTTGTTTTTGTTTAAATCATTTTGCAATTTATCTTTTCTGTATGCATATACAAGGGCAGTGTTACTGCACTTTTTTAATATCAGCAGTTCAACACCTTTGTTTTTCAGTTTTTCGTTAGTTTGAAAGACGGAATTTTCTAAATTTTCAATTGTGTCAAACGGAATGTTCATCAAATTAGCTGTCTTTAATGATGCAAGTGTGGGTGAACAGTGGCCGATTAAGTATTCTTCTATCATTATTTGAACTGCTTTCTTTAATTATTCATTGTTGCTGTTTAATTCGCAGCTATGCTTTTGAACGAATGATTTTATTGCATTAAATGTAGTTTTGGATACTGCATGTTCAATTTTGCAGGCATCTCGTGTTGCAATATCTTTAGGTACACCGAGTTTATAAAAAAATTCACTGAACATAAGGTGCTTTTCATATACGCTTTTTGCAATTTCAAGTCCTGTGGGTGTTAATTTGATTTCGTGGTTATCCGCGAATTTTACAAATTTATTTTCTTTAAGGTTTTTCATTGCAATTGATACGCTTGCTTTTGATATTTCAAGATGATTTGCAATATCAACACTTCTTACATATCCGTTTTTTTCTTGCAAAACGAGGATTGATTCCAAATAATCCTCTACCGATTCGCTTATTACCATAATATTACTCCTTTACTAAAAAAGTTAGATTAAGCTAACTTGGATTTCAAAATAAAGACGACTTTCGCCGCCACAAGTAAGTTAGCTAAAACTAACTATTGATAGTTTAACATAAAGTTTCCCTTTTGTCAATTACAAATTTGCAAAAAAATAAGCACGGGCATAAGCCCGTGCTTTAAGATATAATTTATTATACAATACCTTGAGCCATCATTGCGTCTGCAACTTTCATAAAGCCGGCAATATTTGCACCTACAACAAAGTTATCCTTTGCGTCAAATTGCTCGCAAGCTTCTTTCATATGATAATAAATGTTAATCATAATTCCTTTAAGCTTTGCGTCTACTTCATCAAATGTCCAGCTTGAACGAATTGAGTTTTGACCCATTTCAAGAGCAGAAGTTGCAACACCGCCTGCATTTGAAGCCTTGCCAGGAATGAAAAGAATATCTCTTTTAAGGAATACTTCGGTAGCTTCGGCATTAGTAGGCATATTTGCACCTTCGCAAACTGCATAGCAGCCTGAATCTGCAAGCCTTTGAGCTTCTGCTTTGTTGATTTCATTTTGAGTTGCACAAGGAAGGGCAACATCGCAAATAACATTATCCCAAACCGAACCTTCACCGTAAGTTGCTTCAGGGTGGTAGTTAAGGTATTCTTTAACTCTCTTTCTTTCAACTTCCTTGATTTGCTTAAGAGCTTTAACATCAATACCGTTTTCATCAATGATATAGCCTGATGAATCAGAGCAAGAAATTACCTTTGCACCAAGCTGCTCGGCTTTTTCAATTGCATAGATTGCAACATTACCTGAACCTGAAACAGCAATTCTTGCATCCTTAATATTTTTGCCGTGGTCTTTTAAGAGTTCCTCTGTAATATAAACAAGGCCGTAACCGGTAGCTTCGGTTCTTGCAAGTGAACCGCCGAAGCTTAATCCCTTACCTGTGAGAACACCCTCACTTCTGTTAGTAAGTTTTTTGTACTGACCGTAAAGATAACCTACTTCACGAGCGCCTGTACCGATATCACCTGCAGGAACGTCTTCGTCAGCGCCGACATATTTGTAAAGTTCGTTCATAAATGCCTGGCAGAAACGCATAATTTCCATATCGCTCTTACCCTTAGGGTCAAAGTCAGAACCACCCTTGGCACCGCCGATTGGAAGGCCTGTAAGGCTGTTTTTGAAAATCTGCTCAAAACCTAAAAACTTAATGATTGAAAGGTTAACGCTCGGATGAAGCCTTAAACCGCCCTTGTATGGGCCGATAGCAGAGTTGAACTGAACACGGTAACCGCGGTTTACATGAACTTCGCCGTTATCATCAACCCAAGGAATACGAAACATAATTGTTCTTTCCGGCTCAACAAGTCTTTCGAGAAGACCTGCTTTTTCATATCTTGGGTCATTATCAACAACAGGTGATAATGATTCAAGAACTTCTGTTGCAGCCTGGATAAATTCAGGCTGATAAGGATTGGTTTTCTTTAACTCTTCGAGTACCCTCTCTGAATACTTCATTGCTAAAACCTCCATAGTTATAATATAGTTTTATGTAAAAAAACAGAGTATAATACCAAAATATTGAAATTAAACTCTGAATGTGCCGCCTTTGACACAAGAAGTATTATAGCAGTTATGATACACATTGTCAAACAAAAATGTATAAGCATACACAAAATTCATATAAGAAGTTAAAATCGAGTATAAAAATGCCAAATAGAAGTGAAATAATATAATATTTATACACTGTATACATATTTGCATTTTAAAAAACATCGTCGCATAAAATTATATGATGAAATGTTTGATAAATAAAATCATAAGAATTATAAAAATGAAGATTAAGATTAAAAGGCTTTTTGAAGTTATAACGAAGAGGGTGGATTTTGTAAATTTAGATGTAAAAATCAATATTTTCAAAGGCTTTGAAATTTATAATAACAGTGATAAAATTGCCTGCTTTGAATTTGATGAAATGTGGGCTGTTTTGATGCTTGGTACACAATTTTTTTGTGCTTTGGTGTATAGTCTTTGTATAAAATACAGTATAGAAAAATATTGAGTTTGATGCTATAATGCAGTAAGAATAATTTTTATATTATTAGGAGATAAAAATGAGCATTAAACTTATTGCTACCGACCTTGACGGTACACTTATGGCACCTGACCATTTAACAGTAACTAAAAGAACTTATGATGCGCTCAAATCATCACACGATAAAGGCATAAGGCTTGCAGTTGCCACAGGCAGATCTATGGTGCTGATTGATAATGTTATCAGCCAAGTACCTTTTGTTGATTATATTATTTATTCAAATGGTGCGTGCGTGTATGATAAAAATGAAGAAAAAATTATTCACGCCGATCTTATACCGTATGAAAAAGCCAAAGAAATAGTGGAGTATTTTTTGGGCGAAAAAGTATTTTTTGAAATTTATGCAAATGGAAGAACCTGCTATCAGCTCAAAACGGAAAGCCTTTTTCAAAATATGAATTTGCCGCAAAAATTTATTGATGAAGCCACCAAAACAATGGACGGGTATGAATCACTTTTGGATTTTATGGCAAAAGACGGAAAAGGAATAGAAAAGATAACATTTTACGGTGTGTATGAAAAAAAGCTTGAAAACATAAGTGCAAAGCTTAAAGAATTCGGGCTTGATGTATGCTCAAGCTTACCGGGTACGGTTGAAGCTACATCACCGACTGCGAATAAAGGCAGTGCTGTTTTGGGAATATGCAAAAATATGGGTATTGGGGCAGATGAAGTAATGGCTTTCGGTGATGCGGAAAATGATTGCCCGATGCTTGATTTTGCAAAATATTCATTTGCTATGGAAAACGGTACGGATGAATGTAAAAGCCACGCAAAGTTTATTACAAGCTCCAACGGTGAAGACGGAGTTGCAAAAGCAGTTGAAAAATATGCCTTATAATTAGCACAAATTAACAATATATTAAATAAATATTTAATTTTTAATATAAACTTGCAAGATTTGATATAATACGGTATTATATTACTGTTTAATCTTTAAACTGAAAATTTTGCCGCTTTTTGTCGGCTTATATTAACTTACGGAGGTGTTTTTGTGGAACAGAAGATTGACCTCAAGCAAATAGAGGGAGTTCTTGATGAACTTGCTAAGGTTAAAGGCTCACTGATTACCATATTACAAAAAACTCAGGAAACTTACGGCTATTTGCCGAAAGAAGCTATTATTTATATAAGTGAAAGGACAGGCATTGCAGAAAGTGAAATTATGGGTGTTGCAACATTTTATACCCAATTTCGCCTGACACCTGTGGGCAAGTATCTTATTATGCTTTGCCAAGGTACTGCCTGCCATGTTAATTCAAGTGAACTTATATTGCAAACAATTAAGGATGAACTTGGAATTGAAGACGGGGAAACCACTGAAGACGGATTATTTTCACTTAAGTGTGTTGCCTGCCTCGGATGTTGTTCTCTTTCACCGGTTATGATGATTAACGAGAATACATACGGCTCACTCACTCCTGAAAAAACAAAGAAAATACTTAAAGAATTGAGGGAGGCAGAATGATGAAAATTGTTGTAGGCGAAGGTTCTTGCGGTATTGCAGCAGGCGCTGAAAAAGTAAGGCAGGCATTATTAAAGGAAGATTTGAACGGTGCCATGCTTACCATTGCAGGTTGTATAGGTATGTGCTACCTTGAACCGATTGTTGATATTTATGAAGACGGAAAGGAAGTAAAACGCCTTGTTCGTGTAACAGAAAATGATGCAAAGAAAATTGCAGAATATGCAAAAACAGGGGATGAAAATGCAATCGCCCCGCTTCTTGTATCTGATGAAGATAAAGAATTTTTAAATAAGCAAACTCGTATTGCTCTTCGCCGTTGCGGTATTATAAATCCTGATGAAATTGAAGATTTTATTCAGGCTGACGGTTATACTGCTATTAAAAAAGTTCTCAATGAAATGACACCGGAAGATGTTATTGAAGTTATTAAAACATCAGGCCTTGCAGGCCGCGGCGGTGCAGGCTTCCCGACTTGGTTTAAGTGGAATGCGGCAAGACAGAGTGACGGTGAAGAAAAATACCTTATTTGCAATGCGGATGAGGGTGACCCAGGTGCATTTATGGACAGGGCTGTAATTGAATCTGACCCGCATACTCTTATTGAGGGTATGCTTATCGGTACATATGCAATCGGTGCAAAAAATGCGGTAGTATATGTCAGAGCCGAATATCCGCTTGCTATTAAAAGGCTTGAAAGAGCTATTGAGCAGGCAACCGAAGCAGGCTATTTGGGTGATAACATCCTCGGTACAGATTTCAGCTGTAAAATGACCATTAAAGCAGGTGCAGGCGCATTTGTTTGCGGTGAGGAAACAGCACTTATTGAATCACTTGAAGGTCACAGGGGTATGCCAAGGTTAAAACCTCCGTTTCCGGCACAAAGCGGTTATTGGAGAAAACCGTCTAACATCAACAATGTTGAAACATTTGCAAATGTAAGCTGGATTATAAATAACGGCGGCGCAGCTTTTGCAAGTATGGGTACAGAAGGTTCAAAGGGTACAAAAGTATTTGCTGTAACAGGTAAAGTTAAAAGAAGCGGACTTGTTGAAATTCCTATGGGTAAAACTCTTCGCGATGTTATATTTGATATTGGCGGCGGAATGAAGGGTGACAAGGCATTTAAAGCTGTGCAGATGGGCGGCCCATCGGGCGGTTGTATTCCTGCCGAACTTATTGATACCGTAATTGATTACAAGGCACTCGGTGCAACAGGTGCAATTATGGGTTCAGGCGGTATGGTTGTAATGGATGAAGGTACATGTATGGTCGGTATGGCTAAATTCTTCCTTGACTTTACTGCAAAGGAAAGTTGCGGCAAATGTATTCACTGCCGTATCGGTACAAAGAGAATGCTTGAAATTCTTACAAGAATTACAAATGGTGAGGGGCAAGACGGTGATGTTGAGCTTCTTGAAGAGCTTTGCTACGGAATTAAAGACGGTGCGCTTTGCGGCTTGGGCCAAACTGCGCCAAACCCTGTATTAACTACTATTAAATATTTCCGTAATGAATATGAAGCACATATTAACGAAAAGAAATGCCCTGCGGGCGAATGTTCATCACTTATTGAATATTCTATTGATAAAGATAAATGTAAAGGCTGTACACTTTGCGCAAGAAATTGCCCTGTAAATGCAATTTCCGGCGAAGTTAAATCGGCACACACAATTGATGTAAACAAATGTATTAAATGCGGTAAATGCATTGCTACATGTCGCTTTGGCGCAGTAGTAAGAAAGTAAGGAGGGAGCAGATAAAATGGAAAATGTAAAATTAACTATTAACGGTAAGGAAATTACTGCTCCTGCCGGCAGTACCATTCTTGAAGCGGCAAGGCAAAACGGAATTTATATTCCTACCCTTTGCTATGATGAAGCAGTTGAAGTTTACGGTGCTTGCGGACTTTGTGTTGTAGAGGCCGAGGGTATACCGAAGCTTCTCCGTTCTTGCTCGGCAAAAGTAAGTGATGGAATGGTAATCAATACCGAAAGTGAAAGAGTTATTAAATCAAGAAAAATTGCTATGGAGCTTTTAATGTCTGCCCATGACGGCGACTGCATTGCACCATGCCAGCTTGCCTGCCCTGCAAATACAGATTGCCAGGGTTATGTAGGCCTTATTGCAAACGGTGAATTTGACTCGGCATTAAAGCTTATTAAAAATAAAATTCCGCTTCCTGCATCTATCGGCAGAGTATGCCCGCACCCTTGCGAAAAGGCATGCAGAAGAGGAAAAGTAGATGAACCTATAAATATAGTTCAGCTTAAGAGCTTTGCTGCCGACCTTGATTTAAAAGGTGACAGCTACATTCCTGAAACAGCAGAGAAGACAGGCAAAAAGGTTGCAATCGTAGGTGGCGGACCTGCAGGACTTACTGCTGCATATTACCTTGCACAGCTTGGCCACGAAGTAACTGTTTTTGATATGATGGATAAAATGGGCGGTATGCTCAGATACGGTATTCCGCAATATCGTTTGCCAAAGGAAGTTCTTGACAGTGAAATCAAGATTATTGAAAAAACAGGTGTTCGCTTTTGCAACAATGTTAAGCTCGGCCGTGATATTACTATTGAAAATCTTAAGAGTGTGAATGACGCGGTTATTCTCGCTCCGGGTGCTTGGAAATCCACTCCGATGAGAGTTAAGGGTGAAGATACACAAGGTGTATACGGCGGTATAGATTTTCTTAGAAGTGTTATTCAGGGTAAGGCTGTTGAAATAGGCGAAAAAGTTGCTGTTTGCGGCGGCGGTAACACTGCTATGGACGCTTGCAGAACTGCTGTTCGCCTCGGTGCAAAAGAAGTTTATGTAATTTACAGAAGAACCGAAAAGGAAATGCCTGCCGAAGAAATTGAAATTAAGGAATCAAAGGAAGAGGGAGTTACATATAAATTCCTCACAAATCCGCTTGAAATTCACTCACAAAACGGAAAAGTAAGCGGTATGACACTTCAGCTTATGGAACTCGGTGAGCCTGACGCATCAGGCAGAAGACGCCCGGTTGCAATTGAGGGTAAGACGGAATATCTTGAACTTGACAGTGTGATTATGGCAATCGGTCAGAAGCTCGATTCGGATGATTTTAAAGATACTGTTGAACTTACACAAAGAGGAACAATATCTGCCGATGAAGATACATTTCTTACAAATCTTGACGGTGTATTTGCAATCGGTGATGCTACAAACAAAGGTGCATCAATTGCTATTGCCGCAATCGGCGAAGCTGACAAGTGCGTAAAAGTTGTTGACGCATATTTAAAGGGCGAAAAGCTTGATTTTACAGAGCCTTATATCAGCAAGCGCGATGAGGATAAAATTGATTTTTCAGGCAAAACTAAAGAGGCACAGATAGTTGCCGAAGTTTTACCTGCTGAAAAGAGAAAGGCTTGCTTTGATGAAGTTTCACTCGGCCTTACTGTTTCGCAGGCACAAAAAGAAGCTGAAAGATGCCTTGAATGCGGATGCCGCGAATATTTCAAGTGTAAGCTTTTGAATGTTGCGCAGAGGTATGATATTCATCCGGAGCGTTTCGCAGGCGAAATGCCACAGAAATATACCAAGGATGCAAATTCGTTTATTGAAAGAAATACTGCTAAATGTATTCTTTGCGGCCTTTGTGTTCGTTCTTGCCGTGAGGTTGAAGAACTCAGTGTACTCGGACTCTTAGGCCGTGGCTTCAAAACAAGTGTTACACCTGCTTTTGCACTCCCGCTTGACCAAACAAAGTGTACCAACTGCGGACTTTGCGTAAGCCTTTGCCCGACAGGTGCGCTTACTGAAAAGTCAAATCTTAAAAAGCAAGTACCTCTTGCAGAAAAATATTCGCTTGAGTCACTTGATATTGACGGAAATAAGTGTGATTATCTTGTATCCCGTTATGACGGTAAAATTCTTCGTGCAGTTCCTCATAATGAAAACGCAAGAAAGTGCAAATTAAATCGCGACGAGGTAATTTCAAAGCTTTCATAAGATGGACGAATTTTAAAGTAATAGAAATTAAAAAGAGCGTTTTGAAAATATAGAAGTAACATAAAAAGAAGTTCAGTCTTTTGACTGAACTTCTTTTTTATATCATTATTTTGAAAGGAAAGAAAAAATACCTTTCTTTTTTTCATAAGGCTCTGATTTAAAGCTTGTAACATCATAGCCGGTATCAGCAATTGCTTTTTTTATTTTTTCTTCATCTATTTCATTTTCGCTTATAATTTCGGCAATTCCTTTTGTGTGCGATGAACTTACTTTTTTAACTTTAAATTCGCGCCTTATTACATCATTGATGTGCGATTCGCACATTCCACACATCATACCAGCTATTCCTATTGTAGTTTTAATCATACAAACACACCTCCACAGGTTAGCATTAACTAACCATAATCAGATTAGCACAATAATCATAATTTGTCAACAAAAAAACCGAGATTATTCAATCTCGGTTTTTGCTTCTATTTCTTTTTAAATTTATCAAAAAAGCCTTCTTTTCCGCTGTTTTTCGGCGGAACATAGGTTTTGTCAAATTCTTTTAAAAGTTGCTTTTGTTCGGATGTAACATTTTTAGGAATATCAACAATTATCCTTACATGTTCATCACCTTTGCCCATACCGTTTAAGCGGGAGATACCTTTATTGCCTTTAAGTGTAAAGACTTCGCCCGGTTGTGTACCGGCAGGGATGTTCAACTTGACATTTCCTTCAAGAGTAGGTATTTCAACCTCTGCACCAAGTGTTGCTTCAACAATGGAAATGTGCTTATCAAACCATACATCATAACCGTCACGCTTAAAATATGCGTGCTTTTTAATGCTGATAATAACTTTAAGGTCACCTGATGGGCCACCGTTAGAACCTGCGTTACCAAAGCCGCGCACATTAACTATTTGGTTATTATCAATACCGGCAGGTATATTGACTTCAATTTTCTTTCTGGTTCTGACTTTACCCTTTCCGTTACATTTCTGGCAAGGCGTATTGATTATTTTACCTGTACCGCCGCAGCGTGAGCAGGTACGCTGTGTACTCATTACACCAAGCGGTGTACGCTGTGAAACTGTTTGCACACCTGAACCGTGACATTCAGGGCATACGGTAGGGGTTGTGCCTTTTGCCGCACCTGTGCCGCCGCATTCGCTGCAGTCCATAACACGCATAACTTCAATAGTCTTTTTGCAGCCTTTTGCAGCTTCCTCAAATGTAAGAGTGACTGATGCCTGTATGTCACGACCTCTTGACGGGGCATTAGGATTTCGCGAGCTGCCGCCAAATCCACCGCCGAAGAATGATGAAAAAATGTCACCTAAATCAATATCGCCGTCAAAGCCGCCGCCAAATCCACCGCCGAAGCCGCCGCCCTGGCCTGCACCGTAGTTAGGGTCAACACCGGCAAAGCCGAATTGGTCATAGCGTGCTTTTTTCTGCGGGTCTGAAAGAACTTCATAAGCTTCGTTACATTCTTTAAACTTGGCTTCAGCCTCAGGATTATCCGGGTTTAAGTCAGGGTGGTATTTCTTTGCCGTTTTTCTGTATGCTTTTTTGATTTCGTCGTCACTTGCGTTTTTGCTTACGCCAAGCACTTCGTAATAATCTCTTTTATCTTCAGGCATATACTTTAACCCTTTCTTTTATGTTCATTTACCAAAAGAGAGCTGTCTAATATAAGACAGCCTCTTAGGTATTATATAATAATTTATTATGATGTCAAGACTTAGTTGTCATCAACTTCGGTATAGTCAGCGTCAGTATATTCCTGACCGCCGCCTTGTGCCTGTGCATTTGGGTCATATCCTGCACCCTGTGGGCCTGCCTGTGCGCCGCCCTGTGCCTGCTGTGCAGCTTCATAAAGCTTTTGTGAAACTTCATAAAACTTGTTTTGAAGGTCTTCCTGTGCTGATTTGATTGCATCTTCATTATCACCCTTAAGTGCTTCTTTCAATGCATCAACCTTTGTTTGAAGTGCTGATTTATCATCTGCTGAGAATTTATCACCGTCTTCGCTGATAAGCTTTTCAGTTTGGTAAACCATTTGGTCAGCGTTGTTACGAAGATCAACTGATTCTCTCTTCTTCTTATCTTCTTCAGCAAATTGTTCTGCTTCCTTTACAGCTTTATCAATATCTTCCTTGCTCATGTTAGATGAAGCGGTGATAGAAATTTCCTGTTGCTTGCCTGTGCCAAGGTCTTTAGCTGAAACATGAACAATACCGTTAGCATCAATATCAAATGTTACTTCGATTTGAGGCACACCTCTTCTTGCAGGAAGAATGCCGTCAAGGTGGAACATACCAAGAGTTTTATTATCTTTAGCAAATTCTCTTTCACCCTGAAGTACATGAACTTCAACAGAAGTTTGGTTATCTGCGGCAGTTGAGAAAATCTGGCTCTTCTTTGTTGGGATAGTAGTGTTTCTTTCAATAATTACTGTGTTTACACCGCCCATAGTTTCAATACCAAGTGAAAGCGGGGTAACATCAAGAAGAAGAAGTCCTTTAACATCGCCGCCGAGTACACCGCCCTGAAGGGCAGCACCCATAGCAACACATTCATCAGGGTTGATACCCTTGAATGGTTCTTTACCGCTGAATTTTTGGATAGCTTCCTGTACTGCAGGAATTCTTGTTGAACCGCCGACAAGCAAAATCTTGTCAATATCGTTCATTGAAAGGCCTGAATCTTGCATTGCTTGGCGAACAGGACCCATTGTTGCTTCAACAAGGTCAGCTGTCATTTCGTTGAATTTAGCTCTTGTAAGAGTTGTTTCAAGGTGCTTAGGGCCTGTTGCATCTGCTGTGATGAAAGGAAGTGAAATCTGAGCTGTTGTCATACCTGAAAGGTCAATCTTTGCTTTTTCGGCAGCTTCCTTAACTCTCTGCATAGCCATTTTATCGTTTGAAAGGTCAATACCTGTTTCGTTTTTAAATTGAGCTACAATGTAGTCCATAATTTTCTTATCAAAGTCATCACCGCCAAGGTGGTTGTTACCTGCTGTTGCAAGAACTTCCTGAACACCATCGCCCATTTCAATGATAGATACATCGAATGTACCGCCGCCAAGGTCATATACCATTACTTTTTGGTCATCTTCTTTATCAATACCAAAAGCAAGTGCGGCAGCAGTAGGCTCGTTGATAATTCTCTTAACATCAAGGCCGGCAATTTTACCTGCATCCTTTGTAGCCTGACGCTGTGAGTCTGTAAAGTAAGCAGGAACTGTGATAACTGCTTCTGTTACTTTTTCGCCGAGATAAGCTTCTGCGTCTGCTTTTAATTTCTGCAAAATAATTGCACTGATTTCCTGTGGGGTATAAGCCTTACCGTCAATGTTTACCTTGTAGTCTGAACCCATATGTCTTTTAATTGAAGAAATGGTTTTTTCAGGGTTTGTGATAGCCTGACGCTTTGCAACATTACCTACCATTCTTTCACCGTCTTTTGAAAATGCAACTACTGACGGAGTTGTTCTTGCACCTTCTGCGTTAGGAATTACTACCGGCTCACCGCCTTCAATAACACTTACGCAACTGTTTGTTGTACCTAAATCAATACCTATAATCTTTGCCATAATCTTTTTCCTCCTGAATTTGTATTATTAGTTTGCTGTTTTAACCATTGCAGGTCTTACAACTTTGTCATTATATTTATAGCCTTTTTGGAATACATCTGTGATTACATTTGCATCAAGCGAATCATCATCAATATGCATTACTGCGTGATGAAGATTTGGGTCAAACTGCTCACCTTGTTCTCCATAGGCTGTAACACCTAATTTTTCAAGTGATGCCATAAGACCATCATAGGTCATCTGAACACCCTTTTTAAGTCCTTCGTAATCTTCCTGCTCACTTGCAATTGCTCTTTCAAGGTTATCAACAGTGGCAAGAATTTCCGACACAGCTTTAATTGTAGCGAAAGCAAAGCTTTCATTTTTTTCTTTTTCACTGCGTTTGCGGAAGTTTGAATATTCGGCAGTTACTCTTAAAAGCTGCTCTTTTGTATCTTTAAGTTCTTTTTCAAGCGGATTTTCTTCTGCACTTTTTTCTGCCTTATCGGTAGCTTCAGTTTCTTTTTCCTCTTGTTTTTCTGCCTGTGTTTTTACTTCTTTTTCTTCATTATTTTTCTTTTTACTCATATTTTATGCCCCTTTCTTTGAAAGAAGTGTATCAACTGTGTTGATTATATAATTTATTCTCGGCAATATGCTTTCATAATCAATTCGCATTGAGCCGATAACACCTAAAACAGCTTTTTGCCCGCCTTCGTAATTATATTTTGCAATTACTGTGGATGTGTTTTTCATTTCATATATAGGGTTTTCATCACCTATCAGCAAAAGCTGCTTGCTGTTTGAATTTGCAAAGCTTTTTGACAGCTCCATCAATTGCTTTTTTTCTGTTAATAAGCCGAGAATCTTGTAAAGATCCGAACCAAGCTCGCTGTGTGAAAGTAAATTTGTTTCACCTTCAAGTGTTAATTTACTGTGCGATGCTTCATTACACAGCGCACAAAGCGATGAGAGGGCGGGAAGCATATCAAATATCCTTTCGCCTGCCACGCCGACTGCGCTTTGAATAAGTGCTAAATTAACATTTGTAAGCGGTGTGCCTGTTAAAAATTTAGCCGAAACCTCATAAAATTTCTTTCTGAAATCTTCATCAAGTGCGCAAGGCATATTGATTAGCGAAGATTTAATTTTACTGCCGACAGTTAACATTACAAGCATTGCTTTTTGATTGCCTGCCGGAATTAAATCAACACCTTGTATGCAATCATATGGGTCTTCAAGCGTTGCGCAAAAAGCTGCGCAGTGTGAATATTCCTCCAAAAGCTTGCAAGCGTCTGCCAAAAGCCTTTCAGGGTCACCCGAGTTTACCGAAAGGGCTTCGTTAATCTTATCTGTTTCATATTTGCTTATCGGCTTTTCCTGCATAATATTATCAACATAATATCTGTAAGAAGCTTTGCTCGGTACTCTTCCGCCGCTTGTGTGCCTTTGCTCAAGAAAACCTAATTGCGTCAAATAAGCCATTTCGTTTCTGATAGTGGCGCTTGATATTGAGTAGGGAAGAAGCTGACATAATGTTTTAGAACCGATTGGTTCGCCGGTACGCAAATAATGCTCTATAATCAAACCGAGTATTGCGTGTCGCCTTTCACTTATCATCCTTTCCACCTCTTTATCATATCGTTAGCACTCTATATACCCGAGTGCTAACTCTGTTATAATAGTATTACCTTTTTTTCAAGTTGTCAATACTTTTTTTCGAATTTCTCAAAATTTTCTTATTTTGTATATATTTTCATAACAATTTCAAGTGTGATTTGCGCCTATATAATATGGTATTAAATTATATATAATATATAGCATAAACTGTATACTAAAAAATAATTAAAATTGTTGATTGAAAAGTATACAGCATAATGATATTCTTTTTAGCAGGAGGTGAGCATATGAAAGAAAACACAAAAAATGCTCGAATCAATGTAAGGTCAATAACTTTTACGGCGGTTATGGCAGCATTGGTATTTGTATTTACTTACACATTTAAAATTCCGTTTGTAAACGGTTATACACACATTGGGGATAGTATGATTTTCCTTGCTATCGTATTTCTTGGCTATAAAAAAGCTCCTTTGGCTGCAGGTATCGGAGCAGGGCTTGCAGACCTTATCGGTGGATATTCAGCTTGGGTAGCGCCGACATTTATTATCAAATTTTTTATGGCACTTATCTGTGCGCTTATTATGGAAAAAGTAATTAAAAATAACAGAATTGTAGGCTATGTTGTAGGTTCAATTCTCGGCGGTGCATGGCAGATAGTTGCATACACAGTTGTTAAAATATTCCTTTTTGATAAGGCTTATGCATTTTCTTCTCTTCCTACTCTTGCTATTCAAACAGTAGTAGGTATTGTAGTAGCCGCAGTATTTATTGTAGTATTTGATAAAACAAAAATCACAGCAAAGCTTAAAAAAATGGTAGGTTAATTTAGGAGATAATAAAATGAAAAAAATAGATGCACATTCACATATCGGCAATTTCGGCGGCTGGGCAGGAGTTGCATTTACAAAGCAAAAATTGATAGAGCAAATGGATGAATACGATATTGAAAAAACATTTTTAACTGCTCCAAATTTTCAAGGCAATGATGAAGTAGTTGATGCTTTTCAATCATATCCCGATAAAATTGTTCCGTTTGTTTGGGTTAACCCGGCACTTGATGATGTTGAAAAGAAATTAAATCATTATATTAACGAAGAAGGATTTATGGGCATTAAAATGCAACCTCTTTTTGATGCATTTGTTGCAGATGACCCTGTTGTATATCCTGTAATGGATTTTGCAAGGGAATATGATGTACCTGTATTTATTCACTGCGGTCACCCGCCTTTTTCACTTCCGTGGAGCATTGCACTTCTTGCTGAAAAATACCCTGATGTAAGAGTTACTATGATACATATGGGCCATGGTCACGGAGTTTATATTGACGCTGCAATTAAAATGGCTAAGAGATATGACAATATCACTCTTGAAATGAGTGGTATGCCAATGGGCAGTAAAATCAAGGAAGCTTATGAAACAGTCGGAAAAGACAGAATAATGTTCGGTATTGACTCACCGTTTCATCATCCTACTGTTGAAATTCAAAAGGTACTTTCATGCGGACTTGACGAAAAAGCACAGGAAGATGTTTTCTACAATAACGCTAAGAAGTTATTAAGATTATAATATTAATTATATATATAAATAGAAAAGAGCTTGAATTAATTTTCAAGCTCTTTTGTTAATTATATTTAAAATTACCTGTCCATTTGCCACAATAACTGCAAGACCAACATTCATAGCCACCTGGTGACTTCTTGTGATACTCCTCAAAAGTAATTATTCCGTCCAGGTATTGCTTATAGTAATCATTATCTACTTGCACCCAGTAATCGTCAACTTCATCCCTGCTATTAAACCATTTTTTCATATTGCCGCAGCTTATACTATGATTGTTATTGTTTGTACAATGAGTTTCTTTTTGGATATTATCTTTGGTACATTTTGACTCTTTCGGAGTTTTTGTACTCTTTACCTTAGACCAAGGAGAATATATTTTTTTATTATTTGAATTTTTATATGTACGGATTCGCACATAATATTTTTTCTTTGATTTTAGTTTTTTTATTGTTGCTGTAGTTGTTTTTTGTTTTTTCACAACAACAGTTTTAGCATTTTTCTTAAATTTCTTATCTGTTGCCACCTGAATCTGATAGCCTGTAATGTTTGCTCTTTTCTTCCACTTAACTTTAATTGTTTTATTCTCTGCTTTTACTGATGTAATTGTTGAAGTTGAAATAGGAGCAGCAAAAACATTTGTAGGAAATGTTATTGATATTAACAATATAATTGTTGTTATTACTATAAATATACTCCGTTTCATCATTTTTCTCCTGTATAAAATTTTTAATTATATTTAAAATTACCTGTCCACTTGCCACAATAACTACAAGACCAACATTCGTAGCCATACGGAGATTTCTTATGATACTCCTCAAATGTAATTATACCATTTTGGTATTGTTCAAAATAGCTAATATCAACTTTATCCCAGTATGCGTCAACTTCATCTTTACTATTAAACCATCTTCCCATATTACCGCATTTTATACTATGATTGTTATTGTTTGTGCAATGGGTTTCTTTTTGGATATTATCTTTGGTACATTTTGACTCTTTCGGAGTTTTTATACTCTTTACTTTAGACCATTTTGAATATTTTTTTCCTTTATATGTTCTTATCCGAACATAGTATTTTTTTGCTACCTTTAGCTTAGTTATTTTTTTTGATATTGTTTTAGCATTTTTAATTTTTATTGATTTGTTTCCCTTTTTAAATTTACTGTTAGTAGAATATTGAATTTGGTATCCTGTAATACCTGATTTTTTCTTCCATTTAACTGTAAATGCTTTGCTTTGTGACTTTACTGATGTAATTGTTGTTGTTGGCATTGATGCCGCCAAAACAGTTGTAGGAAAGGCTATAGATATTAACAATATAATTGTTGTAATTACTATAAATATACTCCGTTTCATCATTTTTCTCCTTTACGACCTTTTTAATAATGTTTAAGATTACCTGTCCACTTGCCACAATAACTGCAAGACCAACATTCATATCCAGAAGGTACATTTTTATAATATTCATCATATGTTATTTCTTCATTATCAATCTTTTTATTCCACTTGCTCACTTCACTATTATAATATGCTACTAATTCACTTCTACTATTAAACCATCTTCCCATATTGCCACATTTTATACTATGATTGTTATTGTTTGTGCAATGGGTTTCTTTTTGGATATTATCTTTGTTACATTTTAACTCTTTCGGAATTTTTATGCTCTTTACTTTAGACCATTTTGAGTATTTTTTCCCTTGATATGTTCTTATCCGAACATAATATTTTTTGGATGCTTTTAGTTTTGTAATTTTTTTTGATACTGTTTTAGCATTTTTTATTTTTATTTTTTTGTTGTTCTTTTTAAACTTACTATTAGTAGAATACTGAATTTGGTATCCTGTAATACTTGATTTTTTCTTCCATTTAACTGTAAATGCTTTGTTTTGTGCCTTTATCGATGTAATTGTCGTTGTTGGCATTGATGCAGCAAAAGTAACTGTAGAAGATGTTATTGCTGCTACTAATATTATTACTGTCATTACTATTGTTAAAAATTTTTTCATTAGTTTTCTCCTAATTATTATCTATATTTAAAACTACCTGTCCATTTGCCACAATAACCACAAGACCAGCACTCATATCCGTATGGAGATTTCTTCATATATTCTTCCCAAGTTATTTCTCCGTTTTCATATTGTTGGCAATACTTGTTTGATATATTGTTTCTATATTCTTCAATCTCATCCTTAGTGTTAAACCACTTTCCAATATTGCCACAGCTCGTACTATGATTGTTATTGTTTGTACAATGTGTTTGAGTTGTTGTAGTAGCTGCACTAATAGGTGTTGACGATTTTGTGGTAACACATTTCTTTTTAGACCAATTTGAATAGTATGTTTTCTTATTAACTATTTTATATGTTCTTATCCGAACATAATA
>ENA-ORUB01002306-ORUB01002306.1-human-gut-metagenome-genome-assembly--contig:-NODE-2306-length-18234-cov-2.448595_pt1 | contig 18234 bp, 20 predicted proteins | sample MGYA00241918_ERZ509200 | MGnify/ENA primary metagenome ERZ509200 (study PRJEB26280, sample SAMEA2338853) | human gut metagenome | biome: human gut; feature: human-associated habitat; material: faeces... | reverse complement strand
CAATCGTAATATGCCTGCGTGGTCAATGATGTAGATAAGTACTGCCGTGATGGCGCTCATGACTACAAATGCTGCGCCTGCATAGAGAACGTCTATATTTTTATTCTCGCTCCGATTCCCAAAATCGTGAAAATCATATGGAGATAGACTTCCTTATTACCGAAGGCAAAAAAATCGCCCCGATTGAAGTAAAGTCCGGAAACTATCGCTCACATGCATCACTTGACAAATTCCGCAGACACTTTTCGTCTGTTATCGGTGATTCCTATATTCTCTACACGAAAGATGTCATGGTAAAAGACGGCATCATTCATTTGCCGCTCTACATGGCGGAGCTGCTTTGAACATGATTATGTCTTCCAAGGGCAAAAGTGTGCATAACGAAATACAGATTTCTATGCACACATGTCGCTCACGCATGAGCGACGCGCCGCAAGGTGTTTTTGTCGTGATCCCGGAAATATCGCATAGCGATATTTCCGGAATAAAAAAAAACGGGTGCAAGCCTGCCTGATGCGCGGACTGCACCCGTTTTTTCGTCAAATTGCTTTTTCCCCTTCCCTGCAGTGCAGGAACCAAAGCAACAGACCGCTTTCGATGAGGATGGCAGCGGCTGTCACATACGGCAGCTGGATGATGATATTTCCGAATGCGTAGGACTGATAGACCTGCAGGGTCGGATGCGCTGCCATGAGCTGGCTTGGCGTCATCGCGCGGCATTTATCCAGCAGATCAAACGCTTGATCCGCATAGCAGAAATGGTTCATCGGAATACCAGTCAGCAGCGTGATGGTCAGATCAAGCGGCATGGATAGCCGCAGCGGTAAGATACTGGATAAGCAACAGATAAAAAGTGTAAATACGAGTGTTCCCAGATAACTGTATGCACACTGCAGCAGATAATAGGTCAGCCAGTTCAAACCGTAGATGCTCGGTTTGCCGTTAAAAAGCAAGACCGTGCAGGTTGCCCCACGCAGGGTATAGATCAGTGCGATTGTCATCAGCATGACCAGCTGAAACAGGATCCATAATACCGTTGTGATCGTAACGGCCGCGCCTAACTTGCACTTCAGCAGACTCGCCCGTCCGTATTTGGTACTTCGCAGAATCGGCACCATACCTGTGCGTTCCTCACCCGAGAACAAATCGCCCAACGTGACGATCAGCACCATACCCAAAGTGAACGGCAGGAACTGCATGACCGTACACAGCACATCCCAACCCAGGCTGTAGCCGACGACAAGCTTCTTCTCCGGATAAATGCGGTCGATCAGTTTCTGGTAATCAGAAAACTGCGCCTCAGAATACCCCAGATAGGCTGCATAGCTGATGCCCTGCTCCTTTTCCAAATGAGCGTTCTCTGAATCATATTGGTCGCGCAGGTATTGCACCGGGTCTTCCGCGAGCGGGATATAGATGGTATACGCGCGTAAAAAATCTTCCTCCATCTTCTTGCTCTGGTAAACCTCATCCGGCAGGATCGCAAACGCGTAGTCAAAATTATAGGGATCGCGCAACACTTCTTCCGCGGTGTAACGGATCTCAAAGCCCTCTGCATTTTTGGCCGTGATCCTCTCGCGGACTTCCTCCGGAGAAAGCCGATGCGCGTCAATATAGTCTTGATACTCGGCCTTTTTATCAGCAATCCACTGTGCATCGACCAACGCCGTTTCCTGCGACATCTTGCGCTGCCGGTACTCGTCGTTCTGCCAAAAATAATCCAGACTGATGCCGCTGAACGTATCATAAGCGCCGCTGAACGTCAGATAGATTTGTACTACTGTCATCACAAGCAGTACGAACGCCAACAGACGCTTTTGACGCAACAGTTTCTCAAATTCGACTTTCATCCTCTATTCTCCTTTTATTATGCCTCTCAAGGCTCTCCACATATTCCGCACGTACCGCGAGATGATATATCATTACCGCAGCAAGCACGCAAACGGCAGCGAGCTCCGTACCGGCGAGTGCATACAGCGGAACGCCGTATCCGCGCAGCATGAGCAGCCAAAGGCTGTTCCAGAGCCATTGATTGTTAATCAGACATGGCAGCCATAGCGCCAGCCACTGGTTATTGGTCATAAATGCTAACAGATACGGCAGGGTCACGATACCGCCCATCAGCGCAAAAGTCCGCCGGGTGCTGCCGCCGATCCGGGCCAGCAGGAAGATCACCAATGCGGTCGCCTGCGCGGCGAGCAATCCGGTCAGCAGGGTCACAAATAAGTAAATGCCGGTATTCCACGGATACGGACAAGCATTAAATTGAAAGTCCTGCACGACACTTTTTAGATTTCCCCAACCGTAACAGACAGTCAAGGCTCCCGCATAAGTCAGGTTCAATGCGCACCAGACGATACCGGCGCTGCACTGACAAGCTAGAAGCTTGGTACGGAACAGGCGCCGCCTGCCCTGTCTGGAAACTGCCTGCATCGGCACCATGCCGGCTTCCGCTTCTCCCGAAAACAGATCCACGCATAAGAGTATCATAAAAAGCAAAAATCCCCACCCGATCCGGTACTGATTCGCCATGGTTGTGCCTGCAGGCGAAGCACCGAAAATCAATGCTCCGTGTTCGGAAGCTGCCCGAAGCTTCACATATGCATGCTTTGCCGCCGCACCATAGGCACTTTCCTGTGCAAGGACAAAGCGATCCAGCATCGCGGTGAACTCCGTATATTGCCAAGCAGTCAGAACAGCCTGCTGCTCAAGCGATGCGTTCTGTAAGTCCTCTGCCGTTTTCGGCGGCTGCGGCCAAAGCCTTTCGTACTGTGCGGCAATCGACTGCTTCCAGTCATCATCCATCGGTCCGCCCCATGCGTTATAATACTCGCACAGCTGCCACATATTTTCCTGATGATGCAGCAAAACCGAAACCGGCTGTGCCAGACAGATCAGCAGGAATACGGTCAGAATCAGCGGTCTGGACCAGATCTTGTACAGTACCGCCTTCAGCATGGGTTCTCCTTTCCGCAGTAAAAAAGATACGCGTCCTCCAGTTCGGGATTGACGATCGCGGCTCCCTCCGGGATCCTGTCCGGACAAACCAGCCGCAGCTGCACGCTTTCTCCCGTTGGCTGCACATCCGCGATTAGATACATCTGTTGGAACTCCTCAGCCTCTTTGGGGGATACCGTAATGCTGCAGACCTTTCCATCAAGTGTCTTGCAGATCTCATCGATCGTATCGCAGGCGGCGATCTTGCCTGCGCGAAACAGGATGACCTTGGTCGCCATGTGCTCCACATCCGAAACGATATGGGTGGACAGGATGACCAGTCGATCTTGCGCAAAACCCGCGATCATATTCCGGAATCGGATCCGTTCCTGTGGATCAAGACCTGCGGTCGGTTCGTCTAAGATCAGTATCTTCGGGTCATTCAATAAAGCCTGTGCGATGCCGATACGCTGCAGCATGCCGCCGGAAAAGGTCCGCAGCCGTTTCTTTCGTTCCGCATGCAGCCCCACCTGCTGTAGCAGTGCACTTGCTCTTGCATCTCCCTCTTCGGCAGAAAGCCCTTTTAAAGCAGCCAGGTACTGCAGATATTTTTCCGCGGTAAACCATGGGTAATAGCCCATCTTCTGCGGCAGGTATCCCAGCATGTCGCGATAATCTTCTCCCATCGTGCAGATGTTTTCACCGTCAAAAAGCACTGCCCCGTCATCCGGACGCAGCAGATCGCAGAGCAGGCGGATCAGTGTGGTCTTACCCGCCCCATTGGGGCCGAGCAATCCGATGATGCCATGCGATATTTCAAGATTGACATGGTCTACAGCAGTTTTCGCGCCGAATTTTTTTGTCAAATCAGTTAAGGTAAGTTTCATCGTAGTTCCTCCTGTTCATCAGAATCTTTCCTTGCCATACGAGAGCCGCCGCGATCAGCAGCAGAGCCGCACAGACAGTCTGCGTTCCCATCTCCTGTATCGTTTCCTGCATCATACTGACGGCCAATGCGCCCACCAGATAAACCGTCATCTGCGCAATGTCCGAACGGCTGACATAGTTCGCCCAGATCAAGGCGAGCAAAGCGCCGCAGGCCGCAGGCAGCACGAGCGGCAACAGAAAGCCGAGTTCCTGCCTGCTGACAACGCCCGGCAGCATTGCGATGAGAAAGGTCGTCAGTGTCAGAACGCATAGACATAGCAGTCTCGCCATCAGGATTTGACCATAGCTGTAACGGCAGCATTTTTCGATTTCGCTCATATTGCCTGTACCGGGCAGCATCAGATGCCGGGAAAAAAGCAGCACTATCACCGCATGGAGCATTCCGGTGACCGGTAGCACCTCCAAAAGCGGCAGGTCTGTAAAGGAAAAAATCTGCTGCACAAGCACAGCGGCCAGCGCCAACCCGTAGACGCTGCTCGGCAGGGACAGCATCTGCAGTTTCAGAAGCGGCAAAAGCGAATAGTTTTTGCGTATTTCCGGCAGTGAAATAATGCACTGCTCTACGGCGCGGCTGCGCGGCATTCTTTGCGCCGCTTGAAAGATATGCACAAGTTTTGGTTGTTTCATGATTTTTCCTCCATTATTTTTTTGCAGGCAGCCAGCCCGCGCTGCACGCGGGATTTGGCTGTCGGAACGGGTATCCCCAAGACCAGAGAGATCTCCCGGTAGGTCAAGCCCTGCAGATAATACAGGATGATACATTCCCGCTGCTCTTCCGAAAGCTTTGCCAACATCCGCTCTACGTCCATCCTGGCCTCTGCCGCAGGCAGCGGGTCGGCTGCCTGCAGTGTTTCCGGTATCGTTTCTGTGTGTTTTGTCGTTCGATAATAGTCCACCACCGTATTGTGCGCGATCCGGTACAGGAACGCCGAGAACGATGCCGTCGGCACATAACTATGGATGTGCCTGGTCAGTTTCACAAACACGTCCTGCGTCAGATCTTCTGCCGCGCTGAAATCCTGCACACGGTATCCTATGTAATTGTATATCTTCTCATAATACAGCCGTACCAGCTTTTCCAGTGCTTTTCGATTGCCCCGGGCCGCCTGGCTGATGAGCAGTACCTCTTTCATCACAGCTCCTTTGGTTTATGGTCTGTATCTATTATAACGAATCCGCTGAACATTTGGATGCAAAGAAAAGAAAAAAACTCATCACATAGCTGATCAGGCTTTGCAATGAGTTCGCGTCTTCAAAGAAGCGGTGTCATATAGAGCGGCAGATAGGTGATCCCGTCCTCTTCCTTCAAATCTCCGGTATGCAGGACATAGGGGGTATCCGTTTGCTCCGCATACTTGTTTCGAAACTTCTTCAGGGAAGTCAGGGTGTAATTCTTGCCGGATTTCACTTCGATTGGGGAAATATTATGCCGACTGCTGATTTTACTCTTTGCGATCAGAAAATCGATCTTCATTCGCTCGCTTACCTCATCACGAGATGGATTGGAATAAAAATAGAGTTTATGACCGGCGGCGGTCAGCATTTGTGCCACAAGATTCTCGACAATCATCCCTTTGTTGCATTCGAGTTTATCAAACAATAGTTTTTTGTAGATTTCCTCGCTTACAATTCCGTTTTCGTCAAAAGCATGACTGATGAGCAGACCGGTATCGGCCATATAGCACTTCAGAGTCAATCGGTCCATGTTCAGCTTCAGCCCGATGCTCGGTGCTGTGGAATTGTAACAAATATTTGCGATCATGGCATCGGACAGCCAAAACATCGCATCATCATAGTCCCTAAATCGTGCTGCTTTTTTTAATGATGATAGTTTGAATTTCTTGTCATGCTTTTGGAGCTGTGCAGGAATATCGTCAAAAATCTGTGCTACCTTCATCTCATATCCTGCAGCATGTTTTATAATATCTGCCCGATACAGCTCAAGGATTGACCGCTTCACCCGATCAATACTGTCAAAGTCACGTGTTTCAACATATCTTGCAACCGCCTGCGGCATGCCGCCTACGATCATATATTGTCTGAAATAGTCCATAGCCTTGCGATGAAGCGCCTGCCCCATCGGCTGTTTTTTTTCATAGCAGGTCTGTATCAACGGCATTAAAGTTTCATTATCAAGCGCCCATAGGAATTCTTCGAAATCAAGCGGGTACATTTTGAGATGTTCTTCCTCGGATGGGATCAGGATGTCTTTCACGTTTTTTTTTGATCGACATCAGGGATCCTGTTTCAAGGTAGTCATAACGTCCATCCGCTACGAGGTACTTGATGGCAGAACGGGCACGCGGGCATAGCTGTACCTCGTCAAGAATGATCAGCGTTTCCCGTTCATACAGCTTCGTGTTGTAGAACCCGGAAAGATACATAAACAGGGTGTCCAGATCATTCAGATAGTTGTCAAATAGATCTGTCACCTCTTTGGGTGCTCGGTTAAAATCGATCAATAGGTAGCTTTTGTATTCTGCCGCAGCAAATTTCTCTGCAATATAGCTTTTACCGACGCGCCGCGCTCCGTCGATCAGGAGCGCTGTCTGTCCGGCACTTCTTTTTTTCCATTTCAAAATCTCATCATAGATCTTTCTTCTCACCGCTGTTTCCCTCCTTAAAAGAGAATGTGAAACTTATATATTTTGATTCTAACACGAAATCAAAGTTTTCTCAATTCATATTATGCACGAAAACAAGATTTTTTTATGACCAGATTTTGCACAAAATCAAGATTTTCTCGTTATTTTATCTGGGGTTGTTTCATCGCCAAGCTCAGCTCTCCCAGCGTGGTTTCCCCCCAGCTGTAGTTGGTCAGATAGCTGCCCTTGAACAGCGCACTCGCTTCTTCTTTCCCGCTGAGATAATCGAATAAATCGCAGGAGACCGCTTCCGGCACAATTCTCCGCTTGCCGTCCACGTTTTCAACGATATCCGCGATTCCGTATTCCTTCAGCGTGTTTTTCAATCTGCGCGCGACCTTGCGGTAGCGGGATAAAATGACGGGACTGATCGGTTCGTCCTCCCATAAGAATCCGATGGCTTCCTCTGAGGAAACAAAGCCGCCTCTGCGATCGGTCAAAATCGCCAGGAGCTCCTTGGACTTTTTGTTGCGGAAAGCGACAGGTCTGTCTCCGACAAAAACGTCAAAATATCCGAAGGTGCGCAGCACAATCGCTTTTTTCTCTGCGTTTTCGTGTCTTTTTAAATTCGCGCTGCCTGCTGCGCATGCGTCCTGATACAGCATGACATACCTGGGTGAAGTTTCACTCGGGTATTTTTGTGAGCATACAGCCTGCACCGTCCTCGTTTGTTCAGTCTGATAATCAAAATATCGGAATCTGGCCTCGCCGTTTCGCAGCAGCCTTTCAAAATCCGCGTAGGTTGCCTCGCTTCCGGCAATAAACTGCTCCACCGGCGTTTTTTCATGCATCATACGCAGCCATGCTTCTCGTGTATAGCCAAAAAATTCACAGAGGTTTTCGCTGATATACAGCGGAATCACCATTTCGTCAGAGGTGACCTCGAACGCGGCAACCCCGTCTGTCAAAGCTTCCTCTTTTTTTGTCCGGCAGCAATACAGGCTGACAGCATCATCAATTTTCAAAAAAACGCCGTTTCGCACACAGACGCGATCCGGTTCGCGCTGCGCGCGATATTCGATCTGCGGCGGTTTTGCTCCCGGCGTGTATAGTCCTTTTCGTTGAAACGCGTCAAAAAACGCGCCGACCCGCGCCGCGTCCTCCGGCCGTACCTCATCCAGCAGCCAGGTCTCGATTCCCTCCTCCATTCTCATCGGAACATCGCCGATACGCCGTATTTCCTCCGCATCGCTGCTGTGGACGCATCTTACGGTTCCCAGGCTGAGATCGAATGCAAAGATTCTGTCATAAACATCGGAAATCGCTTTTAGATATTTTTTGATTTCGCGGCTGCGTCTTTTTCGCTGGCGTTCAGTAATATCGATACAAATACTCTGGAACTCTTCGCTTCCGTCCGCTGTCACAGTCAGACTTACCCAGCCAAAAACATAAGCTCTGGTTCCGTCGCAGCGCAGCAGCGTCATTTCGCCCGCGACCGGTGCTTTGGCCAGTCTTACTTTGTGAAGATACATCGAAAATCTTCTCCGTTCTTCAATCGGTATCATCAAAAAAATATTTTCGCGATAAAAGTCCTGCGCCTCCTGCTCCTGCATTTTGGGGAATCCGAGGATCTCGCGCATTTCCTGATTCAGATACGTAATTTTTGGCTGCTTTTCGCAGGTATATTTCAAAAATCCGCATGAAACCGCTTCGTGCAGGAAACGAAGATTTTCGTTTTCCTTTTTGAGATCCGTAATATCTGTAAGCACCGAATCACAAAAGACCACGCTTTGTCCCGCTTCATCCCTGCCGCACCAAGAGGATGCCTGATCCCGTACCTCTAAGATCCTTCCGTCTCCGCGAACCAGCCGATACTCTGTCGAAGTCGAAATATCACCCTTGCGCAGGCGATTCAGAAATTCCGTATAGCGTGGCCGGTCTGCCGGATACACCAGATCCAAATAGGTATTCTCCTCGCAGACAAGCGCCGCCGCCTCCATGCCCAGCATAGCGCCAAGACTCGCGGCTGCGTAAATCAAATGATCCTTTCCATCCTCCGAGAGCAGATAGCGGTGAAATCCGTTGATATGTTCTGCCACTTCTCGCATTCTTCTGCCTCCTGTTCCTGCTACGCGCCGCTTGCGCGCCTGTACGTTTCTCACAAAAAATCGAATCGGCGAAGCCGACTTTTTTTCATTATAGCCTACCTCGCCGCAAAAGTCTATCTGAATCTCTTCCTCTTGTCAAGATGCGGATTGGCGCCGCTGTTCCTGTTTTTTGATTTTCCCGCTGATCGTCTTTGGCATTTCCTCTGTAAATTCGATGATACGCACCCATTTATACTCAGCCAGCCGCGCGTTGCAAAATTCTTTGATTTGCTGTTTCAGCGCCTCACTGGCCTCATATCCGCCTCCCGGCGTAATGATCGCTTTAATCGCTTGTCCCCGCGAAGCGTCCGCTACGCCGATCACGCTGCATTCAAGCACAGCGGGATGTTCCATCAGGATATTTTCGACCTCATAGGGTCCGACCCGAAAGCCGCCTGTTTTGATGATATCATCAAAGCGCCCGTGAAACCAGTACCGCCCTTCTTCATCCTGATAGGCCGCGTCTCCGGTATGATAGACGCCGCCTCGCCATACATGACGATACTGTGCTTCGTTATCCAGATATCCCGTAAAAATTCCAATCGGTCTGCCGTTTCGGGGCGGAACAATGACCACTTCACCGATTTCACCCTGATTTACAGGATTTCCCTCTCTGTCCTGCAGACGGATATCATAAAACGGCGACAGGCTTCCCATCGAACCTTCTTTTGCGTCCATTCCCTTAAAATTCGCCATGAGCAGGGTGGTTTCTGTCTGTCCGTAGCCCTCACAAAGCGGCAGACCCGTAAGTGCAGTAAACTTTCTGAACACCTCCGGTGCCAGCGTTTCTCCCGCGGTGCTCGCGTGACGAAGCGTCGGCATGGCCGGAATTCCCTTACGGATCAGATAGCGATAGACGGTCGGCGGCGCGCAGAAGGAGGTCACGCCATAACGATTGATGATCCTCACCAGCTGTTTCGGGTCAAAATTGTCGAAATCATAAACCATCACCGCGCTCCCCACCAGCCATTGGCCGTAGAGCTTTCCCCAGGAAGCTTTCGCCCAACCGGTTTCGGCAACGGTGAAGTGCAGACCGCCGTCTGTTGCCTGCTGCCAGTACTTCGCGGTAACGATGTGCGCGAGCGGATAGGCAAAGTCGTGGATCACGCCTTTTGGTTCTCCGGTGGTTCCCGATGTGAAATACAGCAGCATCGGATCCTCAACGCTCGTTTCTGCCCGCGCGAACACTTCGCTCTCCGCGCTTTCCTCGTTCATGGCTTTGCTCATATTATCGAAGCCCTCCACGTCCTGCCGCACCGTCCAAAGCTTTGCCGCAAGGCCGGTTCTTGCGAGCGCTTCTCTGATTTTGCGCGGGACATCATTTTGCGGGGTGCAGATGATGCCGCGCATGCGCGCACTTTCCATACGGTAAGCGAAATCGGAAACCGTCAGCATGTGTGTAGCCGGGATCATCACAGCGCCGAGCTTATGCAGCGCGATCGCCGCGAACCAGTATTCATAATGTCGTTTCAGCACCACCATGACGCGGTCGCCCCTTTGAATCCCCGCTTTTTGGAATACATGCGCCATCCGGTTGCTGAATCTTCTGATATCCTCGAAGGTAAAGATATGTTCTTCCCCTTCCGCATTACACCAGACAAGCGCTTTTTTTTGCGGTGTTCTTGCCGCGATAACATCGACCACATCATAGCCGAAATTAAAATTTCGCGGATACTGCAGCTCCAGTTTTTTTAACGCGCCGCTCGCGTCGATCTTTTCAACGCAAAATTCTCGTTCCATGCTCATTTCTTATCTTGTCTCCTCTTCCGTCTCATAAGCGCCGATTTTGCGAAATCTCCGGTAGCGCAGCTCCAGCAGGTTCGGTTCCATGCAAAGCGCGCGGAGTTCCTCTGTGAGCAAGGCGCCTATGCGGTCATAGTATTCCTTTTTTCCTATGCCTGCTTCGGAAATGATCTGCTCGATGAGCCCGAATTTTTTTGCGTCTTGGGCGGTAAGCTTCAGACAAGCCGCCGCTTCACCCGCCTTCGCCGCGTCCTTCCAGAGAATACTGGCGCAGCCTTCCGGTGAAATCACAGAATAGACGGCATTTTCCAGCATCCAGACCCGATCTCCTGCCGCCAGCGCCAGCGCGCCGCCGGAGCCGCCTTCTCCGATCATCACTGATACGATCGGCACGCACAACGTGGACATTTCCAGGAGATTTTCCGCGATGGCCTGTCCTTGCCCGCGTTCCTCCGCGCCGATGCCGCAGTACGCGCCGGAGGTATCCACAAACAGCACGATTGGTCTGCCGAATTTTTCCGCCTGTTTCATCAGGCGCAGCGCTTTGCGGTATCCCTCCGGATGCGGCGCGCCAAAATTACGAAACCCACGTTCCTTTGCCGTATGTCCTTTTTCAATCGCGATGACCGTAACCGACATACCGGAAAGCCACGCGATACCGCCCACAATCGCCGGATCATCGGCGAATCTCCGGTCACCATGCAGCTCTGTAAAATCTTTGAAGATATGCCGGATGTAATCCAGTCCCGTAGGACGCTTGCTGTCTCTGGCCAGCTTGACCCGATGATAAAGATTCTCGCTCATTCTCTTGTCCTTTCCGTCATTTTGTGTCCGCACGCGCCGCGGTCATGCAGCTCTAGCAGCTTCGCGATGACACGTTTCTGACTGCTTCGAGGGCAAATCCCGTCAAGAAATCCATGCTCGAGTACAAATTCCGCGGTCTGAAATCCTTTCGGCAGCGATTTTCTCGTCGTTTGCCTGATGACACGCGCGCCGGCAAAGCCCACCGTCGCGCCCGGTTCTGCCAGAATGATATCCGCTTCCATCGCGAAACTAGCCGTAACGCCGCCTGTGGTCGGGTCTGTCAATACCGCAAGATACAGAAGCCCCGCGTCACTGTGTCGTTTTACCGCGGCACTGGTTTTTGCCATCTGCATCAAGGAGAGCAGTCCCTCCTGCATTCTCGCGCCGCCGGAAACGGTAAATCCGACGACCGGAAGCTGACGAGCGAGGGCGTACTCGAACAATGCCGTAATTTTATCTCCCACAACGGTTCCCATGCTTCCCATCATAAAATATGGATCCATCACGAACAGACAACATGCCTGTTCATAAATTTTCGCTGTGCCGCAGAGGACCCCCTCTTGCTCGTTGCTCATTGAAGCTGCCAGCTTCAGCTTTTGCCGGTAGCCCGGAAACTGAAGCGGATCGTCGGTACTGAGATTTTTATACAGTTCCCGAAAGCTTCCTCGGTCCGTAAGCATTTCGATCCGCTGTCTTGCCAGCAGTCTGAAATGGTATCCGCATCGGCACACCATGTCTGCTGCCGCAAGTCTGCTGATCGGAATATCTTTGTGACAGTTGGGACAGTTTTTTTCCGGTTCCCCCTCATCTAGCTGCATCGGCGCCTGGTTTCGCCCGCCTTCCTCCAGACGGTTCTTTGGTTTCAAAAATTGTATGAATGCCATTTCTATTCTCCCATAAATGTCAAATCATAGTTGCCGGAGGCAAAGTGCTCATCATCTAAAATCCGGAGCTGTTCCTCAATGTTTGTCGGAATCCCGTCGATAAGCAGCTCGCAAAGCGCTGCCTTCATCTTTCGCAAGCTTTCTTCTCTTGTTTTAGCAAACACGATCAGCTTGCCTAGAAGGGAATCATAATACGGCGTGACTTCGCTGCCGCTGAACAGGGAGGTATCGAACCTTACGGCAGGACCGCCCGGCACATGCAGGAGTTTCAGCTTCCCACAGCTTCCCGCGTTGATGCGGCATTCAACCGCACAGCCTGTCAACGGGATTTCCGTTTGCGTAAAATTCAGCGGAATACCTGCCGCGACACGAATCTGCCATTTTACCAGATCGATGCCGGTCAGCATCTCCGTCACCGCGTGTTCCACCTGCAGGCGGATATTCATTTCCATGAACCAGAAGTTTCCCCTGCTGTCCAGGAGAAATTCCAGCGTGCCTGCGCCGACATAACCGATTTTCTTAACGGCGTGCGCCGCTGCCGCGATGAGTTTGCTTCGCTGCGCTTCTCCCACCGCCGGAGAGGGCGTTTCCTCCAGTAATTTTTGATTTCGCCGCTGCACAGAACAGTCGCGCTCGCCCAAACAGACGACATGCCCTGCTTCATCAGCCAAAATTTGTAATTCCACATGTCTGGCCGGAAACACATATTTTTCAAGATACACGCTTCCGTCTCCGAAGGCGCTGACGGCTTCGCTCGTCGCCGCAAAATACGCGTCCTCCGTTTCTGCTTCCGCGTGAATCAGGCGAATGCCTCGGCCGCCGCCGCCCGCGCAGGCTTTGAGCATGACAGGATAGCCGAGCTTCGCCGCTTCCTTTTTTGCCTCCTGCGGCGTTTTGACTGCTTTGCTCCCCGGGATCACAGGAAGTCCCGCTTCCCGCATCAGTTCCTTGAGCGCCGCCTTGTCACTGAGTCTCTCCATGTTCTCCGGCTCCGGTCCGATAAAGACCAGTCCGTTTTTGCGGCAGAGTCTCGCGAAATCGGCGTTTTCCGACAAGAATCCATATCCCGGATGGATTGCCTGCGCACCGTGAAGCAGGGCTGCCGCGATGATCTGCTTCTGATTCAGATAGCTGGACGCCGCCTCCGGACCTCCGATGCAGCAGCTTTCATCTGCGAGCAGGACATGCAGTGCGTGCCGGTCGGCCTCGGAATAAACCGCCACCGTCTCCACGCCCATTTCCCGGCACGCTCGGATGATGCGCACAGCAATTTCGCCGCGATTGGCGACCAGAATTTTAGAAAACATCGGAACCCTCTCTCAGCGCGAACGAAAATTCCGCGGTGACGCACACCGCGTCTCCCACCTGCGCTTTTCCTTCTGCGAAATAAAAAGGAGGTTTGCAGCGCGTTAGGCGGCAGCTTGTCTCGATCAGGTCTCCGGGCAAGACGGACTTGCGAAACTTCACGTGATTTAATCCGGTGTAAACGGGCAGCGTCCCCGTCCGCATCTGATCCTGCATGAGCGCGCACGCGGATTGCGCCAAAATTTCACATAAAATCACGCCCGGTACAACCGGTTTCTCCGGAAAATGTCCCCGCAGGAAAAATTCATCCCCGCGCACCCGGTAATGTCCGACTGCCGTCTCTCCGTCAGTTTCCACATCGTCAAGCAGCAGCATATCCTCCCGATGCGGTAAAATTTTCTTTATTTCTTCCTGATTCATGCCTCCGCACTCCTTCCTCCATCTTGACGCACGCGAAACAGCTCGGTGCCGTATTCCACCAGCTGACCGTTCTCCGCAAGAATCTCGGTAATCACCCCGTCGCATTCCGCGGCCACTTCATTCATCAGCTTCATCGCTTCCACGATACAGAGGGTTTGCCCCTTTTTGACATGCGTGCCGATTGCCGCGTACGGCTGCGCGTTTTCGGCCGGTGCCGCGTAAAAGACTCCTACCAGCGGTGATTTGATACTGATGCACCCGTCAGCCGCGCGCTGCGTCTTCGCGCTGCCCGCAAAAGAGCCGGAGGCTTCCTTCTCCGTTCTTTCGCCGCTCGCCGGATCTTTCTGCGGGATCGGCTGCGGACAAGGCATCGGCATCGTCGGCGCCGACTGCAGGATGCGTTCGAGTCTTACAACCTGATTGTTTTCGGTGATTTCAAGACCCGTCAGGCCAAGCTCCTCCATCAGACCCGCGTATTTTCTAATATCTGCTTCTTTCATCTGTCAGACCGACCTTTCTTCTATATTCTGCGAAACGCGAGACTCGCGTTATGCCCGCCGAAGCCAAGAGAATTGGAAATCGCCAGTGTAATGTCCGCTGCAATTGCCTGATTCGGCACGCAGAAAAGATCGCACGCCTCGTCCTGCTCCTGCAGATTGATCGTCGGCGGCAGGATTTTTTCCTGCAGCGCCATCAGACAGGCTATCGCCTCTATGGCGCCCGCGGCGCCCAGCATATGCCCGGTCATGGATTTCGTGGAGCTGACATACGCCTTTTTCGCGGCTTCCTCGCCCAACGCCTTTTTGATTGCGAGCGTTTCCACCTTGTCATTCATCGGCGTTCCGGTACCGTGCGCGTTAATATAGACCACGTCCTTTTCACTGTATGCCGCTTCCTTCATGGCATCCTGCATGGCGCGCGCGCCGCCTCTGGCCTGCGGATGCGGCGCGGTCATGTGATAGGCGTCACAGGTGCTGCCGTAACCGCATACCTCTCCGTATATCTTCGCGCCTCTGGCTTTCGCGTGCATGTACTCTTCCAAAACCAGCGCCGCTGCCCCCTCTCCCATGACAAAACCGCCTCTGCGCCGGTCAAAAGGCAGGGACGCGGCATTGGAATCCTCTGCCGTCGATAATGCCTGCATATTGACAAAACCTGCCGCCGCGGACGGACAGATCGCTGCCTCCGTTCCGCCTGTGATGACAGCGTCCGCATACCCATGACGAATCAGCCGCATGGCTTCTCCGATGGCATTGGAGCCGGAGGCGCACGCGGTGACCGCCGGCATGGCTGTGCCGCGGCAGTCATGCCGCATCGCGATCATACCGGATGCCATATTGCTGATCAGCATCGGAATGAACAGCGGGGATACACGGCGCGGTCCTTTTTCCAGCAGCTTGCTGTACTCCGCTTCAAATGTGCGGATTCCACCGATACCGCTGCCAAAGAGAACTGCGCAGCGTTCCGGGTCTATCGTTCCCACGATTCCGCTTTCTTCGGCTGCCTGCTGCGCTGCCGCTGCCGCGAATTGCACGCTGCGGTCAGTTCTCAGTACATCGTTGACCTCCAGGTACTCCCGCGGGTCAAAATCCTTGACCTCTGCCGCCAGCTTCGTTTTATAGTTTGTCGTATCGAACAGCGTGATCGGTCCGATTCCGTTTTTTCCTGCCTTCATGCTTTCCCACGCGGCACGCGCGTGATGACCGATCGGGCTTATCGTCCCCATGCCGGTCACGACCACTCGTCTGTTTTCCATCCTCTTGCTTCCTTTCTCCTCTACATGGCGAGGCCGCCGTCTACACGCAGAACTTCGCCGGTAACATAGGAGGCTGTCGCCAGATAGGCTGCTGCCTGCGCGATTTCCTCCGGTTGCCCCATGCGTCCCAGCGGAACGAAGGCAAGCAGCTTGTTCTCTCCTTGCTTTTCGGTCATATCCGTGGCGATAAAACCCGGCGCGATCGCGTTGCAGCGCACACCCTTCGGCGCCAGCTCCTTCGCGACGGTCTTGGTCAGACCGATCAGTCCCGCTTTCGCCGCGGCGTAATTGGCCTGCCCCGCGTTTCCCATCAGTCCGCTTACCGAGGAAATATTGATAATGCAGCCCTCTTTCTTTCTGATAAAAACGCCGCAGGTGTGCCGGATCATGTTGAACGCGCCCTTCAGATTCGTATCCAATACCGCGTCAAAGTCTTCTTCTTTCATCATCGGCGTCAGCGCGTCTTTGGTGATACCCGCGTTGTTTACCAGTATATGCACGTCCGCGAAATCCTTTTTGATTTCTGTCATTGTTTTTTTCGTATCCTCAAAATTAGAAACATCACAGCGATAAGCTTTGGCCCGCACGCCGTATTCCGTTTGACACGCCTCGCAAATCGCCTCTGCTGCCTGTTGATTTCCTGCATAGAGGATCGCCACATCAGCCCCCATGGCAGCGAACTGCCGCGTGATCGCCGCGCCGATGCCGCGAGAGCCTCCGGTCACGACAGCGGTTTTTCCCTTTAAGTCGGTTGTCATGTTCTGTTTCTCCCCTCTCCTCCGCGTCTACGCGAAAGCTTCTTCCAATGCTTCTGCAGCCGTCATGGCTTTGACCTCAGCATCGATTTTTTTTATCATATTTGTCAAAGTCCTGCCCGGTCCGATTTCAATGAAGGTGTCGATACCGGTTCCGATCATGTGACGGATGATGGCTTCCCAGTGTACCGGCGCGGCAATCTGCGAGGAAAGCAGCTGTCTGATCTTTGCTTCGCTTTTGGGATAGGGTTCGCCGCTTATATCCGCGTAAAGCACAGTCTGCGGCAGACGGACTTCGACAGTCTCCAGCTCCTTTTGGAATCCTGCCGCGGCTTCCATCATAAAGGGTGAGTGGAATGCAGCTTTGACTTTCAGCGGAATCGCTCTGCCGCCTTCTCGCTTGACTGCGTCGGCGAGCTGCTTCATCTGCGTGGACAAGCCAGAGACTGTGATCTGCTCCGGACCGTTAAAGTTGACCGGGTAGACCTGTGAAAATTCTCCGCATAAACGTTTTACGGTTTCCGCAGGCAATTTCAGAACCGCAGCCATCGACGTATCGAATTTTTCCGCTTCCTCCTGCATCAGCGCGCCGCGCCGCATCACCAGACGAAAACCGGTCTCCAAATCGAAAATACCTGCCGCGGCTGCTGCCGCCACTTCGCCAAGCGAAAATCCGGCCATGCTGTCCGCTCGAATGCCCTTTTCCTTTAAGACTTCATAAGCAGCCATCTCCATGGCGAACAAACAAGGCTGCGTATGCTTCGTCTCTTTCAGCTCTTCCTCACTGCCGGAGAAGCACTGCCGCGAGGTTTCCGGCCGCAGTCTGTCGCAGCAGCGAAAGACTGTGGCTGCCGCTTCATAGTTTTGCGCGAACTCCTTGCCCATTCCCGCATACTGGTCTCCCTGACCGGCAAAAACAAATGCTATTTTACCCATTGTGATGCCCTCAAAAGGATCGGTTCTGCCTCTCCTGTCACTTCTTCTATGATTTGCGCTGCCGACTGTTCTTTTTTGACCATGGACGCAATCTGTCCCGCCAAGAAACAGCCCCGCGTTTCATCGCCCTCTTGCGCCGCCAGGCGCAAGGCGCCCGACGCCATGGCCTCCAGGGCTTCCTCGCTCGCGCCGCTATATTCCGCCTCAAAATATTCTCTAGCGAACTTTGTGCGCAGGCTTCTGACCGGATGTCCCAGCCGCTTGCCGGTTACCATGGTACACAAATCTCCGGCTTTTAGGATTTTTTCTTTATACACCGGATGAATGCCGCATTCTTTCGCGCTCAAAAATCTGGTACCCATCTGCACCCCGCAGGCACCCAGCATCAACGCTGCGGCCAGACCTCTTCCGTCCGCGATACCGCCTGCCGCGATGACCGGAAGCGGTGTCGCGTCGCAGACCTGCGGGACCAGCACCATCGTGCTCAGTTCCCCTACATGTCCGCCGCTCTCGCCTCCCTCCGCAATCACCGCGGAGGCTCCCAGGCGGGTTACCAGCTTCGCCATCGCCGCTGACGCGACAACCGGAATGACCTTGATCCCGGTCGCATTCCAGGCTTTCATGTATTTGGACGGATTACCCGCGCCTGTTGTTACCACATTGATCTTTTCTCTGCAAACAAGCTCTGCCACTTCATCCGCAAAAGGGCTCAGGAGCATCAGGTTCACCCCGATCGGCTTTTGGGTCAGACTTCTCGCAATCCGGATCTGTTCTCTGACATCATCGCTGTTGGCATTGCCGGCGGCTATGATGCCCAGACCGCCGCCTTCGGATACCGCGGCCGCCAAACGTCCGTCCGCGATCCATGCCATGCCGCCCTGCAATACCGGATAGGAAATCCCCAGCAGCTCACAAATCTTTGACTGAATCATTTCGCTTAACCCTTCTTGCTCTGAATAAATTTGTCCAGATCCGCTACGGTCTCTACCGCCTGATCCAGCTCCAGCTCCACGC
>ENA-ORUB01002272-ORUB01002272.1-human-gut-metagenome-genome-assembly--contig:-NODE-2272-length-18469-cov-4.545455_pt1 | contig 18469 bp, 10 predicted proteins | sample MGYA00241918_ERZ509200 | MGnify/ENA primary metagenome ERZ509200 (study PRJEB26280, sample SAMEA2338853) | human gut metagenome | biome: human gut; feature: human-associated habitat; material: faeces... | reverse complement strand
TTCCTTATTTCTCCATAAACCATAAAAATTCAACTTTTTAATGCAGCAGCTACAACGTTGGATTGCATATCGCAAATATACTATTTGAATATTGCGCTGATTTTTGTCTTGTTACGGTTTCGCAATAAGACCAAAGTGGTGGGTATCACGATGATACCCACCACTTTAGCCAAGTAAATTTTTATTTTTGAATCGTAAAACGGAACGAGGTTCCCTTCTCCACCGCAAAGCAGGCGTCTGCATGGGGCTTTGCGCCCCAGCTGTTGTCGCCGCCCACGCCGCGCTGGAAAGCAGCGCAGCGGACGACCGTCTTATTGTCGTCCCGGGGCAGCTCGTAAAGGTGGCGGGCGTTTTCCAGTTCATGGGGCGTGTAGGGCAGCGCCGAGAAGGTCATGCCGTCCCCTGCAAAGCCGATGCCTATATTCAATCCGCTGCCGGTGACAGTTGCACTGTACACGCCGGTGCGGCTGCCGCACTCCTGCGGGTAGACCGGGGTGTTCTGGGCAAAATCCTGCCGGACGTTGTAGTTCCACGCACCCATCTTGCCGCCTGCAGTGCGGTCGGCGGTGGTCTCCCGGGGGCCAAGACCCAGATAGGAGACTTCCGTCAGCTCCCGACGCAGCGGGAAGAGCAGACCGAACTCCGGCAGCTCAGTGCGCGTGCCCTGCCATGTCATGGTGATATCACAGCGGCCTGCGCCGTCAATGGCAAAATCAATGGGCAGCGTCTGCCCATCTGGCAGGGTGTAGTTTGCGCGGGCGATGACGAAATCGCCCTTTGTTTCAGCGGTCAGGTTATCGCAGCGGGCGTAGAGACCGGCGGTTTTCCAGAAGGCAAATGTAAACGGCTCTGCACAGCCCTCGTCGTTGTTGGTGGGCGCACGCCAGAAATTGGGGCGCACGGTATCGTCCAGCAGCTGCACGCCGTTATAGCGGATGGACACCAGCCCCTTGCCTCGGCCAAAGATGTACTCGAAGCCCTCGCCCTTTACGCCGACGTTGCAGTCCATCTCCACCAGCTGCGGGGCGGGCAGGGTCAGCCGGGCGACGGCGTAGTTGTGCCATACCTGCCCCAAAGCGGCTTCATAGCCCGCCGGGATGCCGGGCAGTGCAGCCCGCTGGATGGCGGTAACGGTCATGCAGGCAAGCCCAGCCTCCGGTAAGGCAAAGGGAAACGGGATGTGCTCCGTCCCGCCCGGCTTGCAGTCTGCCCGCAGCACCGCCCGGCGCTCCGGCTTGCCGTTGACCGAGGACGCAAACACAAGGTCGTAGGCGTTCAGGTCGGTAAAGAGATTCCGGTTTTCAATCACGGCTTCCGTGTCGGTCAGGGTGATCTTCAGCGGTGCGTAGGCCGCCTTGACGGCGTCCATTTTGGGGGTGTTACGGCGGTCGGGCAGCACAAGGCCGTCCACGCAGAATTCCCGGTCGGTGGGGCGGTCGCCGAAGTCGCCGCCATAGGCAAAGCCGGGCTTGCCGTCCGGGCTTGTCACTGCAATGCCGTGGTCCATGTACTCCCAGATAAACCCGCCCTGATACAGGGGCTCTTCGTAGGCATACTCGGTGTAGTCGGTGATGCCGCCGCAGCTGTTACCCATGGCGTGGCTGTACTCGCACATGATAAAGGGCTTTTCCGGGTGCTCTGCCAGAAACTTTTTGATGTCTGCCACCGGGGTGTACATCTGGCTTTCCATATCGGAGGTGGCGGGGTACTCCCGGTTCCAGAAAATGCCCTCGTAGTGCACAAGGCGGCTGGGGTCGGTGTTGCGGAAATACTCGCTCATCTCCCACAGGGTCTTGCCGCCGTGGCTCTCGTTGCCGCAAGACCAAATGAGGATGGCCGGGTGGTTTTTGTCCCGTTCCAGCATGGCTTCGGCGCGGGCAAGCACATTTTCCCGCCACTCCGGGCGGGCACCGGGCAGCGTCCACTCGTCCGAGCCGTCCGCACCCAGCTTCTGCCATGTGCCGTGGGTCTCCAGATTGGTCTCCCCGATGACATACAGGCCGTATTCATCGCAGAGGGACAGGAAATAGGGGTCGTTGGGGTAGTGGCTGGTGCGCACGGCGTTGACGTTGTGGGCCTTCAGGTTCTTTACATCCCACAGCATCTCTTCCCGGCTGACGGTGCGGCCGGTGCGGCAGCTCCACTCGTGGCGGTTGACACCCTTGAACACGATACGCTTGCCGTTCAAAAGCATCTGGCGTTCTTTCAGCTCAAACTTACGCAAGCCGACTTTCAATCCGGTGCGCTCCACGAGAGCACCCTCGTTCAGCAGGGCAATTTCTGCTTCGTACAGGTTCGGCTGCTCGGCGCTCCACAGGGTGGGATGCTCCACCGTAAAGGTGAAGGAGACATCCTGCACGTCCTCTTCCACGTCCGGGTCGGCCTCGCCCTTGCCGAACACCACACCGCTGTCGTATTCGGCAGGTTCGCCCACCTCAGCAGACTGCTCCTCGCCATCAAACACCACCGAGATGGTGCCCGCGCCGCTGACCTTGCAATCAAAGGTGACAGTGGCACTGGAAAAGTCCGGGGCAAAATCCTGCTTCACAAAGACATCCTCGAGGTGAATTTCCGGCTTTGTGAACAGCTCCACAGAGCGGAACAAGCCGCTCATGCGCCAGAAATCCTGATCCTCCAGCCAGCTGCCGGAGGAGAAACGGTACACCTGTACCGTCAGGGTATTTTCGCCGGGGTGGACGGCGGCGGTCATGTCAAATTCAGCGGGAGTGAAGGTATCCTCGGTGTAGCCGATGTAAACGCCGTTGCACCAGACGGCGGCGGCACTGTCGGCACCGTTCAGGCGCAGGTAGCAGCTTGCCCAGCTTTCCGGCAGGGTGAAACTGCGCTGGTATTCCCCGATGGGGTTATAATCCTGCGGAATCTGACCGGGGTGCAGCTTTTCATGGCCGTCCCACGGGTACTGGGTGTTGACGTAATGGGGCGTGCCGTAGGGCTGGCCGGGCTTTTGCAGGCTCTGCATTTGGATGAAGCCGGGCACGGTCAGGGTGTCCCAGTCTGAGAAAGGCGCAGTCAGGTTTTCCGCATAGTGGAAAGCCCATTCGCCATCCAAGCTGACGGCCAGCGGCATTTCCGGGCTTGTCTGGTCTGCAAAATGAGCGTGGAAGGGCAAACGGTTCTGCTGGAAAATTTCCGGGTCGGCCAGAAGCGCCGATGTGATAGGATTATTTAAAGGCATAAATGTCACCTCGCAGCATTTTCTGCTCTCATTATAGCACAGAATATAAGAAAAACAGCCGCACAAAAACGACTGTTTTTCTATCGCAATTTTCAAAAATAGTGCCTATCAAAACGGCATATTTGCGATATGCAGTTTGCGGATGTTGCTTGTGCATTAAAAACGCAAACTGCTATAGAAAGAAGCGGCATCAGTTTGCTTCGTCAAAGACCTCGGTGTCCAGCACCGTGTGTCCCTTGGGGATGTGGTACTTCACGGCGGGCAGATGGACATTGGTGAAGTACAGGCTGGTGTTAGGGTCGCAGCCGATGACCACTGCTTCTCCCCTGCCGCGCACGGCGCAGCACAGGGTGTCGCAATGGGCTTCGGCGGTATCGTTTTCCGCGCTTTCGGCGTAGCCCGGTGTAAAATTGGGCACGGCAAAACCGCAGTCATAGGCTTCGCAGTCGAAACTGCTGTCAATTTCATGGTGGCGGCGGTGGCCGGTGGCCGTGGGAGTGATAGTGGTGGTCACCTCAATCCCGGGGAAGGGCGACCACTGCGCGGTCACAGCCCCGGCTTCAATTTCCCACGTTTTGCTCACCTTGCGCACAAACACGTTGTCGTCGATGACAAAGGCCAGCATACTGTCCGGCGCGGCCTGATTGAGCACCTCCCGGCTGCGGGAGGCGCAGAAGCCAAAGCGGGTATCGTAGGCAAATTTTGCATACTTTTCCGGGAACTGTCCGTGACCGTGGCCCTCGTTGACACCGGCGGCATAGGCCGTTACCCGCCCCGCCCGGCGCTGCACCAGCATATTGGCGTATGGCATGGGCTTGAGCCGCTCCAATGCGGGCATGGGCGCGGCTTCGGCAGACCAGAAGGGGTGGTCATCCGGCAAAGCAAGCAGCAAAAAGCTCTTCATGCCCCAGTAGGGGCTGCCGGGGGCGTTGTACCGCTCGGCCATGTACATCTGCGGGTAGCAGTAGCCGATGGTCAGGATGCCGTCCCGGTCGAACATTTTCTGCCCCAGCCACCAGTTGAAGTTGCGGACGATAAGGCCCTTCATTACCGGCAGGGGCAGCGGCTCCAGCCCTGCCCAGATGCAGGCCGCCCAGAAGCTGTTCTGGGCAAAGCGGTAGGTCAGGCTGCGGCCAAAGGGCAGGGCTGCGCCGTTGGCATCGAACCAATAGACGAACTGCTGCGCGAACAGCTGGGCGCGCTGGCGGTAGAGTGCAGCACGCCGGGGGTCGGTGTCGGCGGCAAATTTAGAGTAGAGCAGTCCGTAATACTGGATGGCCCACGGGATGTAGTAATCCTTTTGCACGGAGGCGCCATCGGTGGACCAGCCGTCGCCGCTGTAATAGCTGTCAATTTTGCAAAGGCCATCCTCCAGCAGTTCCGGGCTGTAAGGCATCCCCACGCTTTTCAGGGCAAGGTTTACAAGGATGCGGAAAAACTGCCAGTTGCAGTCCGGGATGGTGTGGGCGTTGATCTGCCCCAGCCATGCGGCAAGGTTCTGTTTTTCGGTATCAGAAAGCGGGGTCCACAGCTTTTCCGGTGCGGTGAGGATGCCGCAGGCAATAGCCGCCATCTCCACATAACACTGGTCGTATTCCCCGGTGGTGCCCCAGTATTCGGGGTTTTCCGGGTCGGTGCCGGCGGCAAGACCCTTGCGGTAGATTTTTTCAAACTCCGGGTCAGAGCCGCCGCCCACCCAGAAGGGCACCAGCGCCCACAGCGGGCGGCTGAAGGCTTCCAGCTCAATGGCATTTTGGTTGTAGGTCACACCCGTCTCGCCCAGATGCAGCCGGGCGCAGCCTGCGGAATAACAGGGCTTGAGGGGGTCGAGAAATTTGTGCATCAGTGCGGTAAAATCCGCTTTGGTCTGCAAGTTCATCACCAGTACATCTCCCAGTCTTTGGTCAGGCGGGTCAGCGCCTCCATGTAAAAATAATCGCCCCAGCTCGTACATTCATCCACGCCCTCCGGGGTGCAGGTGTTGTAGGGGCTCTTTTTGCTGTAAGTGCCGTGCAGCAGCTGGCCGGAGCCGAGGGTACCAGGCTTTACCGCATAATTTGCGGCAAGGCTGGCCAGCATCTGCCGTGCCAGTGTGCGCCACTGGGCAGCTTCTGTTTCGTCCACATACTTTGCCGCTTCCAGCAGGCCGCAGGCCACGATGGCCGCAGAGGAGGAATCCCGGGGTTCGCCGCTTTCCGGGGCAAAGAGCATATCCCAGCAGGGGATCATATCCTCCGGCAGGCGGGAAAGGTAAAATTCCAGCGCCTTGCGGAACACATCCAAAAACTTTTCGTCGTGGGTGTAGGTGTAGCCAATGGCGCTGCCGTACACGCCCCACGCCTGTCCCCGTGCCCAGAAGCTGTCGTCCTTATAGCCCTGACAGGTGCGTCCGCCCTTGGGGGTGCCGTCCGGGTTCATAAAGAAGGTGTGGTAGGTGCTGCCGTCCGGCCGGAAGGAGTTTGCCAGCGTGGTGGCGGTGTGGGCAGCGGCGATCTCGCGGTAGTGGTCGCTACCGGTCACCTGCGCTGCCCAGTACAGCAGCGGCACATTGAGCATGCAGTCAATGATATAGCGGTAGTTGCCGGGGTCGTCCATAGTGCCCCATGCCTGCAAGAAGCGGCCGCTGGGTTGGTAGCGGGTCAGCAGCTGGTCGGCGGCGGCAATGGCGGCGTTTTTGCCGGTTTCGCTGCCCACCAGCTTCCACGCTGCCACGCAGGTGGGGCTGTACAAAAAGCCCATATCGTGGTGGTCCACCTCCACCTTGCGGGCAATGCGGTCCGCAAAGCTGTCCACCTGAATGAGGGCGGCTGTCTTGAATTTTTCGTCCCCGGTGGCCTCGTAGGCCAGCCAGATCTCACCGGGCCAAAAGCCGCAGGTCCACTGGTTATTGGCGCAGCCGGGGTAGATATCGTTCACACTGGAATGGTTCTGGCACTGGTAGGTGTACAGGGGCAGATTGGTCTCCACCTGTTTGCAGGCATCGGCCAGTGCCTGCCGTGCCTCGGCGTCGGTCATAGCGTGGTTCTGGTAGGTTTTCATCATGATTACTCCTTAAATCCAAACGTAGGTATCTCTGCCCACCGCTGGCGCAGAAAGTGCATGCCCAGCTTGGGGCGGCGATCCCGGGTGAACAGACCTTTTTTGTTGCCATCCACCCGCATGGGGCCCTGCACAGTGTCGTAGTCTGCAAAGTTCCAGACAAATTCTCCCACAAACCACGGGCGCTTGTCAAACTCTGCATCCAGACGGCGGTAGAACTCCACCTGAAACTCCTCACTGAACATCTCGGCTCCGGCGGTGTGCAGCCCTGCCACGGTGTCCGCACCGTACTCGCTCATCATCACGGGCTTGTGCTGCTCTGCCCAGAAATCCAGCTCCTGATTCAGGCCGTAGCAAGCGGCGTCCATGTCACCGGAAAGGTTGTACCAGCCGTAGTAGCGGTTGATGCAGACGATATCCATGGTGCGGGTGGTGATATCCTTGGTGTAGTCGTTCTGGCAGCAGACGAGGGTGACCGGGCGGTCCTGCGGGTCCAGCTGGTGCGCCAGCTCATACAGCGGGTGCCAGTAGTCGTAGGCATCCTGCGGGAAGTGCTCCAGATCCGGCTCGTTGCCAAGGCTCCACAGCACCACGCAGGGGTGGTTTTTGTCCCGATGGATCATCTCGGCAAGCACCTGCCGGTGATGCTCCGCAAGGGGGTATTCCTTATAGGGGTTCACCGCTGCCCCGCCGCCGATGCCCACCGCCGGGGTCTCGTCCATGACCAGAATGCCCTCCCGGTCGCACAGGTCGTAGAACTCCTCGGCGTAGGGATAGTGGCTGGTGCGCACGGCATTGGCGTTTGCCCAGTGGATCAGGTTCACATCCTTCACGTTCAGCACCGGGTCAAAGCCTCGGCCATGGGCGGTAAAGTCCTCGTGCTTGCAAAAGCCCTTGAAATAGAGCGGCTTGCCGTTCAAAAGCACCTGTGTGCCCCGCACCTCAATGCTGCGCACACCAAAGGTCTGGTCGTAGACATCTGCCCCGTAGGTGGCATGCAGGGTGTACAGGTAGGGCGTGCCGGGTCTGGGCTCCCAGAGATGCACTTCCGGGATGGTGATCGTGCCTTCTGCACTCTCGGCGCTTGCAACGGCGTTGCCGTCAGCATCCAGCACCGTGACACGGACAGGTGCGCTGCCGGTGGTTTTTACCGCGTACTGCACCGTGCCGTCCACGGCGGGCACTATGGTCACATCCTCGATGTACTCTTTAGGGGTGGTGTAGAGCACCACCGGGCGATGGATGCCCGCATAGTTGAAAAAGTCAAAGTTGGGGCGGTTCTGGGGTGCGGCGGCACGCTTGGCAGCCTCCACACTGGGGATACCCGCGTTGTCCGAGCCAAAGAAGGCCAGCTGCCCGTCCTCGTTGCCCACAGGCAGGGTGCTGTGGTTCACCCGGTTGTCACAGGCTACGGTCAGCAGTGCGGTCTCGCCGGGTTGCAGCAGAGCGGTGACGTCCGCTTCAAAGGGGGTAAAGCCGCCCTTGTGCTGCGCAATGAGCTGGCCGTTCAGCCAGACCTTGGCCGTGTGGGTCACCGAGCCGAACCGCAGCACCACCCGCTGCCCGGCGCAGAAGGCGGGCAGGGTGACCTTGCGCTGATACCACACCCAGCCGTAGTGGCGGCGCAGGGCGGTGGTCTGGTCGTTCTGGTCGTTGTAGCTGGCAGGTACCGCGATGGGCTGGGCGTCCGGCAGGGGCTTTGCGGGGTCGAACTGGGTTTCCGCGCAGCTGCCCAGCGCAAACGCCCATGTGCCGTCAAGGCTCAGCTTCAAGCGCGCTTCATTCTGTTCAGGATATAACATAACGCTTTCCCTCTATTTCTGCAAAAAATGCGGGGCGCGGGTACTGCCCACGCCCCGCTTACGGGTGATTTGTTTAGCCCTTGATGCCGGTGGATGCCACGCCCTGCACAAAGTACTTTTGCAGGGAGAGGAACACGATCAGCACCGGGATCAGTGCCACCACAGAGGCCGCCATGATCAGGCCGTACTCTGCAGAATACTGGGTGATGAACATACGCAGACCAATCTGGATGGTCTTGAGTTCGGTCTTGGTCAAGTAGATCAGGGGGCCAAGGAAGTCGTTCCATGTGTTCACGAAGGTGAAGATGGTCAGGGTGGACAGGGCGGGCAGGCTGAGGGGCAGCATGATGTGCCACCAGATGCCGTACTCGCTCAGGCCATCAATGCGGGCAGCCTCACACAGCTCGGTGGGCACGCCCTCGTAGAACTGCTTCATCAGGAACACGCCGAAGGCGCTGAAGGCCTGCAGGCACATAATGGCTAGATGGGTGTTGTTCAAATGCCACGAGCTCATCATCATGAACTGGGGCACCATGTAGGCCTGCCAAGGCACTGCAATGGTGGCAATGTAGCCGAGGAAGAGCGCGTTTTTGCCCTTGAACTGCATCTTAGCAAAGGCGTAGGCTGCAAAGGAGGAGGTGAACAGCTGCAACAGGGTGACCACCACGGTGATCTTGACCGTGTTTTTCACAAAGGTCAGCAGCGGGATCTGGGTCCAGATGTCCACATAGTTCTGCCAGCGGGGATTTTTGGGGATCCACTGGATAGGGAAGCCGAACACGTCCTTATTCAGCTTAAAGGAGGAGGACAGCATCCACAAAAAGGGCAGCAGCATACAAGCTGTGATGACGATGAGGAAGAAATAGATCAGGAACTTGGAGACGAAATTGCGGCGCTTCTGAGAGGCCTCGGTCTTGATAATAGCAGCAGACATGGTTCTTCCTCCTTTCTCAGTTCTCGCCCTTGGAGCCGCGGAACTGGATGATGGTAACGATCAGCACCAGTACGAACAGCACCATGGAAATTGCACTTGCGTAGCCGTATTTCGGGGTATTGACGAAGGCCACATTATAGATGTAGTACACCAGCGTCATGGTAGCAGTACCGGGGCCGCCCTGCGTGATCATGTACATCTGGTCGTAGACCTTGAAGCCGGAGATGGTGAGCATGATGACCACAAAGAAGGTGGTAGGCCGCAGCTGGGGCAGAGTGATGTGCCAGAACTGCTGCCAGCGGTTTGCACCGTCCAGCTCGGCGGCTTCGTTCAGGTCCGGGTTGCAGCCCTGCAGGCCGGCCAGATAGATGACCATGTAGTAGCCCATGTTCTTCCACACGCTGAACAGGATGACCGTGATCATGGCGGTGTCCTTGCCGGCAGCCCAGCGGGGCAGGTTTTCCACCGCCACGCCGAAGAACTGGTTCAGGATCATGTTGATGGGGCCCATGGAGGGGTTGAAGATCATGTTCCATACCGCTGCCACCGCCACCAGCGAAGCAACGTAAGGGAAGAACGCCACGGTGCGGAAAAAGTTGCGCAGCTTCACGTTCTGGTTCAGCAGCACGGCCATGGCCAGCGAGCAGGCCAGCGTAAGCGGCACGGTGCCGATGACATAGACGATGGTGTTTTTCAAAGCCGCCTGAAAGATTTTATCGGTGGTGAAGAGCTTTACAAAGTTTTTCAGGCCGACAAATTCAATGGCGTGGCGGCCGTCCCATGCGCAGAAGGCCAGCGCAATGGCAAACACCATGGGCACCAGCGTAAACACGCAGAAGCCAATGAAGTTTGGCGCAATGAAGGAATACGCGATCAGAGAATCGCGGGTCGATTTTTTTAGCACTTTACGGGGAGTTTTATTCTGGACAGCAGCACTCGCCATAAAAGAGCCTCCTTTCCCGGAAGTATAACCATTTTTCCAAAAAATGAGCGGGGCGGGCGCTGTGCATACCCGCCCCGCTCGGACAGGGCTTTTTTCCGATGCTCGTCCACCGGAAAATGAATGGGGATCGAAAATGATGAAGAAGGAGAACCGCAACGTATTGCGGAAAACGCTTTATCAGCCGAGAACTGCGGGAACCTGATCGTTCATGTTCTGGATGCCCTCGTCCACGGTCTCGCTCATGGTCATAATAGCATCGTGCTCGGCGTTCAGAATGGTCTCGATATCAGATGCGTACTGGGTGTAGGGCATCTCCAGATAAACGTTGCTGGTGGTCAGTGCATCCACAGAGTTGCTGTCCTCGGGGAAGCCTTCGGTGGACTTGATGATCTCGGCGGTAGCAGCGGAGCCGCAGGCCGGGAAGGTGCCGGTCTTGGCAATGGCCTGTGCGCCCTCTTCAGAGACACACCAGTTGATGAAGTCGGCAGCGGCCTCTGCCTTGGGAGAATCCGCGTTGATGGCCAGGCTGGTCACAGTGCCCAGCGTAGAACCAGCCTCTGCACCAGCGGGGTGCGGATACTTGACGATGCCCCAGTTGAACTTGGTCTCAGCATCCTTCATGTAAGCTTCCAGCGTGGAAATGAACCAGCTGCCCATGTTGACCATTGCGCACTGCTGGTTCTCAAAGGCTGCGGAGTAGTGCAGAGAAGAGGTCTTGAGGTAGCCGTAGTCCATGCAGATGCCGTCCTTCTGCTGGGCAATGACCATATCGTAGGTGGGCTTCATGAAGTCGTATTTGCCGTCGATGATGGTGTTCTTGCCGTCCAGAATGGAGAACAGAGAAGCGGCGGAGCGCCAGGTGTGGTAGTGGCAGCCATAGACCTTGGTGTCGCCGGAGCCGCTGGTCATCTTGCGTGCCAGAGCATCGTAATCTTCCATCGTCAGGTCATTGGAGGGATACTCCACACCGGCCTTATCGAACAGATCCTTGTTGTAGTACAGCACCCAGAAGTCGCTGCGGAAGGGCACGGCGTAGAAGTTGCCGTCGTCGGTGGTCAGCTGCTCGATGGTGCCGTTGAAATCGCCAGTGTCGCGGGTCAGTACCTTGTTCAGGGGCTTGAGGTAGTCCAAATTGATCAGGTTTGCGTAGCCGGGGATATCCTTGATGGTCACGATATCCAGATCGGCGCTGCCAGCCAGCTGGGTGGCCAGAACGGTCATGTAATCGCTGGAGCCCAGATCCACCATCTCGATGGTCACGTCCTTGTGGCTTGCCATGTAGCCGTCGGCCATGGCCTGCCAGTAGGGGGTGGACTCCTTATCCCACACCGACCACTGCAGGGTAACAGGGCCTGCGGCTGCGGATGCAGCGGTGGAGCCGGCAGTGGAGGAAGCAGCGGTGGAGCTTGCGGAAGAGCCGCCGCAGGCGCTCAGGGCAACAGCAGCGCCGCAGGCTGCGGCAGCGGTAAGGAACGAACGACGAGAGATCTTTTTCATAAGTGTGTCCTCCTTCAGGGCAGTGTGTGTATTTCGTGCAGCGTTCTCCCCCGTGCCGGGGAGCCGCTCGCTTTTGTTGACACTAGGATACCGCACAAACGCAAAAACCGGAATGGAAAAATTCCGGGAAGAGTTGCAGTTTTTCTGTATCTTTTAAAAAAAGATGCACTTTCTTACACTGGAGTCTGCACTTTCTTGTTCTCTTGCACAGTTTACATCCATGGCACAAGAAAAAAGCGTATAAAGTACACAATTTCCATGAAAAAAGTCGTTGACAAACCGCGCCGGAATCAGTACTGTATAAAGGAAAGAATGCAAAATATTACCGGAAAGGAGGCTCCGCTATGAAGAGCAGCCATCGTTTCCCGCTGCGGCGGCAGATCGTGTGGGGGATGCGCTTTTTTACCATCCTTACCTCGCTGGCTGTGGGCGCGGCGCTGTTCACCCTCTCCAACCAATATGTGCGCGCCAACTCCCTGCAGGCGGCAGAGTTCAACCTGCGGCTGGTGGCTACCTCCATCGAGACCAGTCTGGACAGCGCCGATGCTCTTTTGAACTGGGCTTCCATCGACAGCACCGTGCGGCGGTACATCACGCAGGAAAATATCAACGGCACCCAGACCATTGCCGCCTACGAAGCCATGCAGGAAAAATACTATTCCAGCACCCTGTACAGCCATATCCTCCGCTTTTTTGTTACCAATGAGAACGACCGGCATTTGCAGTTCGGCCCGCTGAACTCCTCGGCGGCGCTCAACCGCACCAGCGTAAAGCAGTTTCTCACCAAGGGGTACGGGATGCAGTTCGCCACCGACCCGCTGCTGCCCGGCAGTCCGAGCTGCATCGCCATCAGCCAGCCTGTCCGCTGCGGCAAGGGCACCTTGCACCGGGGCAGCACCTACCTTGCGCTGGATACCGCCATTATCACCGACCCGGCAGCAGGTTACAGCCTGACCGACGGCAGCGCGTTGTACTGGGAGATGGGCAGCCGCCTGTGGCAGATCGAAAACGGCAGCCTGACCGAGATTGAAAATCCGCTGCGGGAGGTGGACTACACCCTGCGCACCGGCAGCAATAACGGCGTGACAGAGCAGACCGCATGGCAGGGCAAGGTGCAGCTGGACGGCCAGAAGTATTATGTAGTCAAGGTAACACTGAACGGCCGCAGCGCGGCACTGGTACAGATTTTGCCCGCAAATACCTTTTTGCTGCACTACGGCGTGTACCTGTGGCTGGTCGCCCTTGGCACTGCCATCATCTGGGGACTGAGCTTTTTGATGCAGCACTGGCTGGAGCGGGTCATCACCCGCCCGGTGGAGGCGCTGCAAAAGCGCATCGAAACCGTGGGCAGCGGCAACTTTGCCCCCGACCGCACGGTGGAGTGGAACAACGAGCTGGGCGACATCGGCCGGGGCATCAACCAGCTGGCTGAAAACGTGGACAGCCTGATGACCCGCCGGGTGGAGGACGAACGTCGCAAGCAGGAGCTGGAATACCGGATGCTGCAAAACGAGGTGAACCCGCACTTTATCTACAACACCCTCAACAGCATCCGCTGGATGGCTACCATCCAGCACGCGCCCGGCATTGCCGAGATGGTCACCGCCTTTGCACGGCTGACCAAAAGCATCTCCAAAGGCACCCAGAAGCTGGTGCCTTTGCAGGAGGAGCTGGCATTGCTCAACGATTACTTTACCATCCAGCAGTACCGCTACGGCGGCGACCTGGAGATTGAGGTCTCCCGCATTGAAAGCGAGACCCTTTGCCGGGACTGCATGATTCCCCGGTTCACCTTGCAGCCGCTGGTGGAAAACGCCATCTTCCACGGGCTGGAACCCAAGGGCGGCCACGGCAGCGTGCTGCTGGATATCTCCACCGACCCGGATACCGGGGACGTATTGCTGCGCATTACCGATGACGGCGTGGGCATGCCGCCGGAGCAGGTAGCTCACCTTCTGGACGAGCCCGCCGAGGGTGCCGAAAAGGCTGAAAAGTTCCGTCATGTCGGCCTGTGGAACGTGAACCGCCGCATCCGGTATTCCTTTGGCGAGGGTTACGGCCTGACCATTGAAAGTGAAGAGGACGTGGGCACCGAGGTCACCATCCGGCTGCCCTATCAACAGAAAGGAGACACCCATGCTGCGGATATTACTGGTGGATGATGAGCCGCTGGTGCTCATCGGCCTGCAGGGGATGCTGGAATGGGAAAAGCTGGGCTATACCGTCTGCGGCACCGCCCGCAACGGAAAGCTGGCGCTGGAACTCATTGAGCGGGAGAAGCCGGATATCGTCATTGCCGACGTAAAAATGCCGGTGATGGACGGGCTTACCCTTGCCCGCACCTGCCGGGAGCGCAGCGCCCTGCCCGCCTTTATCATGCTGACCAGCTTTGAAGAATTTGATTACATCAAGCAGGCCATGGGTGCCGGAGTGGTGGATTATCTGGTCAAGCTGGACCTGACCCCCGAAAACCTGCAAACCGCCCTTGCCAAGGCCGCCGAAAAGGTAAAAAAGGAGCGTGCTTTGCTGGGCGAATTGTCAGCACAGGAAAATCTTGCCGAGAGTGTGCGCAGCTATCAGGAGCGTTTTTTCGTGCGGTTGTACGCCGGGCTGTTCCCGGACGAAGCCGCATTGGAGCAGCCTTTGCAGCACATGGAGCTGAACCTTGCAAGCGACGCCTATCTTGTAGCCAGCTGCGAGATCATCGCCAACACCGCCCTTACCCCCGCCCAGCAGCTGAAGCTGAGTTTTTCCTGCGGGCGGATGCTGGAGACCACCCTGCAAAACTACCTGCCCTGCTATGTGACCGGGGCGGATGCCATGCGCTGCAATGTGCTTTTCTGCCTGACCGATGCCCAGTGCCAAAAATACCGGACGGTACTGCGCCCGCTGCTGGAACGCGCCAGCCAAATTCTATACAACTATTTCACGGTACGGCTGCTCTGGGCGGTAGGACGCCCCACCGGCTCCCTGCTGGGGCTGGCGCGCCGCTGCCGGGAAAACGCCCACCTACAGCCCCTGCTCACGGTGGAGCAGCCCATCCAGTTCGTGGAGGTCAACGAGGGCGACGCCACCGCCGGGAAGATGCAGGTGGTGGCACAGGTGCAGGAGTATGTTAAGAATCATCTTTCGGAAAAACTGACGCTGGCCGATGTGGCGGCTGTATTCAATTTTTCGCCCAATTACCTCAGCCAGCTGTTCGGCAAATACGGCGACAGCGGCTTTGTGGAGTACATCACCGAGACCCGCATCGCTGCGGCAAAAGAGATGCTGGAACAGGGCGATTTGAAAGTATACGAGATCGCTGAGAAACTGGGGTACGAGAGCGCTTTCTATTTTTCCAAGGTATTCAAAAAGGTCACGGGGCTCAGCCCGCGGGAATACCAGCAAAGTATTTAAAATCGGAGGCTTTTATGATACAGGAACAGCTTGCTCATCTGCCGGAATTTCTTCCCGATTACCGGCCCTTTCCCCCTGTCAAAGAGCACACCGCATGGCAGGGGCTGCCCCTGCGGGCAAAGCAGCGCTTTTTGCAGGCGGGGGAAGCCGCGCTGCAAACGCCCATTGCGCCCCTGCCGCTCTCGCTCTGGCTGGATTTCACCCACACTGGGCGGCGCACCCCATGGGAGACGGCTTACTTTTCCCGCCGGGCGCGGCTGTGCGCGCTGGTAAGTGCCGAGTGTGTGGAGCACAAAGGGCGCTTTCTGGATGAAATTGCCGATACCGTATGGGCGATCTGCGAGGAAAGTGCATGGCAGCTGCCCGCCCACAACAGTTATGTGCGGGACACCCCGCAGCTGCCCCTGCCGGACACCACCCGCCCCATCGTGGATTTATTTGCCGCCGAGACCGGCGCGCTTCTGGCGCTGACCCGGTACTTACTGCCCGATGAGCTGGATACTGCCGCGCCGGGCATCACGGCGAGGATGGAGCGGGAGCTGGACGCCCGCATCCTGACGCCTTATTTTACAAGCCACTTCTGGTGGATGGGCAACGGCGAAGAGCCTATGTGTAACTGGACGAGCTGGTGCACTCAGAATGTGCTGCTCACCGTTTTTCTGCTGCCCACCACCCAGCAGCAGCGAAAAGCTGCCGTCAAGCAGGCAGCCTACAGCCTCGACTGCTTTTTGAAGGACTACGGCGCGGACGGCTGCTGCAACGAGGGTGCGCAGTATTATCGCCACGCCGGACTGACCCTGTGGGGCTGTCTTGAAATTTTATCCAACGTTGCGCCGGAGGCCTTCCGCCCGCTATTCAGAGAAACAAAGATCAAAAATATCGCGGAGTACATCTGCAATGTCCATGTGGAAGGACCTTACTATCTGAACTTTGGCGATTGCAGCCCCCTGGCCGGGCGCTGCGGTGCACGGGAATACCGCTTTGGACAGGCCGTAGGCAGCGATGCTTTGCAGGCCCTTGCGGCGGCAGATTTCCGCGCCGATGCCGACCCCGACCATTTGCAGAACCCGGACGGCAGCACCCACATCAACCTGTGGTACCGGCTGACCACCGCCTTTGCCGAGCAGGAACTGATGGAATACGCCGCAGTTCCCCAGCATCGTTCTGCAGTATGGTACCCCAGTGTAGGCATTTATGCCGCACGGCAGGGCAGCTGGGTGCTGGGTGCAAAGTTTGGCTCCAACGGCGACAGCCACAACCACAACGATACCGGCAGCATTACCGTGTACAAGGACGGAAGACCGTTTCTCATCGATATCGGAGTGGAGAGCTACACCAAAAAGACCTTCAGCCCTCAGCGGTATGAGATCTGGACGATGCAGAGCGCATGGCACAACCTGCCCACCTTTGACGGCGTGCAGCAGCTGCCCGGCGCGGAATACGCTGCCCGGGAGGTGTGCACCGAGGAAAATAGCATCACCGGCGAACTGGCGGGCGCGTACCCGCCCATCCCGGGGCTTACCACCTACCGCCGCAGCGTATCCGTCAGCGAACAGGGCATCACCCTGCGGGACGAAACGGACTATCCCGGCACGGTGGAGCTGACCCTGCTCACCGAGCAGAAGCCTGCCCCCACTGCGGACGGCTTTGCGGTGGGCACACTGGGCGGCATCCGTTTTGACCCTGCTGCCGTAACGGCTGCTGTTACGGCGGTGCCCATCACCGACCCGCGCCTGCGCACCGCTTGGCCGGAAACAATCTATAAGATCACCCTGCATTTCCAAAAAATGCTGAACCTCGAACTGTACTAAGGAGAACTGCCATGGAGACCATCAAGCTGAAAATTCTGGACGAAGCCGGCCACACCCTGATGACCTGTGACGCCGACACCGCCGTATCCCTTGTTTACACCAACGAGTACCACCCCGGCGACCGGGTGGCACTGGAAATCGACCATCCCGGGCAGTACTGCGTCATCCAGTTCGAGGACACCATGCCCGAAGCCCTTGTATATGTGGTCAAGCGGGAGATCAATTTCCACATTCCCTTCGGGGAGCAGGCCATCACCTACTCGCCCAAGAGCTTTGCGGGCAGCCGTCACGTTATCCGGGCACGGCTGGCACTGCCGGAAGAGATTGCCGCCCGGCGGAATCTGGCCTTCAACTGCTATGACGAGCATGGCGACACCGGTTTTTATCCCCACGCCAGCGCCAACGTAGAAACGCGCGGCGAGGCGGTGTTTGCCGCCCGCAACGCCATCGACGGCATTTTTGAGAACAGCGCCCACGGCGAGTATCCCTACCAGAGCTGGGGCATCAACCGCGACCCGAACGCAGCCCTGACGCTGGATTTTGGCCGGGAAGTACTGCTGGATGAGCTGCGCATCACCGAGCGGGCAGATTTCCCCCACGACAACTACTGGGTCAAGGCCACGGTGGAATTTTCTGATGGCAGCCAGCTGGACATCCCGCTGGTGAAAAGCGCCAAACCCCAGAGCGTGGCCTTTGAGCCCAAGCGGGTGCGCAGCCTTGTGCTGAAGGATCTGATTCAGGCCGAGGGGACTTCCCCCTTCCCGGCGCTGACCCAAATCGAAGCCTTTGGCACCGAGGTGAAGTAAAATGAGCATCTACAATGCCCTTTATGGGCGGGACGGCCACGGCGTAGGCCCAAACGAGCCGGAGAAAAAAGGCTTTGCACGCTTTTGCCAGATGGTCGGCCGCGACCTCGGCCAGCTGCTGGGCACGAACCTGATGGTCTGCGTGCTCTGCCTGCCTGCCGCACTGGGGGTCTCGCTGGGCGTGACCCTGCTCTCCCTGCCGCTGACGGTGGTGTGCAGTGCGGTCACCGGTCTGCTGACCGGCCCTGCCATGGTGCTGCTGGCAGACTGCGCTCTGCGCAGCTTGCAGAACGACCCCTCCCAGTGGCTGCCCCGGGCAAAGCAGACCCTAGCCGCCCATTGGAAAGCCGCCTGCGGCTTTGGCTGCATTGGCACGCTGGTGCTGGGGCTGCTGTGCTTTGTATCGGCCTTTGTGTTTGAAGCCGCCGCGCAGCAGGGGTATTACCCCGGGCTTGCCATTCTCGTTTTTCTGGCGCTGGATTTTCTGGTGCTGGCGGTTCTGGCTACGCTTTGCGCTGCCGTTCTGCCGCTGCAAAAGAACAAGTGCGGCGAGAAGGCCGGCGAAATCCATGACATGCTGAGCAAGCATTTCATGGTGGATTACGACGAGACGGGCTCTATCGGCAAGCGCTACCGCCGTCAGGACGAAATCGGCACGCCGATGTGCATCACCGTCGATTTCGACACGCTGGAGACCGGCGTGGTCACCGTGCGCGACCGCGACACCATGGAGCAGGATCACGTGCATGTGGACGAGCTGGTTGCCTACATCCAGAAGAAGATTGAGTATTGATTCTACAAAAGACCGTTTGGACGCGGGGAGAGACGTTTCTTTCCCGCGTCCTTTTTAAAATCCGGAGGAGGGAATGCTTTGTTTGAATCGATTTTATATGAAGGAACGATGGTTGTCGCGCAGATTCACGAATCGCTGATGCACCTCAACGACAATTTTGAACTGTATTTCGGCGACAAGGACATGCATTTTATCGTGATGGCCGTGCTGGGCATGATCCTGTTTTTCATGGTGCATTTCGTGTTCAAG